>Ga0181564_10003589_pt1 | contig 13348 bp, 7 predicted proteins | sample 011ome_24_FD_134512 | JGI IMG/M metagenome (GOLD analysis project Ga0181564, IMG submission 134512) | Coastal salt marsh microbial communities from the Groves Creek Marsh, Skidaway Island, Georgia - 011513CT metaG (megahit assembly) | ecosystem: Environmental > Aquatic > Marine > Intertidal zone...
ACTGCTATAATAATTGTTGAAGTTCAACTGCTCGTAGAGGCTTCCGGCTTCATCATCCAATCCAGCGTCGAGGTTCTTCAAGATCTTCAAAACATTGGCTCTCGCGACGGAGAATTTTTTCTCCATTCTTCTCAATGCGAGCTCGCGTAGTTTCATTCCAACGTCACTTGCCTCTTCTTTTACCTCTTTCCGACGCATGTTTCCAAACTCAGCAGCAATGGCTAAGATCGTTTTAATATGAGTCGATAAGAGCGACCACGTTGAATCCGGAGACGCCAACGAGACTCGAGAAATGTTGTCTAAATACACCTCGTGAGCCAATTTTACATCATCGACGGATTGTGCGGAGTCGTCGATGGACTCAAGCAGGTGATTCCACTCTACTGATAGGATTTTCGTGGTCACAAACGTACGCAATGTCATCACGAAATGTTTCAGCTCAATCTCGAGCGAGGATGACATAGAAAAAGTCTTTTCGGACGAGGAAGGCGATGGTTCTTTTTTCCTTCTATTTTCAGATGTCCATTGCGAGAGCACGCCATAATCCAACGAACGTTGCGCAAATCTCAGCTGCATCAGATACTTGAACACTTCATTATATTTGGACAGCGATACTGCATCGCAAATTATGCTTGCCACAATGGCATTGCTGTTTGCCCTGGAAGCAGCGTGAATTTTCTTCTTATGGTAAAGGATATTTAAGTCCGTAAGCGCTTGAAGTTCCTCGCATCCTTTATACTCGTCGTCGTCATCTGGGCTCGGACGCGAATGAAATACTTGAACTCGCACTTCATCTATTCTTTCACCAAGTGATTCGCGACTTCCAAACGTGTTCTCGTTCGTGTGCTCGAGAATAGCGTCTCTTAATACTTCGGTCAATCTGTTTGTATCAAAACGCACTAACCTGCCGATTTCATCACTCTCCTCTTCACGAAGACGGCGAATACTCTCGAATTCTTCAAAGATGTGGTTGAAAAAGTCTAAAGCAACTTCCCCACATCCACCCAGAAACAATGCTCGCAATTTTGTGAGCTCTGCTTTTACCCCGTACGAAGATTTCAATTTTTCCAGGGCAAGGTCGCTCGCACTCATTGCTGCCAGACGGATTTGGTGCAACATCGATCTCGAAACCAACGTATTCACGGGAATTCCCAGCACTGTGAACGTTTCATTCGCAAAATATCTCGAAACCCACTTTACAAAATCGTAACATTCGCTGAAAGACGTCTTCGTTGTCTCCTTGGATGCACTCTTTCTGCTCTGAGCATTCGTCAACGAAACAACGCTTCTCAAATCTGAAAGCAGAGGGTCTTCGGTACTAAAAGCTGCATCAATATCGTCGCCTTGACTTTGCGTAGATTCCTGCTCGTTTTCAATAGATTCACTCTTTCGCAAGGTTTCCTTGGAAGCGGCGCTATTGTTGTCATTGAAGACATTCTCGTCGTTATTATCTGTGGATGCGCGCAGAAGAAGCGCTTTCAATTCTGAAATCATTTTTGAAACAAAGGTCAACTTTTTCCCAGCTTGATTTTGAACGTCATCGTCGCCTTCGCCGGCAAATATCATCCTCGAGAATTCTCTGTGAATACCCGCGTTCAAGACGTCTTCAGCTACTGACTTGAAAAAAACAGGCACATCCTTACCTTCGCGCAAATACCATCCTTCTCTCCACCGTGTCGATTTCTTTGAGTCGATAAAAATCTCTGGGCTCGTTAAAATCCCATAATGGATCCAAACATCTACAGCATTTAAATAAGACGTTGAACTGCTCAAAAAGCATCTAAAAACAATGGAAAATTCATCGAGACTTCCCGATAGTTCGTTGTATTCGTTCATAAGATTATATAGAATCGACAAAATGGTCGCAGACGCAGTTGCGGGATGCGCAAACTTTCCAACCGAACTCTTCGGTCCAGGACTGCACATTTCAGCAATTCGCTGTAAGCACAATGCCTTTCGCGCAAGTTTCCTGCTTTCAATCGACAGACGAAGCAACGTTGGCGCAGAAAACGCGTCCGCGCGCACGCTCGCTCTACGGGTTGCTTCAAACAGCTCGTCAAATCCATATTGAATTTCTGCTTTAATCTTCATTAACGCATTCACAAACGCATGAACAGTCGGACTTTGTTTGCCTTCTACAGCGAATAAATTGCTCAAGTTTTTCAATCTTTCTTTCACTCTTCCAACATCTTCAAATACATCCATAATTTGCTTACTAGATTTTAGAACGTTCGTCAAAGCTTTTTTTGAAACGTGCGGTATTTCCATCGATTCAATATCAAAATTAGCAACTCCTCCCGACGAAATTGCATTCAAAATTCTAGAAACAACCAATGATTCTCCTACAGTCGACGTATATTTACTCGTTCTAACTCGTTCTACTAAACGTGATGAGAAGAACAGTACGTCGTCATTGTCTTTATTCGTAACATTATTGCGCAACTTTCGAAGCATTCTCTGGGCTCGTTCCATTTGTGCAAACGAAGCTCGAGAAATCTTCCTTGGGTTTTCCTGACTTGTCGACGAAGTGCTGAGCTTGTTGCTAATCCCATCGCTGCCGTAAAATCCACGCACATCTAAGCTTTCATCATCAGTGCCACCAGGAATTGATCTCCATGAGAAACCAGGATCTTCTTCGTTCGCATTTTCTTCATCCTCGTCCCGTGTTTGAATCGAATACCCATCGCCTTCCTCCTCTTCAATATCGTCATCCGAGAAAGATACTTCTTCGTCGCTGTCTGAAGACAAGGATTCAAGCGAGAATGACGAAGCGTTATCATCGTTTCTGATGTTCTCTGCATCCTTCTCTGCCTCCATTTTTGTTTGTTTTGGTGTGCTACTGCCTCCTCCTTTTCTCCTCCTTTCTAAATCTTCTTCGTCGTTCTCTGTGTCGGACCACTCCGAAACTGACGCATCCGTCACCGATTCGCCGCGTTCATTATTCTGTTTACTCTTTTCGTGCGAAGAATTCAATCGGGTCGTTGTTGTCACAGGAAGTCGTATCCGTTCGTCTATCGTCGACGCGTCTTCATCTCGCTTGCTTCGTTCTTTTCGTCGTTCGCGCCTTTCTTCTTCCTCTTCTTCCAACGACTTCAAAACCGAGGAAGTGGAGGCTTCGTACTCGGTCTTCATCGGCTTACCCGCAGTCCTCAACAAAAACAGAGCTACTCTGGACCAAAACTCTTCGTCGTCTTCGTCCTTGTACGTAAATTTCCTTCGATTTCTCCCGTATTCTCTCTCCAACGCATCGAAAAGAACAGTCAACGAATATCTCTTGCTCATTTGCGCTTCCCGAGCGAAACGGTCCAGAATATCCACGCACTCTCGCTTCACCTGTTCTTTGGACGCATTCGACGTCGACGCCGCCAGACGACAGTTCGCTCGACAAAATTCCACGCACTTCACGTAGTTCTCTTCCGCCAACTGTTCGTCCTCGATGTCATCGCCGCTTATAATCTCTCTCGGCAAGACGCGTTGAACGAGCGCTTCGCTCAATTCCGAAATTTTTTTCAGTCGGTCTTCCAAGAAGTGGGACTGAGACGAGATCATCGTCGTCGTTTCGTTCCTCGTCATCGATGATGCGTCTTCTTCATCGCCGACTTCTTCTTCTCATCGCGTCGTCGGGGCGCCCATCGTTCTCAGTTCTTTCGCGTGCGTGCGCCGCGGGAACTGGAGGAAAGTGAGCAAAAGCAGTGTGTAGGAGCTTTTTCTTTTTTTGAATATTTTTTTTCGCATCAACGAGCTCCGCGCAGCTCGAAAAAAGCGGAGCGGACACAAAACCAACTTTTCCTCATTATTTACTCACAACTCACGTGAGTTTTCACGCGCCGCTTGAAAGCGAAAAGAGGAGGGAAGGGATGTCGTCTGTCCTCTCGCCAGCGTTAGCGCTGGCGCCTGGCGCCACGACACCAACTTCTTCTTCTTCTTCTTCTTCTTCTTCTTCTCGTCCGCAACGGTGTTTCTCTCTTCCGTCGACATCTTTGTCGTCGTCTCTCTCTCTGAAGACGGGGACGAGAGGAAGCGAAAGAAGACGAGGAAGAACGCGAACGAACGCGAACGAGGACGACGAAGACTTCGCTATCTTTCGATTCACGCTCGGGATTCCCGGTTTCGACGATGGGGACATCCCGAGAGTATTGGGTATCCTCGCCGGGGCGCTGTTAATAGCGAACCACGCGAGTAGCGACAACGTCTCCTCGGCGCAGAGCAGAGCAGAGGTGATTGGCGTTTTGTTAGTGTGCGCGTGCTTTTACGCTCCAGAGTTGGGACGACGAATAGAAGAAGCGACGATTGGCTCATCTTCTTCGTCTTCTTCAAAGAAGAATTCAGTCGATATACTTGGTGGGTCCTCGCAGTTCTTAGTCGAAGAGTCGTTCAAGGAGACGAAGAATACGAACTACGCATGGGCGAGTTACGCGGTGTTGACGAACACAAACGCGAAAGGCGTCGCGTTCTTCGAAAAGACAAACGAAGGGACGATGATAATGACTTTAATTAGAGGTAGTGTGAGAACGATAGAAGATGGTGGGAGTATCAGTAGTAATAGAGAGGTGTTGATGAAGTTAGCAAAAGGATTTAGTTACGAAGGATTAGACGTGAACGAGGCTGGGAATTTGTTCTTGTCGAGCAGGATGGAGCTAGACTCGGTGGGGGCAAACGGATGGGAATTTTTACCCCCGGGCGCGGAATCTGCTGTCGTAAGACAGGCGAAAACCGGATCGAAAGGCATCCTGGTTGCATATTCGGATCAACCGAGGGCGTTTAATGCAAAAGCAAGATTATGGTTGGGAGGTTTAGCGGAAAAAATGTCTGCAAATGATTGATTAGCTGTTCTTAATTTATTAACGAGCAATTCTTCTCCATTTTAGTTGCATTCCGGGCTTATCACTCGTAGAATCGTTCGGAGTAATGAGCGTCAAAACATTTTTATCCTCGCTCAAATGAAATTTACGGACAAGAAGGAGTTCAGTATCTCGGACATCCTTCTTTACATTTCTCGAACGCATCTCTTTTTGCGTAAACTCCTTTATATTCTCAGAGCACTTTGCAATGTCGTGTTCGACGTATCCAGTAATGCTCTTATGCTCATTGTCATCATCGGGCGACATAAAGAGTGGGTTTTCGAACGCCGTTCCTTCCGTCGAAACAAATTCTGCATCAGCGTATGTTCCGGCATAGAACATTTTCTGCGACAACTTCTTCGTGGGCACGCAGAGGAGAGCGATGAATCGAAACACGCGCAACGACATTTTCATCGAAAGAAAGTAGCTCATTGTAATCGCACGAGACAAGAACCGACCGCGAATCGCGCGCTCGCATTCATTCAAAGTGAGTTTAACGTCTTTCAGGTGGATTTCAAACTCGACGGACATCTCTTTCTTCTTCTTTCCGGTCCCCGAGTTGTTTGCGTGGTTGATCTCGTCCTCGCATGTGTACATCAGCTTTCCAAAACCATCGGCTTTTTCCTCTGCGTCAACGGCGGCGTGCCACCACACGTCGCCGCGAACGTTCCCGGATATCGCGACTAATTTCCATTCCCCTAATAAGAATCGATGATTGCTCATATTCGTATCGCTTTCTTAATGCTTCTTCTTCTTCTTCTTCTTCTGTAGTGCGACGAGAAAATTTTTATTCGACGATCACACAAAAAGCGAATAAAAAACGCGCTCAGAAACGCTTCTTTTTCTATTTTCCACAAAAATAAGGAAGGTCCCTTCAGAAAAAAATCGCACGACGCACGCAAAAGCTGAGTATTCTCTTCTCAGAGAAGAAGAAGAGGATAAAAGCGAAGAGAGCAACGAACATTTAGTGGTACGCTTCTTTGTGCGATAGATCGTCGCGTTCGTATTTCGCACAGAGAGAGAGAGCGAGTGAGAGAGACAATTCCTGCATCTCTGTTGCCTCGAGATTGGAGAGAAAAGAATTATACGGAAGAAGACGCGGTTGAAAGATGAACGCCGGGCAGAACATGCAAGTGCACCCGACCGATTTCGCCGAACCTCCGCACAACTTTATCAAGAGCATGCTCGCGAAAGAGATCGTCGAGCAGAATTTGGCGGATGAATTTTTCGACGGCAACGTTTCCTTGGTGGCAAAAAAGTGGGAAGGACTGACGGACCACCAACTGGAAAAATTTTTCATCGAAAGATTCGGGGCGGGGCCGATGCGAGCAGAGAGAGAGTACTCTTTTGTGGTATACGGGGCGAGTGGATATACGGGCTCGTTAGTTATTGAGTATATTTTGAAAACTGTGCAGAATTTGGGAACGAAGTATACGTTCGCTTTGGCCGGGAGATCTATCGAGAAGTTAAAAAATCGTTACGCCGAGGTTAAGGCAAAGTTTCCAACGAATTACGAGCCGGGGTACATCCAGTGCGATTTAAGTGATCCGATGGCAGTGAGAGGAATGGTCATTCAGTGCAGAACAGTGGTGAATATCGCCGGTCCGTTCATGTTGACGCCTGCGGATTTGTTGGTACGTAATGTTTTGATATTTTTTTGTCCTTCGTCTCTCTCTCTCTCTCTCTCTCTCTCTCTCTCTCTCGATGTCTCGAACTCATCATCCCTCTTCTTCTCCTTGTTATTCATTAGGTGGAAGCGTGCATTGAGTACGATACGGATTACATCGACGTCAATGGCGAGATTCCATTCAGTGCTAAACTCATCGAATATCACGATTGGGCGAGAAGCAACGACGTATTAATCGTACCAAACTGCGCTGGCGCCGGCGGCGTTCCAGATGTAGGCGCATTCTATACGTTTCGAAAGCTCCAAGAGCGCATCGCAAAAGCGCGTTTGGATCAATCTGAGAAAAGCGACGCCGTTTCTGAAGACAAAGAAAACACCAACGCGAACGTAGTCAAATCGAGCGAGCCAATCGATGCGGAGAGAGTTGACTGCGCTATCGATACCATGCACATGTATCTTTGCGGCTCAGGCGGAGGTGTTCCTTCAGGAGGTACTTTAGCAACCAGAGCGGCGATGAACGCTGCCATGCGCGATGTGCACTCTCTCATGATGGATCCATACGCTTTGGGAGGCGCGATCAAACGCGGTCAAAGACCAGAAGACGCCGATAAGCATCTCTCAGTGGTCGAGTATGATGAAGAATACAAAGGTTGGAAAGCGCCCTTCACGTACGCGTTTTACGAGACTCGCCTCGTTCGCCGTTCGAACTGGCTGAGCAGAAACATGGGTGGCGTTCCATACGGAAGAAACATGAATTATCTCGAACATTTGTTACTCCCGAGCGAGGAGCATGCGCGAGCATTGCAGCAATCGAACACCTCTTCGAAAAAGGAAGAAGAAAAGCTCAAAGCGGAAGGGAAGCTCTTTGCGAAAGATGAAGGTTTATCGCTCGAAGATCGCGAAAAGGAGTGGGCTGAGTACTGGTTCGATGCCGTTTCCGAACGCGGGGAGAAAATTCGCACGCGCTTAACTGGTAAAGACGGGTACGACGAAACCGCTCACTTATCCGTGGAGTTGGCTTTGTTAACGAGCGAGCATAGAGACGAGTTGCCTCATAAAGGCGGCGTCTTGACGCCTGGCGTCGCGGGCGGTCAACTCTTCGTCGACGCACTCAACGAAACCGGCTTGAAGTTTGAAGTCATGAACGACGACGCGTTACCGGATTTATCTAGGATACCTCCTGTTCATTGATTAATAAAGAGTAAATACGATTTGCGGTGATGATGATGATGATGATGAGTGTGATATTTTTTCCATATTCGTGAAGAAGAGAGGAAGAGAGAGAGAAAAATTTTTTTATAAGAGAACAAATTTTACGACATAACTTTAAACCACGCGCACTCGCTTTTTCTCCGCTCGATTGACACCACCGCGACGGTGAATGCGTGGCAGCGGCGGAGCACTGCACAACCACTCGCACGCTTTTCTGTCCTCTTCCTCCGCCGCTCTGCGTCGCAATCGTAGTCTTCGTCGCGTTCCTTACACAACTACAACTACAACTGTCAAAATGTCTTCAACAAAGACGCTGTTAACCTTTGATGTGGACGGAACTTTAATCAAATCCGTCGGCGAAAACGCAAACAGATTCCACAAAAATGCATTCTCGTACGGGTTTAAGAAAATATTTGGGTTAGACACGACCATTGACGTGGTAAGCCATCACGGTTCGACCGATAAATTGATTATCCGCAGTGTGTTGGAGTTCCACGAGATTCCTACCGAAAGAATTGATAATGAACTCGAAAACGTCGCCAACGCGATGGTAGAATACGCGACAGAAAATGTGCACGATGCCGGTAACGGTATCGAACTTTTACCAGGAGTTTTAGAGCTTTTAACTAAATTATCTGAACGCGACGATTGTATCGTAACGTTAGTGACTGGCAATTTACAACCCATCGCTTGGGCTAAAATGACGGAATTAGGCATCAAACAATACTTCAACGACACGGTCAAAGGTGGCTTTGGGAGCGATCACGAGCAAAGATCCAGGCTCGTCGCCATCGCTCACGAAAGAGCGACAGAGAATGGATTCAAGGTCGACAAAAGATTTCATTTCGGAGATACGCACAACGATATCACCGCGGCCGAAGCCAGCGGCGCGATCCCCGTAGGTTTAGCGACTGGTATTTGGTCCTTGAACGATCTCCGAGAAGTATGCGTGTGTAAAGAGAAAGGTTTGTTCTTTGAAAATCTGGAAGATACGGACGGTGTCATGAAAGCTTTAGGATTGCTGTAATTATAATGATACGCGTATATTTTTGCTTTGCGCCTTTTTCTCCCTCTGTCACTACTTTTGTACGGAGTCTATTTTGGAAACCAGTCCCCCCGGGATCTGATGATCTGACTAAGCAAATGCACAGCAAAAAACTCAAAAAAAAGTTCGATCGGAATATTGTTCGTTACTTTTCCTTCTCACGCGAGCGAGAGAACATCAAAACAAAGAGAAGATCGCAGATCGTCTCGGTAAAGAGCGAACAGTAATCGTCGCATACAATCGTAAAACGCGGTGAATAAATATAATACACGCATCACATGTTTGCGCAACAAAGAATGGGCGTTCCCACTTTTTCCAAGAATGTGTCCGGCGGTGGGATTAATCGATGCAGCCGTCAAAAAATGTCCTCCTCCGCGATCAGACGATCGCAGTCGACGAAGAGATCTCCAGTCGTCGTCTGCAACGCCGATGGGCAGAAATCAAGAATAGGCTTGTGCGGTTTAGCCGTCATGGGTCAAAACTTAGCCTTGAACGTTGCAGAGAAAGGATTTCCGATTTCGGTCTACAACCGGTCGGGTGACAAGACGGACGGGTGCGTGAAGAGAGCCGAAAAGGAAGGCTTATCGAACAATTTGCGCGGGTACAAGGATTTGAAAGAATTTGTTGAATCGATCGAGAAACCGAGACATATCATCATCTTAGTAAAAGCGGGAGCGCCGGTCGATGCGACCATCGAAGGCTTGTCGCAGTTTCTCGAGCCGGGGGACTGCATCGTCGACGGCGGCAACGAATGGTACGAAAACACTGAACGAAGAATGAAGCAAGTTCAAGAAAAAGGCTTGTTGTATATCGGCATGGGCGTGTCTGGTGGCGAAGAAGGAGCGAGAAATGGACCGTCGATGATGCCCGGTGGTTCCGAAGAGGCGTATAAACGCATCGAAGATATTTTGAAACCGGTGAGCGCGCAAACCGATACGGGCGCCTGCGTGACGTACGTTGGGAAAGGCGGCGCTGGTAACTTCGTGAAGATGGTGCACAACGGTATCGAGTACGGGGACATGCAATTGATCTCTGAAGCGTACGATATCTTGAAAACTGTCGGTGGATTGACGAACGAGGAAATGCACGCCGCTTTTGTGGAGTGGAACAAAGCCGAATTGGAATCGTATTTGATTGAAATCTCGAGTTATATTTTGGAGAAGAAGGACGATCAAAAGGACGACAATTCTTTCTTAGTGGACAAGATTTTGGACAAAACTGGGATGAAAGGTACCGGTAAGTGGACCGTACAACAAGCGGCGGAGTTGTCCATCGCCGCGCCGACGATTGCCAGCAGTTTAGACTCGCGATTTCTGTCCGGTTTGAAAGATGAACGTGTCGCCGCCGAGGCTGTGTTCAAAAGCAAAGGCTTAGCGCCGGCAGATTCCAAGGGACCGGCCGCTGGTGTCGATAAAAAGCAGTTGATCGACGACGTGCGCAAAGCGTTGTACGCGTCGAAAGTGACTTCGTACGCGCAAGGCATGAACTTGATCAGAGCTAAATCGAACGAGCAAGAATGGGGATTAAATTTGGGTGAGATGGCGAGAATCTGGAAGGGCGGGTGCATCATTCGCGCGGCATTTTTGGATCGCATCAAGCAAGCGTACGACAAAGACCCGAATTTACCGTCTTTGCTCGTTGACGGTGAATTTGCCTCAGAGCTCGTCGACAAGGAACAAGCGTGGAGACGTGTCATCGTAGCCGCGGTGAACGCCGGCGTGTCCACGCCGTCCATGTCTGCCTCGTTGAACTACTTCGACACGTACAGAAGAGGACGTTGCCCGGCGAACTTGGTCCAAGCGCAAAGAGACTTCTTCGGTTCGCACACGTACGAAAGAATGGACATGGAAGGCTGGCACCACACCTTGTGGAGCGACATGAACAGCGCCGATAGTATCACCACTTCTGGCTACACAAACTAAAAAAAGGCGACGCTCTATATTATCGCCTCTATCGCACTCTATATACTATGCTTACAAGTGTAATTACCAAATTGCTATATACTATGTTAGTGCTAACTACTCTACACTCGGTTTATTACATTTCGCTTCAAAAATTTTCTCCGAAATCGCTTTCGTTCTTATTCGTTCGCGAGTGTAACGTCGGGAAGCTCGGCATCTCAGATTTCAGCTTTGGTCTCGGTTGCGTCTTGAAATACGAGTGTGCCAACGCATCTTTTGCCGAACACCGTCGTTTAGGATCGTAAGTCAACATTGCATTGAGTAAATCAATCCCACTCTGGTGTAAGTTCGGAAACTCGTGCTCGAGATAGTTGTACGGTTGCTCTGGAACGAGCGTCGTGCCCACGTTTGGGAGTTTGCTCCATCCTGGCCAAATCCTTTCATTCGGCGCGCCTAGCAATTTAAAAATCAGTTCCAATTGCGTCACTTCAGTTTTCCCTGGGAAGAGCGGATCGTGCTTTAAAAATTCCGCAAGGACGCAACCGGCGGCCCATATATCGATGGATGCCGTATATGCGTCGTCTCCGAACAAAACTTCTGGCGCGCGGTACCACAACGTTACCACTTTTGGCGTGTAACAGATTTGCCTTTTCCCCCTCCTCCTCCGTTTTCTCCCATTTTGATCATCATCACGATCACTGCGATCTTTTCCTTCTGCTACGTCTCTCTCCCCGTCTTCCTCTTCCTCGTCCTCTTCTCCTTCTCTCGTGGGTTCAAAACTCCTCGCCAACCCGAAATCGCACAACTTCAACTCCCCGCGGTTGTTCAACAACAAATTCGACAACTTCAAGTCCCTGTGCATAATCCATCGGTCGTGTAAATACTCCACCGCTTTCAACAGTTGGACGATTAAACACTTCGATTCGCTCTCTAAAAATGGCTGTCGCATGTTATCTAGAAGAGAAGCCAAGTCGTGCTCGCAGTATTCAAACACTAAAAACACGTTGTTCAGTTGGTTTCCTTGGACGACTCTCATCAAATGGACGATATTTTCGTGCGAACAGCAGTGTTGCAATATTCGCACTTCACGCAAGGTGGTTATCGGAACGCCGTCTTTTTCTCGGTCCATGCGCACTTTCTTTAAAGCGACGATTTCGTTCGTCTTCTTATCTCTCGCTCGGTAGACGACGCCGTAGGTGCCTTCACCGATGCGACCGAGCTTTTCGTACGTGGAAAGGGACTGTTGCTGTTGCTGTTGTTCCATTCTCATTTTTTTCTTGTTGTTGTCGTTGTCGTTGTTGTTGTTCTAAATAACACAGTAAACTGGTCACCGCTTCTTCTCGGTAGGTTCTTCGATTCTCGCTGTCATCGTTTCGTTCGCGATGTTCTTCAGAGCTCGTGACGTTGTTTGTTGTTAACGTCGTCGTTTGTTGATGTTGTGTTTGTGGGAGGGAAGGTGTGCTTTCTTTTCTCTCTCTCTCTCTCCCCCGGGGTGGTTGGTGGCTGCTCCTCTTTTCTCTCCTTCTTCTTCTTCTTCTTCTTCTTCTTCTTCTTCTTCTTGCGTGTTGTTTGTGTGACTTGTGGAGCAACGAAAAAGTTTTGCAATTTTTTTGCGATTTTTGAGATGAGAAACGAATTTACCCGCATTGCCCCCGCAGAGACTTCTCCTGTCACATATCGTTCGCTCTCTGTACCTACCTCATCATCATCGTCACGCAGAGAGAGAGAGAAAGAATTGTACCACATCTCGTACCCGCATATATAATCACAGGAGACGGCGCGTAAGAGGCAAAAGTTGATCGAGACTTCTCGGAGAGAGAGCGCGCGCGCGAAATTTTTCAAAAAGGGGGACGAGGAAGAAACCTCTTTTAAAAAAAGACAGAGAGAGAGAGATGGAGTTTACGAAACGATTTCATCAGTTTGGATCGTTCGCGTCCAACATCGTGAACAACACGAAGAATGTTCAGATGCCGCAGAACCCCGGGCAAGTCTTTTGCATCGGCGCCGGTTTGTTGGGGACCGTGGTGATTAAGGTGACGAAAAAGAAAAAGACATTCGTGCATCCCCACGAAGAATATGAGCACGCTTTGGAGCGAATGAAATCTGCGGAAAGTCGAATCGAAGCGGTGTCTTCGCTCTTGAAGGAGATGACAAACGAGTGCAACGAGACGAAAGAGGAATTATCGATAGTTGTCTCGCAGAAAAACGCCATCGAAAGGATGCTCGAAGAGTTAGAGAAGGCGAAAGAGCAAGCAGAGAGAGCGTCGCGAGAATTGCAAAAAAGCGTGAACGTGTTGACGAGCGAGCTGGAGACGAATAAAGAACGACACGTGGAGAAAGTGAAGCAGTGGAGAAATGAAATCGTGAGCTATCGCGAGAAGTCGCACGAAAATTTCTTGGCGGAGATTATCGGGTTAGTGAGCGATATGGACAACGATATTCAAATAGAAGTCGTGCCGCACATGTTGCCGCACGAAAGAGCCGAAGTGCATTTGAAAGAAGGCGAGAGCGAGTGGGAACACAATCCCAGATTTGCGTTAGAAGATAGCGCGAGATTGTCAATATTGGCGAATTGTGGGAAAAGCGCGAAGGAAACGAAACAAGTGAAAGCAGAAAAGATTCTCTCGCACGCGACGAAGAAAGTAGAGTCGCCAGCGCACGTGAAAAAAGTCGCAACGCCGACGAGAAAAGCGTTTGCGAGAATTACAAACAATCAAGTGAC
>Ga0181564_10003592_pt1 | contig 13340 bp, 10 predicted proteins | sample 011ome_24_FD_134512 | JGI IMG/M metagenome (GOLD analysis project Ga0181564, IMG submission 134512) | Coastal salt marsh microbial communities from the Groves Creek Marsh, Skidaway Island, Georgia - 011513CT metaG (megahit assembly) | ecosystem: Environmental > Aquatic > Marine > Intertidal...
ATGCAACCTCTTTTTGACAATTTAAAATTCATTAAAAACCAATTTGGTCCAAATGAAAAGAAACACAAAAAGATTGAAGAAATGGAAGAAGTAGGAAAGCTATCAATTACAGCTTTAGCTTTTATTCGAGGCAGAAGTTTTTCTAACATGCTTTTCATTGTTGATGAAGCGCAAAATCTTACTCCCCATGAAGTAAAAACAATTATCACGCGAGCAGGAGAAAACACTAAAATTGTATTTACCGGAGATGTTTTTCAAATTGACACCCCTTATCTAGATGAACAAAGTAATGGGATGTCCTATTTAATTGATAGGCTAAAAGGAAGTAATTTATTTGCTCACATTCGATTAGAAAAAGGTGAAAGGTCCGAGTTAGCAAATCTGGCTAATGAAATGCTATAACTTTTAGTGATAAATATCGTAGTAAGGGAATATTATTTGTAAATATTTCATCATGTTTAAAGTTTTATCAATTAGCTTATTACTTTGCTGTTCATTATCTTTTCTAGGACAAATCCCTGAATTTACCCTTGACAACCCATTAAACAGTAAGAAATCTACTCTTTATAGTCAACATAAATTTATCATGGAGCGATCCAGAACTTATGTCAACAATAAAGTAGTTAAAATTGAATGGCTTGAAAAGTTTTACTCCAATGTAAAAGACTCATTAGAATCAGCTAAATATGAAAGCTCTAATTTTGAGAAAGCCTACTCAGAAGAAATAAAAGTATCAAAGAATGCATTAACGTCAATTACGGCATTAAAGAAAGAGCTAGCAACTGTAAATGTTGAAAAAGATAACATTACCCTTTTTGGATCGCTTACCTCCAAAAGCTCTTACAAGAACTTAGTTTGGATTATTATTTTTAGCTTAATTTCATTCTTATTATTCTTTCTAATTAAATTCAAAAATAGCACCAGGGTAACAAAAAATGCTATAGAAAAACTTAAAGAAATTGAATTTGAACTTGAGGAAACAAAAAAGAAAGCTAGAATTAAACAGCAGGAACTAATGAGAAAACTGCAAGATGAGATTAACAAAAATAGTTAGTCTAGGTATTTTCTAAATCGGAAATAAATTTTAAAGCATGCTCTTTTAACTGAAATATCCCGGGTTCCTCCATCGGAATATGACCACAATTATCTAGAAAAACAACCTCTTTCTTGCAGGCTAACCTGTTATAGAATGGCTCGGAGATAATCCATGGAATTATGTAATCTTCTTTCGGCTGAAAAAACAACAAAGGGCACTTTGTAAAATCTTCAGGCTCAATAGCTGCTTTTGCTTCAAATAGTGTCCTTAAAAACTTTAAGTAAACCCAGCTTCCTGAACCTACTTTGTCTTTCTTTAATTTTTTAACAAATGATGGATCATTCGCCATAGCCCACATTTTTGTGGTCATCTTTATTGGCACCTTCATGTTATCGGTAATCCCCTTAAACAAAGACAATCCTTTCGCTCCTAATTTACCCATTATATTATTTTTAGCAAGTTGAACTTGCACTTCTTTTTGAGAAGTATCGGCTAAACTAGAAACCATTAAACCGGCAACATTGTTATTCAAACAAGCAACGTGATAAGACAACATACCCCCAAGGCTAATACCGCAAAGCAAAACTTTTCGCCCACACATTTCCTTCTCCCGAACAAGTAGATCATTTAAGAGCTCTACCCAAGTTGAATAACTATTTGGCTTTCTAATTTCTGTCAATCCAAAACCAGGCATATCAGCAGCTACACATTCGTACCCTTCTGCTCTTAAATAAGATCCCATTGGCGCTAAAAGCCTTCCATTGCCTCCACCACCATGGACAAGTATAATTTTTAATGGCTTATTATTTTCTTTGGGAATATAGCGATCTAGGTGAACAGAATAATCTCTCCATTCCCAATACTCTTCAGATGGTTCTTCTCCGTCGATGATCCTGAACTCTTCCGGATAATACATTTGAAAATCTTTCCATTGTGGAAAATCATTGTACGATCTTTTTTTGTCCATTTTACCAAATTGTAGTAGCTATCAAATCTAAACAGAACTGAATCAAATCTACTAATTTCAGCGACATTTACAATAAAAAAGAGTAATGTTTCATCAATAAAAACAGTTGAATGAAAGCAGATTACTCGCTTTTCGTCTGCAGTTATCAGCAGTTTGTCTTAATTATCTTAAGCGAGGTAATATTTAGCTTTACCTTTGCACGGCTTTTCTAAAAATCTTTAAACTAGAGAATTATGAAAAAATTAACTAACATTATAAGTACGTTTTCATGTAAAATTTTACTTCTTATTGTTTTTATGCACCTTAACCCAATGTGCATATTTTCAAGTTCGAACAAGCACACGGAACCTTCTGCTGAATATCCCCCATTTACATTATCTGTGAAGAATCTAAAAATTGCTTTAGAAAATGCGGGTGTGCAACATGCTGATATTGTTTTAAGGCAAGCCATTTTGGAAACAGGGTGGTTTAAATGTACAAAGTGCTCACTCAGCAGAAACAATATCTTTGGGTTTTGGTATAAGAAAAAATACATTCAGTTCGATAATTGGAAAGATTGTGTTGCCTACTATAAAAGATGGCAAGACAGACATTATTCTGGTGGAGATTATTACGTTTTTTTAAAAAAAGTAGGTTTCGCTACGGACCCTAATTATGTGAAAAGATTAAAATCAATAAAAGGCATATAGGATATAGTTTATACAAAGTGAATATATTGGTTTCGCCTTGCAGTGAGCAACAAATTAAAGCTTTTGGTAATAACTTTACTAGAAGCTTTTTTTATTAGCAAAAATTACCTTGAGGGAAACTCCTCTCTTTTTGCATTCTATTTTATTATATTTGGGGATTGTTATTCAAAATTATTATGAAATCATTCTATTTTTTTATTTTTTCTTTGCTCGTAATGAGCCAATCATATTATGGACAAGTGCCGACATTGAATTGTCCTGGAGATATTATCGTCGATAATGCAATTGGAATCTGTGGAGAAACCGTGGTATACACCATTCCTACTTGTGCTACTAATTGTGGTGGAGAAACAATAACTCAAACCGATGGTACCGGACTAACTTCAGGAGATCTTTTCCCTTTAGACACAACTCTTTTAGAATATACTATTACCAGTGCAGGCGGATCATCTACTTGTTCATTTATGATAATAGTCGTAGACGCTGAAAACCCAACATTCTCGCCGCCTTGTCCAGGAAATATTTCGGTAAATTCTGATTTAGGCTTATGTGGTTCTTCTACATCATATACAAGACCAAAAGGAATTGATAATTGTGGTATTCCACAAACTATTCAGACCGATGGAACGGGCTTGACTGCAGGAAGTTTTTTCCCAGTTGGGGTTACGAATCAAATTTGGATAACTACAGATACTGCAGGAAATACAGCAACTTGCAATTTCACAGTAACAGTTGCTGACGTGGAATTACCTACTTTTTCTAGTTGTGTTACTCCACAAACATTTAACAACGACAATGGACTATGTGATGCGGTTGTATCATATGCAATGCCCGTTGCAGCTGATAACTGCGCGAATACTACACTAACGCAAATTGATGCAACGGGATTTGTAAATGGCGACACTTTTCCGTTCGGGTCTACGTTTCAAGAATTTACTGTAACAGATGATGCTGGAAACCCAGGAGCATCTTCTTGTATAATAGAAATAATTGTAGTTGACAATGAAGCTCCAGGACTTACTTGCGCTGGAACACAAAGTGAATTTGCTGATGTAAACTGTGATGCGGTTGTAGGTGACTATATGTCAGCTGCAGTTGTTGATGACAATTGCGATTTAAATCCAATAGTTACCCAATTGCCTGCACCCGGAACTATTATAAGTGCAAATACTACGGTTACATTAACAGCTACGGATGTGAGTGGAAACTCTTCTGATTGTCTTTTCACAGTTAACATTGTAGATACAATTTCTCCCACTATAACTTGCCCTACTGATCAAAATGTTTCTGCTACAACAGCTTGTACAGCAATATTAGGAGACTATACAGGTTTAGCAATAATGACAGATAATTGTGACCCCAGTCCCGTTGCCACGCAAAGCCCAGTTTCTGGCACAACTATTACAACATCTCAAATAGTAACATTAACCGCAACAGACGCAAGTGGAAATACAGCTACTTGTACTTTTCTCGTGACTGTTGATGACGCAACAGCACCAACAATAACATGTCCTTCTGATGAAACTGTTTTCGTTGATGGGAATTGTGAATACGTTCTTCCTGATTATACCGGCTCTGTAGTTATAGTTGATAATTGCGACAACAACCCTAGTATTATACAAACTCCAGCACCCGGAACAACAGTAGCCGGAGGAGCGCCATCTTTTGTATCATTTAGTGTAACAGATATTTCTTCAAACGCGTCTGTATGTTCTTTCTCCTTAACCTTTGTTGACACTATTGCTCCAGTAGTAACTTGCCCTGCTGATCAAACTGATTTTTTAGATGCCAGCTGTGAGTTTAGGGCTTTGGATTACTCTACTTTAGTAACTGGTATTGATAATTGTGGAGGTTCTGTCTTTTTTACACAAACTCCTTCTGTCAACACCCTATTTACTGGCACAAACTCTCCTATTGTTATTACTTACCTAGCGGAAGATGCATTAGGGAATACCTCTTCATGTAGCTTTAATGTAAATATTTTAGATACTATTGCGCCAAACTTTTCAGGATGTGCTCCTGATACTGCAGTATCGGCTGATGCTAACTGTGAATATATTATGGAAGATTTCACAGGGTTTATTTCAGCGATTGACAATTGCTCCACTGCAGCTGGTGAATCGCAAGATATTGCTATTGGAACTGCGCTAGCGGCTGGAGGAACTTATCCAGTAGTATTATCTATAATGGATGATTCTAGTAATACATCAACGTGTACTTTTAACATTATGGTAGTTGACAATACAGCTCCGATAATAAATTGCCCGAATAATTCAAGTGTTGCTGCAGATATTAATTGTGATTATTTAATTCCATCGTATGACACAACTTTAAATATCACAGATGACTGTTCAAGTTTCACCTATTCTCAATCCATTGCTTCTGGAACAATATTATCAGGCATATCTTCAACACAAGTTATATCGATTTTTGTGGAAGATACTTCAGGAAATTCAAACTCTTGCACCTTTACAATAACAGTTGTAGATACTTTGGCACCAACTATAACTTGTCCTGGGGATCAAACACTTGACATTAACGGACTTTGCCAATACACCTTACCCGATTTCTCCGGAATAGTGGTAGCAAACGATTTTTGTGATGCCACACCATTGATTTCGCAAAGCATTGGGGTAGGCGTAACCATGGACAGTATTAATGCAATAATAATGACGGTTCAAGACTCGTCTGGAAATGTTGCCACTTGTACTTTTAACGTTATTCCAAATGATACTGTTCCTCCGACTATTGTTTGTCCCAATGACGATTCCACATGTAACGATGTAATTGCATATACTGCTCCAATCGGAACAGATGATTGCGGAAGTTCCATTACAACACAAACGGATGCTACGGGCTTTACATCTGGAGATTCTTTTCCCGTAGGAATTACAACTCTGGAATACACTGTAACAGACTTAGTAGGAAATACAACTACATGTACGTTTGATTTAAAAGTATTTGCTCCTGTTGTTTTATTTGCAGGGACTAGCGTTTTAATTGAAGAAGGAGATAGTGCAGTGCTTGATGCTACTGTAAGTAATGGTGGAAATATTTTATGGACTCCATTTTACAATATGGATAATGACACCATATTAAACCCTAGCGTAGCTCCAACAGAACCTGCAACTTATTATACTATTTACTCCACAAGTGCAGACGGTTGCTCTGCTACTGATTCTGTTTTAATATTAGTAAATACAATTGACTCATTGGAAATAAATAACTTTCTTTCTCCAAATGGTGATTTATCAAATAATACATGGACTGTAAACAAACCTTCCTTAATCTCAGGCTGTCCATTGGCTATCTACAACAGATGGGGGAAAATAGTTTGGGAATCCACTTCGTATGAGAATAACTTTGACGGAACGAACGAATCAGGAGAGCCTTTACCAGAAGGAACTTATTTTTATTTAATTAAATGTGCTCAACAAGAATACAAAGGCAGTATTTTATTGATGAGATAATAAATTTATTTTTATGAAGAATCTATTTTTAGGTATAATAATATTAATATCGTTTAGTGCATTTTCCCAACAGGTACCAATTAGTGCTATGTACCCTTACAATACTTCTTTTATTAATCCTGCAGAGGTTGGAAAGAAAAAAGGAACTCAAGTACAATTAGGACACAGACAGCAGTGGGTGGGTTTTGTAGGTAGTCCAAATACGACCTTTTTATCAGCGCAACGTCAGCTAAATTCTAAAATGGGTATTGGTGGAAACGTCTCCTTAGATAAAATTGCTTTCATTCAAAGAATAAATGCTAATGCAAGTTATTCCTACAAATTACACATTGATAACAAGAGTAAAATTCGATTTGGGCTTTCGGCTGGGATTATGAAAGGAACTTTGGATTTAAGTACTATTCAAGCAGATGATATGAGTGACATTGTTCTCACAAGCGCTCCATTAAAAATGACTTTTGATGCAACCTTTGGCATGGCATACACTTTTGATAGAGATTTAAATATTGGAATAGCACTTCCTCAATTACTAGGAACAAAGGCTGCTGTCGACATTATTGATGGAAGTAAATATAACCTAGTACGCCATAGTAATGTATATATTTCTTACAAGTTGAAAGTTGATGAGCAATTTGAATTTATACCATTAGTTATGATACGAAACGCACAAAAGAAAAATTCGCAAGTCGAAGTTTTTGGAAATGTCAAATATAACAATAAGCTCTGGGGAGGGATAGGACATAGATCCAATTCGGTATTCATTTTAAATATGGGCATGCAATTGATGGACAAATTATCTCTGACTTATGCCTTCGAGTTTAGCAGTTCGGGTGTTGGTTCAAATACATCTGGAACGCATGAAATTATGCTTTCTTTAAACCTTAATAAAGCACCTGAAGTTCCAGAAGAAGAAGAAGATTTACCGGAAGAAGAGCCAACTGAAAGAAAAACGAGTACAAGTTTCTAAATTACATTCTGTCAGGAACGTCTACTCCTAGTAATTTCATCGATAATTTAATTACCGTACCTACCTTATAGCTAATTGCTATTCTAAATGCTTTTTTGTTCGCATCCTCCTCCTTTATAATGGATAGGGATTGATAAAATGAATTATAATTTTTCACTAATTCATATGTGTAATTAGCTAGTAATGCAGGGCTATGGCTTTTGCCAGATTCTTCAATCACGCTTGGGAATTCTGAAAGATCTTTCAACAATGTTTTTTCCGCAGGTTCTAGTAATAAATCTATCTCAGCTACCTTGGGAAATGTTCCAACTTTTCGCAATATGGATTGGATTCTCGCATATGTATATTGAATAAAAGGACCGGTATTCCCGTTTAAATCAACTGAATCTTCAGGATTAAATTGCATTCCTTTTTTTGGATCAACTTTCAGTAAGTAATATTTTAAGCCTCCAAGACCAATTGTTTTGTACAAATCATTTTTAATTGAATCAGAAAGACCATCTAAATGCCCTCTTTCTTGGGTCATTTGTTTGGCATCCTCAATTACACTTTTCATCAAATCATCGGCATCTACAACAGTTCCTTCTCTAGACTTCATTCTACCAGTAGGTAAGTCTACCATACCATAGGAAAGATGATAACATCCTTCAGCCCACGAATAACCTAATTTATTTAGAATTGTGAAAAGAACCTTAAAATGATGATTTTGCTCGTTCCCTACTGTATAGATAAGACCAGATAAATTTGGATAATCTTTGAAACGTTCAATAGCTGTACCTAGGTCTTGTGTCATGTAAACAGATGTACCATCTGCACGAAGCAATAATTTATCATCCATTTTATGTTCACTTAAGTCGCACCAAACTGAACCATCTTCTTTTTTGTAAAAATTATTATCCGCTAAACCTTTCTCTACTAAACCTTTGCCTAAAATATACGTATTAGATTCATAATAAAGTTTATCAAAATCAACTCCCATTTCCTTGTAAGTAGAATCAAAACCTTCATATACCCATGCGTTCATAGTTTCCCAAAGCGCATATACATCGGGATCTCGTGCCTCCCATTTAAGAAGCATGGCTTGTGCATCTTTAAATATTTGAGCTTCTCTCTCAGCATCCTTCGAATCCATTCCATCTTTTACCAAAGCTGCTATTTGCTTTTTGTACTCCTTATCAAAGGCAACATAGTATTTCCCAATAAGATGATCACCTTTCATTTCCGCAGACTCAGGTGTTTCATTATTGCCAAATATTTGCCATGCCAACATACTTTTACAAATGTGTATTCCCCTGTCGTTAATTATTTGTGTTTTATAAACTTCATGGCCATTTGCCTTTAATATTTCAGCTACTGAATAGCCTAAAAAGTTATTTCTTAAATGCCCTAGATGCAATGGTTTGTTGGTATTTGGAGAAGAATACTCCACCATAAAAGTTTTTCCTGTAGAAGAAGTGGATTTACCAAAATTTTCATCTCTTGCCCAAACATTGAACTGATCTAACCAAACTTCATCTTTTATTGAAACATTTAAAAACCCTTTTACAACATTATAAGAATTAGCAATATCAGAGTTACCTAACAGCCACTTCCCTATTTCTTCAGCTGATTGTTCAGGCGATTTTTTTGTTACTTTAAGTAAAGGGAAAACAACCAAAGTTAAATCTCCTTCGAATTCCTTTTTTGTTTTTTGAATCTGAATTTGTTGAATTGGTAATTCTTGGGAGTACAAAGCTTCAATAGCCTTTACCACATTCTGCATGATATTATCTACTACTCTCATTTAGATATTGTTCTCTAATAAATAATTTAATTGCAACTAACAAAGAAGATGTATTATCCTCTCTTTTCAATGATTGATGTAGCATTTTCTAAAATGCGGAATGCTGTCTCAGCCATTTTATTTTGTTTGTTATCCAAACAAGGATTGATTTCAACAACTTCAAAACAACCTACTCTTTTGTCAATAAGAAAATGATTAATTAACCCACTTGCTTCCTGTTCCGTAATTCCATTCGATACGGGTGTCCCGGTTCCATAAGAAACTAGATCGCAGTCCATACTATCAACATCGAACGAAAGATAAAGAATATCACATTCTTTAAGGTAATTAAGTACTTCGGCAGATACTTTTTCCACACCATTCCTTCTAACATACTCTACACTAACGTTACGAATGGAATTATTGGCAATAAAATAATCTTCTGACTCTTCTGTATCTCTTACTCCTATAAAAACCAAATCTTCTGGATTAATTTTGGGTGCTATGCCACCAACATTTTTCAATTTCTTCCAAGTCTCAATTACTTCTGGTTCTAATTCTTTTATCTTATGGTCTATATTATCAAAATTTAAGGCAGTAGCCAAAGGCATACCATGCATATTACCTGAGGGAGAAGTGTATGGAGAATGTAAATCTGCATGTGCATCAATCCATATTACTCCTAGACGTTTATCGGGATTCGATTTTTTGATCCCAGCAATAGTTCCTCCAGCACTTGAATGATCTCCTGCTAATATCAATGGAAATCTATTCTTTTGAAGTGTTTCATCAACCTTATTACAAATCCTATTAAAGACTTTAAATACATCTTCCATTCTCTTTGCACTTGGGAAGTCTATCTCCTCAAATAATCGATGATTTTCATTTTCAATTTTTTCAAGTGTATATCTGTTAAAATAATCACTTTTGCTATTAAAAGCGGCTATCCTTAATGCATCTACCCCAAGACTTGCACCTCTAGTACCAGCACCAATTTCTGAATTATTTTCGATTAAAACTACCCGACTCATATTTGTAAATATTGACATTTAATCCTAGCGAACTGCGAGTTTACTGAAAATTGTTTGAATTACAATGTTTATAGGGATATAACAACAAAAAAAGCACTTATTTGGGTTCAAATAAGTGCTTTAGTTATGGGATATTATTGTTTTTTAGTTGTTTACTTCATATCTAGCTTTCAATCCATTTAATACACCCTGCAATCTTTTAGCAAAGTTCTTGTACTTTGAAACACCTCCAATCTTCGCCTTTTGAAGATAATTGTCCGCAGAATCAAAATCATTTATCCACATATAAGCTTCAGCTAAATTAGCATATAATAATGCAGTTACTTTTTTATTAACCCTATCTTTATTATAAAAAGGGTTAGTTTCTTCTAGAGCATCCTCCCAAATTTCTATTCCGGTTTGAATTTTACCAATTGCACTTGTTCTGTCAACATCCTTAAAAAGTAAATCGTATCCAGATTTTACATTTGTATAAGCATCAATCAAATCTGTATAATCATGCCCTTTATGCTTTTTAACAGTGTAGATTTCTGTAGAACGCGTTTTCTTCGGATACCCACATTTATCATTAATTATTGCATTTACCGAATTAAAGGAAGCAGTCAACATTGATTTTTGTTTCTGAGCCCAAAAAGTGTCGTAGTTATCAATCAACCATAGTTTGTGCTCATATTGGTTATCATATGACTTAATTACTGATGTTTGTAGATTATCATTAACCGTTTCTGAAAGAATTATTCCTGATCCTGGAGCTTCTATAGTGACCTTGACTGGCATTTTGCAAGAACTTGTATATGTATACTTAGTTGCTGCACCCGTACCAGTTTTTTTCACAGAAATGCTCGCATTTTGAAAACCTAATATTTCTAATGTTACAACAGCTCCACCCTCACCTTTTGTATATCCCTCAAGGTTAATTAATCCATTTGTTTGCGCTTCAGTAACATCCTCTGTTAATAAAGGAAGTTTTATATCTTCTTTAATAGGTTGCTTAGAATATGGAGGTTTTATCGGCATAACTGGTGCCACAGCAGGTGAAACAGTTGCATTTACTGCCCGTTCCCACTTAGCTAACTCCATTAGGTACAGCTTATCTACTCGCTTTTTATCTTCTAACCACGTTTCGAATTCTGCTTCAAAAGTAGATAGCCTGTTTTGATATACAGACATGGAATCTTCATTACTTTTTGCATAGCCAGAAATATCTACAACCAAATTATAATTTGAAATGTCCTTTGGTATTGGGTTCGTTGGTAATTGGACATACTTAAATGAAACTTTCTGGTCTTGAACATTTTGACCAAAAGTCAATCCACCTATTAATATTGCTATTGGTAATAATATTTTTTTCATATAATTAATTTTATTTACCTTGACTAATTCAAAATGCTTGCCAAAGTATATTTCGAAAGTATAAAAAAAAGGCTTATTCCGCTACTGTTTAAAATACTACTTAAGTTTTGAAGCGAATACTTTCCTGAACTTATCCAACTTGGGCTGAATAACATACTTACAATATTGTTGATCACCATTTTGCAAATAATAGTCTTGATGGTAATTTTCTGCTTTATAAAATTGGGGGATAGGCAACACCTCTGTAACCAAAGGGTTTTCCCAAGCGCCAGATTCTGAAAGTTCCGTTTTGAATTGTAATGCAAGTTCCCCCTGTTCTTCTGAATGATAAAAGATTACTGACCTATACTGCGTACCTACGTCGGCACCTTGTCGATTTAAAGTAGTTGGATCATGCGTTTGCCAGAACACTTGCAATATATCGGCTAATGATATTTTAGAAGGGTCATAAGTTATTTGCGCTACTTCCGCATGACCAGTTTTACCTTTACACACCTCTGAATAAGAGGGGTTTTCAACTGTTCCTCCTGCATACCCGGACACAACAGACTCAACACCTTTTAACTCACTAAAAACGGCTTCTACGCACCAAAAGCATCCTGCACCCAATGTTATTGTATCCATATTTAATGGTTTATTTATACTTGTATTCTTTTCACTAATCTGTGGATTTGAACAGCCAAAAATAATTGTTATAATTAATACCCATTTCATTTTTCCATGCTTTTTCTCTAAAGTAGGTTATTAATATTGAAAATAATAGCAGATACATTACATTTTTATTTGTATTCACATAATAAGTAGAACGTAGCGAATAAAATTATTCAACAAAAAACACATCCTATTGTTGTACCTTTTTTTTCAAAATGAATTTACCTGTCAAGGATTTACTTAACAAAAAAGCAAACTAGCTTTAAGATAAAAATTGAAAGTATGAAAAATTTAAAAATAACCGTATTATTTTTTCTGATAATTGGATTGAGTTATGTTTTTATTCTATGTACACCTTCCAAAGTAGAACAAAATGCAAAAACCGAATTAAAACAAGAAAAAGATTTAGGCTCAAAAGCGCAACAAGCTAAAAAGTTTTGTTTGGATAATGGTATGAACCAAGATTTTTGCATTCTCATAGATATGAGCAAGCATTCTGGTAAAAACAGGTTTTATGTTTGGAACTTTATAGATGAAGAGCCCATAAACGAAAACCTAGTAGCCCATGGTTGTGGTGATAATCCATGGTCACTTGATTATAGCAAAACCAATCCAAAGTTCAGCAACATGGAAGAATCGCATCTTTCATCACTTGGTAAATATAGAATAGGTGATAGAGGTTGGAGTAATTGGGGGGTTAATATTAACTATAGATTACATGGATTAGAAAAAACCAATTCTAATGCGAATAATAGAGATATTGTGTTTCATTCTTGGGAAGAGATTGCAGATACAGAAGTATATCCTGCAGGCACTCCTGAAGGCTGGGGTTGTCCAGCTATCTCGGATAACGCATTTTTGGCGGTAGACAAATTATTAAAAAATCAAGAAAAACCCACTCTTATGTGGATTTATAATTAGCATATACTTTGCACGATACTTACGTTTTCGGCATTTGTATATACCTAAAATTTTAAAATTCAAGAGACTCTATAAATAAACAAATTCAAGTAATATGAAAAATTTAATTTCAATTTTATTCCTATCACTAAATCTTCTTACAATAGCATGTGATGAACAAACACTATGGAAACCTACACCAGGTCAGTGGGTGGAATCAGGGGACACAAATGGACCAATAAAATTAAGTGACACCAGTAATTTCCAAACAGAAGCTGCAAAAACTGCGCATCATGCAAGTTTTCAATTAAAGGAAAACACCGTATATGACGGCAGTTGGGTTAATATTGGTTATCCTGGTGGAGATCCTGGCTACCAACAAGGTGTTTGCACAGATGTTGTTATTAGAGCCTTAAGATTTATTGATATTGATTTACAAGAATTGATTCACAAGGATATGAAGATTGCTCATGATGCTTATAACAAAAAGTATACTACCAAAAAACTGGACAAT
>Ga0181564_10003598_pt1 | contig 13328 bp, 15 predicted proteins | sample 011ome_24_FD_134512 | JGI IMG/M metagenome (GOLD analysis project Ga0181564, IMG submission 134512) | Coastal salt marsh microbial communities from the Groves Creek Marsh, Skidaway Island, Georgia - 011513CT metaG (megahit assembly) | ecosystem: Environmental > Aquatic > Marine > Intertidal...
ATTCCTCCTTCACCTGTAGTAATTGATTTTACTGGGTGAAAAGAAAAAACAGAAACATCCGAATACCTGCATGAACCTACCATCGAACCATCTTTATATTTTGCTCCTAAAGCATGGGCGCAATCTTCTATTACTTTAATTTTATTTTTTTTTGCTATTTGATATATTTCTTTTTCATTATATGCAGCACCTGCCATATGTACAGGTATTATGGCTCTAACATTATTATCTATTTTTTTATTCAACATTTTTAAATTCATAGAAATTGTGTCTAAGTCAATGTCAATAAAATCAATGTTTGCGTTTAAATATTGAGACACATTTGCAGAAGAAACAAATGATATAACCGACGTTAAGATTTTATGATGACTTTTTAAATCAATCGCTTTCAGAGATAAGTGCAAACCTGCTGTACAGCTTGAAACTGCTACTGCATATTTTGAACCTACATATTTTGCAATTTTTTTTTCAAATTTATTTACGTAGGGACCTTGAGTGATTAAATTACTTTTTAAACATTTGACTACACTATGAATGTCAGCTTCGTCAATAAATTGTTTACTGTATGATATTTGCATAAAATTAACTCATAATTATATCCTATATTAATTTTAATTTGTTATTTTTAATACTTAATACCATAACATAACTTAAGCTACTTTTTTTTTCTTTAATTATTTTAAAACCATTTTTCTTATAAACTTTAATTGCTTGAAGATTATTTTTTTTTACTCCAAGATATATTTTTTTAATAAATGTTTTTTTAAATAAATATTTAGCTAGTAAAGATATTGACTCTGATCCTATCCCCATATTTCTAAATTTACTATTTCCAATAAATATACCAAGATAAAGAAAATTTTTATTTGTAGATATTTTATCCAGACTAATATTACCAATGTGTAGATTGTTTAATTTGTAAATACCTAATAATTTTTTTTTTTTATTATTTTTAAATTCAATAATATATTTCTTTAAATCTTTAACTCTTAACTGAGTATTGGCTGTTTGAATAAATTTTAAATTCGATTTAGATTTGAACCAATTAGCATAGTTTCTATTAGCATCTGATAGTCTTATGTCATGAATTTTAAATTTTTTTGTTTTTAAATTAATTTTTTTTAACATTTATTTTTTTAATTTTTTTTGCAAATTCCCAATCATCCATGTAATCAATATCTATAGATTTTTTTTTTGAAAATTCATAACCATAAAATTTTTTCATTATACTTAACTGGTCATTTTTAATTAAATCTGTTCTTGAAAACACAGACACATTTCCAGTATCAAAATACTTTGTCTTTATTTTTTGTGATTGTTTTTCAAAGTATTTTTCATTTAGTGGCTTTAATTTAAAATTTTTTTTCATCTCAAAGGCCCATTCAATTGGTGATGGATATTTACAAACTGAAAGTATGGGTAACTTAATTTTTTTTTTTTTTAATAATTCATGAATATTTAGTAAATCAAATTTATCAATTAAAGGAGAACAAGGAAGCAAACCCCAAATTTCAGAAAAATTAATTCCTAGTCGATCATATTTAATTAAAGTATTTTTATAAACATTAAATAACCCCACATTATCTTTAGCTAAATTTTGATCTCTAAGAAAATCAATAGATATTCCTTTTTTTTTTAGTTTATCACTTATTTTTTTTGACTCAGTAGAAATATGAATTTTATCGAAAATTTTTGATTTCTTTGCAGCTTCATAAGAATACATAAAAATTGGTTTACCAAAAAATAATTTAAAGTTTTTATTTGGAATTCTTGAAGATGTCGATTTAGCAGGTATAATTAATAATCTTTTATAATTTTTCATTCTTTATTACATACATGAGACGAATTAGTTAAGCCTCTTAAATCCTTGATGACATATCGCACCTTCAAGATAGCTATCAATTTTATAACTATTATTTTCACAATTAGAAATTTTTTTAAAGACTTTATCTAAATAATATAAATATTTTTCAAAATTATTTTCTTTATGAGCTGTTGAAATATAAATAATATTTGATGCTAGAATTTTATGCTTTAGCATCTCTTGTGTTATTAAACTTTTGTATTTTAAATTATTTTTACTTTTAAAAGAAAAAGATGGAATTCCATTATTTCCAGATATAAGTAAATTTAAATTATACTTTTGATCCAATTCTTTTAATTTTTTTTTAATATGTAAACCTTTTCTACTGATAATTTCCCACGTTTTATTTTTTTGCATGATTTCCAAAGTTTTTAAAGCAGCTGTTGGTCCACTTCTTTCAGTCCAAAATGTACTACTAATAAATGTAACTTGAGATTTTTTCATAATATTTAATTTTCCTACAATTGCTGTAATTGCATAGCCATTGCCTAGAGCTTTACCATAAGTACATATATCTGGAATTATATTGTATTTACTGTGTATACCGCCAAATGTTTCCCTAAAACCAGAAGTGCATTCATCAAAGATAAGAATTAGATTTTTTTTCTTTACCACATCTTTTATTATTTTAACAAACTCTTCAGATGGAGGGAAATTTCTATAAATCTCCATTTTTATTATTCCAATTTTTTTATTTTTCTTAATTACTTTTTCAAAGCTTTCAATATCATTAAAATAAAATGGATGAACCGTACCTTTAAGTTCTTTTGGTACACCACTGACACTTAATCCAGCTAATAAATGTTGATCTAAATTTTTTTTGTTTTTAATATTTGCAGATAAGTACCAATCATGCCAGCCATGATAACCACATATAGCTATGTGATCTCTTCCTTTTTTACAACTTGCCCTCGCTATTCTTATTGAGACTGCATTTGCTTCTCCACCAGTTCTTGCAAATTTAACCATTCCAGCCCAAGGGTTTATTTTAATTAAAAAATCAGCTAGTAAAACTTCTTCCTCACAGTTTAATGTTGATACATTGCTTTTTTTTAAGATATTTATTACAGCATTATCAACATCATCATTTGCATAACCCAAAATATTTGTACCAACACCCATCAAACTCATATCCAAATATCTTGTTCCATCTAAATCGTGAATGTAGCAACCTTTCGCTTTTTTGTAATATGCTGGCCATTTGTTAGGTAAAAACATTTCTGGTCTTTTTGATAACAACATGTTTCCACCAGGTATAATTTTTTTAGCTTTAATCCAAAGTTTAGATGTTTTTTTCATTATTAGTTTTTCCAAAATTGTGGATTAGAAATTTTTTTCTTAAAATTAAAATTTGGATAATTTATTTTTTTTTTTGTATTAAATTCATAATGTATATCTTTTAATTGATTAAAATTATCAATGCCAACAATTATTTTATCAATTTCTTTAATTTCTTTGACAAAATTAATACATGCATATACCGGAGATATTCTATTTTTTTTTAACCATTTATCATATTTTTGAAAAAAATTTTCTTTCAATAAAAAATTAACTTTACTTAATTTATAATTTACGAGTAAACCCTGAAGAAATATTGATCTTACATGGATTTCTATATTATTATTTTTCAGTTTTTTTAAATAGTTTTTTTTTAAAAAACTTTTGTTTGCTATAGAAAGAGGAATATTTACTATATTTATTTTATATTTTTTTAAAATATTATTTAATTCCCCAACACTGTATACAGAAACACCAAATTTAGTGAAATATTTTTCTTTCTTTAATTGAAGTAAAGCTTTGTAGATATCTTCTCCATTGTTAGTATTTAATTGTGAAGGCTTATGCAATAATACTGCATAAATTTTATTTAAATTTAATTTTTTAAGAGAATACTCTATTTTATTTTTAATCCATTTATAAATATTTTTTTGTTTTTTGGGGATCGGTGGAATTTTAGTTGTAATTTTGAATTTTTCTAATCTGCATTTTCCAAGTTCCGTTTCACTTTTTTTATAATCTATTGCTGTATCAATATTTAAAATTTGATTTCTTCTAGAAAAATTTAAAATTTTTTTAATTTGTAATAGTGGTACCTTTCCAGATAAATTTGTAATACCATAATTAAATCCGAATTGAGCAGTTCCAATAGATAATTTATTAGTTTTAAATGTATTCATAAAATAAATTTATTTCTAAGTATTTTTATATGCATTTAAAACTAAATTAGCATTATTTTGAATATCTTTTAGAGATAAAGTCTCATCTAGGGGCAGATTTATAATTTGGTGTTCTATAATCTTTGATCCATTAAAAATTTTTTTTTTTCTGAATAAAAATTTTGGTATTGAAGGATATAGCTTATTCGCATGTCCTTTATTATTCCATATATAATTTAACATCTTATCTCTTTTAATTGGATTAACAAAAAAATTAAATCTCCATGGGAATACAGAATTTTTTATTTTCATGCATTCTAAATGATTTCCAAGAACATTTTGGTATCACCAATATCTTAACTCTTTGCTCTTTAAAATTTCCTCTTTTAAAAACTTTTTTTTTCCATCTCCTAGAATAACCTGAATTTTGTTTAACATTTTAATTAAATTTTTTAGACCTTCAGGGGATAATGATGCTGATTGATCTGTACCCCACATTGCTCTATCTAAAGTAATATGTCTTTCAATATAATCAGCTCCTAAATAACAAGCTCCAATTGACGGTGAAACTGTTGACTCATGTCCTGAATAACCAACCTCACATTTAAAGTTTTTTTTTAGAAAAGGTATCATGCTTAAGTTTAAATCTTCTTCTTTGCAAGGGTAAGTAGATACACTGTGCATTAAAATAAATTTACATTTTTTTGATTTAAATATTTTTACAGCATTTTGAATATCTTTTAATGTACACATGCCTGTAGAGATAAAAGTTGTTTTTTTTTCTTTTGCAACTTCTCGTAAAAAACGAGAGTTAGTTATCATTGCAGATGCAACTTTATTATATTTAGAATTATATTTTTTTAAAAAATTTAAACTTTCTATATCCCAAGCACTTGCAAACCACCCGATTCCAATTTTTTTTGAATATTTATTGATTTCATCATACTCTTTCTTTCCAAATTCTATTTTTTTTTTATACTGAAGATAGGTCATTTGTCCCCAGGGGGTTTCTCTCAACATATCTTTCTTATTTTCTGGGGTTGTAATCTCAGGTGTTCTTTTTTGAAATTTTACATACTGACTTCCACAGTCTTTAGCTAGTTTCATCATTTTTTTAGCTAATAAAACACTTCCATTGTGATTGATTCCTATTTCAGAAATGAAAGTTATTTTTTTTTTCATTGACCTTTTATATATGTATTATCTAAACATAAAAGTATAATCTACTAAAAAAAGTCTAATATGAAAAATATTAAAATTTTACACTATGGAATTCATAATAATTTGGGTGGTAACCTTGGTGATAAAATTCATTTTTATTTATTACGACAATGGTTTGAGCAATTTTTATATCCAACTAAGATAACTTGGAAATTAAAACAAATTTGGGAAAATAATTCAGAAAAAGATGTTCAATATATAAATAAAAAAATTAATTTAGTTTTAATTGGAGGTGGAGGGTTATTCTTATCTGATCAAAAATATTCAAATACTTCTAACAGTGGATGGCAATTAAATATTTCTGATAAATTATTATTTAAAATTAATAAGCCAATAGTTGTTTTTGGAGTGGGCTATAATCGATTTAGAAATCAAAAAGACTTTAAACCAATATTTACAAAAAATGTAAATATACTAAACGAAAAAACATTTTTTTTTGGTTTAAGAAATAAAGGCTCAATAAAAAAATTGTCTAATTATTTATCAACAAGTAAAAAACTTCAACTTCAACCTTGTATTACAACTATAATTAATAAATTAAATTATTTTAAAAATTTAAAATTTTCGAAAAAACAAAAAAAGAAAATTGCAATTGGATTATCTGCAGACAGAATAAATTACAGATTTAAAAACGAAAAAAGTTTAAAAAACTTTACAAGTGCAATAGAGAGTCTAATATTAATCTGGAAAAAAAAGGACTACGATGTAGATATAATTTTACATAAAAATCTTGATCTGCTCTTGGCAAAAAAAATCAAAAATGAAGTATTAAAAAAAGTAAGTATTATTAATTTAACTAATGTATCAGTTAAAAAAGCAATTAAGTATTACAAAAGTATAAATTTGTTATTTGCAATGAGGGGGCACCATCAGTTGATTTCAGCCGGTCTTTGTACGCCATTTTATTCTATTATTTCTCATGATAAAATAAAATTTTTTGTAGATGATAATAAACTCAATCAATTTTCTGCTGATGTTAACGATAAAAACTTCAAAAAAAAATTATTAAAATTTTCTAATTCTAAAAGCAATATAATGAAAATTAAAAAAAAATTAAATAAAGTTATTAAAAATAACTTTAAAATAACAAAAAAAAATTCATTAATTATTAAAAAAAAATTACAAAAATTTACTTAAAGTGTTTTCTGGCAGCCTTTAGATCTGATAAGTCATTAATATCTATTGATTTTTTCGGATCACAAAAAATTGGTTGCATATTTTTAGAATTATGAAAATTCTTATTTTTTAATAAATTTTTGCAGATGGTTAAAAAAAAGGCACCATTAACATAATAAACTGTTTTAGAATTTTGCCTTTGACTTAAATCAAAATTATCTGCAATTAAATTTTTAGATTTATCTAAAAATCTTATATTATTATTGTTAAATTTAGTTTTTGTAACTGCAATCAAAGAATAAGTTTTTTTATAGTTGTATTTATTAATATTTTTTTTAATTTTATCTATTTCTCGCAAAGGATAGGTTGGGAGCATCATTCCTACCAAACTTTTTTTATTAACATTGAATTTTTTAATACAATCTAAAACTACATTGACTGTATGAACGTTATCTTTTGAAAGATAAGTTGGTCTTCTGTAAAAAAAAATATTATTTTTCTTAATTATTTTTTTTTCTAAAGTCTGGTCTTCACTACTTATTATGATTTTATGTGGATTTAATTTTAATGCCTGATTAATTGTTATATTTATTAAACTTTTTCCATTAATTTTTTTTAAGTTTTTTTTTATAATACCTTTGCTGTTCATTCTTGCAGGTATGATAATTACTAATTTTTTGTTAATCACTAAAATAATGTAAAAATTTGATTTAATAAAGTTTATATAATATTAAGAGTAAACATGAAATTATTATTTCCGTATAGTAACAAATTTATTTTTAAAGTAGCAAGAAGACTTAAGAAAAAAAATTACAAAATTTTTTTCTATGGTTATAAACCAAACAATTTTGTCAAAAGTATATATGATTTAAAAAAAATTTTAAACAACTATAATAATTTAGAAATCAATAATGATCTCAAAATAAAATCAAAGAACTACAGTCTATTTCAAAAATTATTTGTTGTTACTTCAAGGAGAATTTTTTTTGATAAAAAAATTAATCTTAATATTTTATTTTGGAAATTAACTTCAATTAATTATGATGAGATAAAAAAAAGAAAGATAAAGCATGTTCTTTTTTATCAAACTCCACACTTTCCATTTGAAATTAGCCTTTACTATGCATGTAAATTATTAAAAATAAATACTTACATAATGTATAAAACTAGTTTTGATAATTATTATATAATCAAAAAAGATTGGTTTTCTTCACAAAAATATAAAAGTTTACAATCAAAAAGAAATATTAAATTAATTGATTTTAAGAAAAGCAAAACCATAAAAAGAATAAAAGATAAGAAAAATAATGATGTTTATGGTTTTTTTTTTATAAAATTTTTTTTATTTCTATTGAAACAAATTATAAAAATTTTAGTCTATAAAAAAAATCCCGACAAAGATGGATATTTTTTTTTAAACGATGATAAAAAATTTTTGGAGATTCAACTTAAAATTAAATTATATTTAAAAATTATTTTTAATAAATTCTTATATAAGTATAAATATATAAAAGATATTAATTATCATCAACTAAACTATGTTTATTATCCAATACATATTGAACCAGAAAGAACAGTATGTCCTGAAGGTGGAATAAAATTCTCAGACCAAATTAAGTTAATAGAACTTTTAAGTAGATCTCTACCAAAAAATACCAAAATTATTGTGAAAGAACATCCAAATCAGTTTATTTTGAGAAGTGCTCAAATTCAAAGTTTATTTTATAAAAAAAAAGAATTTTATGAAAGGTTAAATAAAATTAAAAAAGTATTAATCGTAGATACGAATTATGATTCGATCGATTTAATAAAAAATTCTAAATGTATATGTACAATATCTGGAACGGCTGGTTGGGAAGCTTTAAACTTGAATAAGAAAGTTATCATTTTCAGCAATACCTGGTATGAGGATCATAAAAACTGTTTATTAGTAAAAGATGAAAATAAACTAACAGCTAGTAAAATTAAAAATTTTATTATCAAGAAAAAATCACATAACAAAAAAAAAATGATTGAATTTAAAAAATTTATTAAACCTTATTTGTTTGAAGGTATTTCAATTGATCCCTCTGACACAAAAAAACAAAATATGATTAGAAATTTTACAGAAGAATTAAATCTGTTGTTCAAAAAATATCAATAATAAAAATATTTTATTTTAAATTCAAATAATTCAAAAAATAATTTTATTTATACCTTGTAAATAAAGATGGTAAGTTTTTCTTATCCCGAAAATAAAATCCTCGTATTGTATCTCTGTATGAATCTTTATCACCTCTAGAGAATCTTACATCAACTGAATGAAATGAATTACTATTTACTGACCAACAAATAAATCTATTTTTAACAAAATCTATATCTTTAATTTTTTTAAAATCATACCACTGCAAGTGATTGTCACCTTTATTTTTTATATTTTTAATAGGTTTTAATAATTGAGTTCCATTTTGCTTATTATTATTATTTTTTGGTAAGTATATTAAAAATGATAAAATTTTACTGTCTAAGTCCTTATGAGGCGATATAGAAAAAGCATCATAGTCTCTACACCACGCAGTTTTTGCTATGCCATTAGAAATATTTTTTTTTATATTAAAAATTTTTAACAACATATTTATAAACGTTTCTGATTCTAAAAAATTTGAAAGTTCAGAAGTTAAATTTATTAATTTATGATTAAAAGTGTAGGTTTGGGCTTGCCAACTTCTTCTTCTATTTTTAGATTCTTTTGTTTCCCACTTGCTATCTTTAGGTAAATTATTAACTATATCGTGATAATCAACCTTACTTAAAAAATTATCTACACATAGATATTTAAATGGATATTTATGAATTTCGCTAGATAAAATTTTTTTTTTTATATAATCAAATTTCACTTTGTAAATTTTAAAATAATTTATAAATCAATTAATTTTACATTAATTCCATCAATAATGCTTTAATTTTTTTATTAAAGTTTATTTTATCTATATGAAATAATTTGTTTAAAAAATTTTTTTCAGTGCATAAATCAAGCCAATTGAGCTATTAGTACTGGTCAGCTGCACGCATTACTGCGCTTCCACATCCAGCCATCAACGTGGTGGTCTACCACAGCTCTATATATTTATAGATTTTATACAAATCACTTAAAACAACTCTACCAACCTGATAACTCATTTCTTTTCTTTTATATTTTTATAATAATCCTTATGATGTGATTTATTCTAGTTTTGATAATTTTTTTGTATTATTTAAATAAGTTTATAAATATATATAAGAATTAAAATTAAATTTTTTACTCATGAATATTAACGATATTTACTCGGATTTTAACTTTTCAACGGCATATCGGAATAGATTAATAGATTATTTAAGAAAACACACGACAATAGAATGTGGGGGTTATAATTTATTTGATGGTTCCTATAATAATCTACTTCATATTCCAGAAGAATTATCTGAACTTATTTTTTTTCTAAAAAAAAAAAATAAAGAAAAAAAAATACAAAATTATTTAGAAGTGGGATTTAGTCATGGAATTTGCAACACAATATTTAATAAATTTTTTAAATTTAAGTCTAACGTTGCAATAGATATTTTTGGACCTCATTTAAATGGCAGCGTGCTTTTAGCTAATATGCAATTTAAAAATTTAACATTATTTTGTGGTGACTCAAAAAATATCAATACGATAAAAAATGTTCAAAAATTTTCAAAATTTGATTTAATTTTTATTGATGGTTCTCACGAATACAATGATGTTAAAAATGACTTTAATCAATATAAAAAAATGATTGAAAAAAAAGGTCTAATAATTTTACATGACATAAACCTACCAAACTCAGGTTCTAAAAAGTTTTGGAATGAAATTAAAAAAAAATACAATCCAAAACGAATAAAAGAGATAAAGTTTAATAAATATCATTTCTTATTTGGATATGGTGTTATTTTATTTTAAATTAATTTATCTTCAAAGGTGTGTTTTTTTTATATGAAAATTTAGATTTTTTATTTAATAACTTAAAATACCAGATCGGGTCTAAACCTTTATTAGGTCTTACAACTTTTATGTTTTCTTTAGTAAAAAGTTCTCCTTTTTTAATTTTTTTTACAGAATAAATAGATCTTCTAAAAATTAAATTTTTTTTATCTGTTTTAACTTTGTATGATTTGTTTACTCCCAGCATAGAATAAACATTTTTAAGTGTATCCGAATATACCTTAATTTCTTTACCCTTGGCAGAAAAGGCAATATCAGGAGCTTTTTTCTGTCCCCTTAATGCTATATGTTTTTCAATTACCTCAGCACCCGATGCTACTGCTGTTGCTGCAACAAGAATATTTGTTGAATGGTCTGAAAAACCTATTTGACAATTAAATTTTTTTTTCAAAATTTTAATATTTTTAAAATTAAAATCTTTTATTTTAGATGGGTAATTGCTTACACAGTATAATATAATAATTTTTTTTGTTCCAAATTTTTTTGCACATTTTATTGCAGTTTCGATTTCTTTTAAAGAGGCCATGCCGGTAGATATAATTAAAGGCTTACCTGTAGAGGCTATTTTTTTGATTAATGGGATATGAGTAATTTCAAAGGATGCCAATTTGTAGATTGGACAATTTAATTTTTCTAGTAAATCGACTGCAGTTTCATCAAAAGGGGAGCTAAAGCACATAATCTTGTTTTTTCTTGCATAATTAAATAGTTCTTTGTGCCATACAAAAGGAGTTTGAGCTTTTTTATAAAGGTTCCACAAATAGTAGCCTTTCCATAGTCCCTCTTTGATTTTAAATTCAGCTCTTTTACTATTTAGAGTGATAGTATGAGGTGAGTAAGTTTGTAGTTTTACTGCATCTGCTCCATTTTCTTTTGCTGTTAAAATCAATTTTTTTGCAAGTTTTAGAGAACCATTATGATTTGCAGAAATTTCAGCAATAAAGAAAGGTTTTTTTTTAAAAATTTTATTATACATTTTTTAAATTTAAGTTATTAAACGATATGTCTAAAAATACATCAAAAAAAAAATATATCAAAATAATTGATCAAATTGAAAATATTAGGAAAAATAATAATTCGAACTGGATGGATATATTGAGAGTTGCTTACACTTATGCCCCAAAAAAAACAGCCAAGATAATGGCAAAGATATATAATGATGACTCAAAAATCAGTAAATTAGCAAAAGAACTTTCTAAATAATATTTATTAAGTTTGATAACTCTTTTAAACTTTTTATCTTATATTTTGCATCTTCTGGAAACTTTTTTTTTACTTTTCTAAAATCACCTTTTAATAATCGAATTGTATTTATGCCTGCTCTATTGCAATTCACAAAATCTTTAAATGGATTATCTCCTACATAAACCATTTCTTTATACGTACAATTTTCAATATTTTTAATCTTATTGAAACAAAATAATGATGGTTTTTGATTTTTTATTCCATAATTATTTGTTATTAGTATTTTTTTAAAATATTTTTGAATTTTTAATAATCTAATTTTATATCTTTGCATATTTTTATTTCCATCAGTAATCAAATAACATTTTTTTCTATAAATTTTTAGTAATTTAATAGCATCAGGATAAACCCTAATTTTATTTTTTCCATACCTATATTTGTTTATACATTCAGTATAATTAATGTTTTTAATTTTTTCTCTTTTGAGAAAATAATTAAATATTTTTTTTTTATTTTTATTAAAATATAATTTTTTTAATTTATTAAATACTTTACTCTTATTAAAGTTTTTATTTTTATGGTGAATTAAATAAGATACATTTTTAAGACCATTTAGAACAAAGTCTTTTCTTTCATACAGAGTGTCATCCAAATCAAAAATTACAATCAACTGAAATTATTTTAAAAATTTAATTGTTTTATACACAAGTAGTTTGCTCTTATTAATGGTATTTTTTTCTAATTTAATTTTTTTTTTAGGAAAAAAACTTTCAAAAATAAAGTAATATAAACTATCCATTGAATTAAAATATGATATATAAGAAGCCCCTCCAATTCTTGGATTGCATTCTAATAAATAAAATTTTTTTTTCTTTAACAAAAATTGAAACATAACATGCCCTGAAAATCTCATGTTTTTACTTATGTCCTTTATATAATTAAAGAACTTATTATTATTTATTACTGTTGTTACTGCAGACTCTCCTGTAATTATCAAATTTCTTGTTCTGGGTAAAGCTTTTAGAAGTCTATTGTTTTTTGATGAAAAATAACAATCAACACTAATTTCACTGTCTGATTTTATATAATCTTGAAATATATAACTTTGTCTATTATTTTTTGTAATCGATAGTATGTTGGTATAATCACTATTTAAAATTATATTTCTTGATCCATATCCAAATCTTTTTTTTGAAACAAATTTTTTTTTAGTTTTAAAGTCTTTAATATTTTTTGAGGTAAATATTGAGCTATTGCTATTTTTATTGAGCTTATAGAATGCTAATTTATCTAAACATTTTTTTACAGTTTCCTCATCAGAAACCATAACAAAAATTTTTTTCTTTTTAAGTTTTTCCCTGAATTTTGACCAAAAAACTAACTCCTTATCACTAGTCGGAAAAATAATTCTGATATTATTTTTAATACAATAATTTTGTATTTTTTTAAAATTTGCTGTCTTTATTTCTGGCATTTTCCAGAAATTATCACTCAAATGCTTTGTTAAAACTTGATTATCTTTATCACCACAATAAACATTTATTTTTGTATCAAATTTATTGATAGAGTTTTTCACCCACTCTAGGATCTGTGTTTTATTTGCGGAACAAGTTAATAGAATGTTAAATGGTTTCATTATTTAATGTAATGTATTTTAATAATATCAAGTCAACAATCCATCTAAATAAAATTTTTTTCAGTGCATAAATCAAGCCAATTGAGCTATTAGTACTGGTCAGCTGCACGCATTACTGCGCTTCCACATCCAGCCTATCAACGTGGTGGTCTACCACGGCTCTATAGG
>Ga0181564_10003601_pt1 | contig 13319 bp, 10 predicted proteins | sample 011ome_24_FD_134512 | JGI IMG/M metagenome (GOLD analysis project Ga0181564, IMG submission 134512) | Coastal salt marsh microbial communities from the Groves Creek Marsh, Skidaway Island, Georgia - 011513CT metaG (megahit assembly) | ecosystem: Environmental > Aquatic > Marine > Intertidal...
AGGCGTGTCGTACTTGGGTCGTGAAAACTTTGGCTCTCCCATGTTCAATCCCTCTCATCACTTCTTTCGGCTCACACCGAGGGTCAAACCGCCACGGCCGTTGGAACGACCGCGCTGGCCACGGACTTTGTTGCCCGACGCATGGCGGATACCACGGTAGGACTTCATGGTGCGTAGCCGGTCAATGTCGTCCTTGAGGGTAAAGCGAACCTGTTGGCCCGTGACATGAACGTCGTAGCCCGATTCGAGGTCGCGCTGCCGGTTTAGCATCCATTCCGGGACCTTTTCGGCGTAGGATTCAATGGCGCCACGGAGGTCTTCCTGTTGCTCGGTGGTGAGGAAACCGGCGAGGGCGTAGGGGTCGAAGCCCGTGTTCTTGCAAATCTGGATGGCGGTGCGTGCACCAACACCTTTGACCGAGGTCAATGCGGTGGCCAACGGCTTCAAGCCGTCCATGTCCGTATCGGCCATACGCAAAATGTATGAAAAATCGTCACCAAGGTCCTCATCCTTCGGTCGTGCCATCGTGTTCACCTGTACGTTAACACACGCTGTGTCAAGCATCCCTCCGACCAACCCCCCATATATCAAGACCGCGATGATGGCGTTCGCGCCACTGAGCCGCGAAAAGGAGTGATTAGGGACTTCCCCCTTCAACCTCATCGTGAGCCAAGACGCAGAGGAGGAGGGTATGGCCGTTGGGATGGCGGGTGAGAAAACCTTCGCGAACTCCGTGACGGCGTTGCAACTGTCGGTCCAAAGAACCCTGCAAAACGGGTTGAAGCGTTGGGTCGAGGTCCAGACGAAGCTTGACCGAGCGGAAGTTGTGCTCCAAAGCGTATTCGACCAGTCCATCAACGGTGCTTTCGTTCAATTCAATGTTGAGGAGTTCAACGACACGGCCCGTGGCTTGAACCAAGGTGCCTTGTTGCTGGTTCAAACGGAGAGCATGTTCGTGATGCACCTGCGGTCGCCGCCCTTCGACCACCGCCCAGCGAAAGGTGTGGTCCTTTGACACCGAAGGCAACCACGAACTCACCAGGCCGCTCTCAACCAAGGCTGCATCGAGCAGAGTGACGAATTCACCGCGTTTGGGAGGGTGGACACGAACCGGGGGGGCCTCGTGGGTATCGCCGGTTCGCAAGATCAACGCCTCTTTGCCCAAGGTCTGCGGGACGCGCACGAACCTGCGAGCCGTGCCCCGTTCAGCAACACAACCTCCCCAGAGGGCCAAACGGTCAACGCGCCCCCGTCCCCTCGAAGTCCATTCCCATGTTCGCGGAAGCCCGGGCCACAGGGCCTCAACCAACGCCTCGACTTCTCCACGCTGCTGGTCGGTGAGCCTTGGCGAGAGGTCCAACACAAAGGCAGGCTCGCCTGCAAAATGGGGTGCCCATTCACGCAGAACGCTGTGCAACGGGGGTTGCATCTCTTCGAGCGCATGCGTCCGACTGTTGCGAGGCCGAGCCGGGTCAAGATGCAAAAACGCGATGCGTTGCGCCGTATCGACCGCCCGAAGCACACCTTCCGCATCCGTTCCATCGCCTGAGACGATACGACTCTCCGTGAACCATGGTTCCTCTGTGGCGGCGTGGTGGTCGGCCACGGTTTGGATGTTGAAGGCCGATGCATGGGCCCTCGCCGGTTCCAGCTCAACGCCGAGCACCGGTCGGTGAAGGCTGGAGGCGTAGGCTGCGAGTTGAATCCCGCTGCCGCAAGCGCAATCGAGCACAAGCCCTTCGGGGAGGGAATGCTTTGCGAGCAGAGCGGCGCGCAAAACGGCGACCTGCCACGGCGTAGCCAGCGGCTTCCCTTCAACGGCGTGATGAAACACCAAACCCTCGGGTGCCGTGGGGTCCTGGGCGAGTTCAACCAAACCGGAAGCGTCCACGTCGGCAGGGTTCAGAATTTCGTGCATGGAAACGCCTCAGAGGGCCAGGATATCGGACCGTGTGAGCAAGGATTCAAAGTGAATGCCGGCGGCTTCAAACGCCTCTTCTGCCCCTTCTTCCCGGTCGAGAATGCTGATCACGCCCACCACACGACAATCGGTTTCGGCGTGGATTCGCTCAACGGCCACGATCGAGGATCCCCCCGTTGTGGTGACGTCCTCGACGATGACCACATCGCCTCCACCCACCAGCGACGAACCTTCAATGCCAGGGGGGTTGTTGGTTTTGCGCCCCCCTCGGCCTTTCGGTTCTTTTCGAACCATGAAACCTCGCAGATGGTCGGGGGCTGCCGCCACCACCAGCGCTGTGAGCGGGACCGCTCCAAGTTCAAGCCCGCCGACGAATTGAGCGCCCATCGCTTCAGCACGCATGGTCAAAAGGCGTCCGAGAATCCGGCCCGCTTCCGGATGCATCATCACCGGCTTCGTGTCAAAAAACCAACGAGAATGCCGTCCGCTTGCGAGGGTAAAGGCATCATCATGGCCGTCGTCGAGGAAGGCCAGTTCGTGGACCAAGGCCCCCAGGCGGGCCCACTCAGGATGCGCAAGAACAGTGGGGTCAACGGCCATGCTTCCTTCTCACGGGTGCATGACATGAACTTTCCTTCCCCCGCTCACGCTGAGCGGTCAAGAAATTGAACCGCGGTGATGATATAGGGTCGGTCTCCTCATTTTCACGAATGACCATGGGTACTGAGCCGACTCGTTCCGAATTGGGAGAGTTGAACCCGTTGATTGGGCTTGATTTGCCCCGCCTTGAAGCCGAGATGGAACGCTACCATCTCTGGCTGGATGAACGGGCGGATGACGCTTACCGGATTGCCGAGGCTGCACGCGAACTCGGATTTGACCACAAACACCGGGTCGAGATTCCGCGTGCTTCGGACCTGGCCGGACGGACGGAAAAGTTGCTCATCGAACACCTCGAGGGCTACCCCGTTGCAGATGATATCCGTGCTCTGCTCGAAAAACACGACCGAGAAACAACGTCCATCATGATCGCTCAATCCGTTTCCCGTGGGTTTCGAGAAAAGGGGTACGACTTGGAAAAGTCGATTGACGTGGGGCTTCGCGTCGGTTTGGCCGTTTTGACCGAGGCGGTTTTGGTCGCCCCGCTGGAAGGGATCAGCGAGGTTCGGTTGTTGAACAACATCGACGGCTCTCAGTTCGTGTCCGTTCATTTTGCCGGCCCGATACGGGCAGCAGGTGGAACCGCTCAAGCCCTAGCCGTGCTCATCGCTGACATGATTCGTCGGGAATTGAACATCGGTCACTACCAACCGACCGACCCGGAAGTTGAACGTGTGAAGGAGGAGTTTGGCCTTTACCGCGGCAACCTTCAGTACCGACCATCTCCTCCCGAAATCGATGAAATCGTGCGCGCTTGCCCGGTGATGATCAACGGTGAATCGACGGAGCGCATTGAATGCGCTGGCTACGGAAACGTTCGAAACATCGACGAAGCGCGTATTCGGGGTGGTGTGCTGCTGGTCATTGGGGAAGGCATGTGCTTGAAAGCCCCAAAAATTGAGAAACACACCGAACGGTTGAACCTCCCGGGTTGGGATTTCATCGCCAAATTTGCTGCAAGAGGGAAGGAAAAAGACATCACGGATGCGAAAACCTTCCGAAGCAAGCAAATCCAACCGATCACCAAATTCATGAACGACATCATCGCTGGTCGTCCGGTCTTTGGTGGACCCCTCCAGGCCGGCGGTTTCCGCCTTCGATACGGGCGGGCACGCCCTTCCGGATTGGCCGCCGCCTCCTGCAACACCGCCTCAATGCTGGCGCTTGACGATTTCATCACCATCGGAACGCAGATGAAAATCGAACGCCCGGGGAAAGCCTGCGCCATCACGCCATGCGACGAGGCTGAAGGCCCATGGGTCATCCTTGACGACGGTCGTTTCCTCCGAATCGACGACCCCTCGGCCTACGCCTCCTTGCGGCCTCGTGTCAAGAACATCTGGGACAACGGTGAGCTGGTGATCGGTTACGGTGAGTTTTTGGAGAACAACAAATCGCTTGTCCCCGCCGGCTACACAATGGATTGGTGGGCGAGCGATGTCCTGGAGGCGTTGGCGACACCGAAGGATATGGAAGATTTCTTGACCGTGATGGAGGCTGACCGTGACGCATGGCCAGAAGGCATGCCGGGCCTCCAACCCGGTGAATCCCAGGACCCTCGCGCCCAATTTTGGGTTCGTTGCCGCTGGCATGCTCGTTTGAGGGCGCAGGCCCTCACTTGGGAGCAAGCAAAAGGCATCGCTGAACGCTTTGCAACCTCGCTTCCTCCACCTCACAACCCGTGGTTCAAAGACCTCCCCATCGAATGGTTGCCGGGCGTTCTGGGTATGCTTGAATCGGCGTCCATCGAACGCTCAAACACATTTTCCACCCTCGCTGCCAAGGACGTGCACCTCGAAGGTGCGCTTCCTCACCACGGTCAGCGCCAGCTCCGTTTGAAGGGGGCTGTAAAGGGTTGGACACCCAAACGGATGGACGACCTTGAGCCTGAGATTTTGCCCGCTCTTGAGGGCCTTGAGCTTCCGGGCACGGGCCACCTGCCTCGGGCCCCCGTGCTGCAATCCACCTTACCGGAGGGGTGGGTGCTTCACCAGCACGGCATGGCCAAAGCAGCGATGATGCTTCTTGGCCTACCCCACGCGCATGATGGCGATGACATCGTGGTTTTGGCCGGATGGGAGGCGTTGCTCGAAGGCCTTGGTTTCACCTTCGGCGGTGCTTCTCCGGTTCGTGTTCGTAACGCTGAAAGCATGACTGAGGAGCGACTGAAAGCCCTTGAACGGGCCAAAGCCATTCTCGATCAAGAACGTCAACGAAAAGGCGAATTGGAAGCGGAACGTGCCACCATTCGAATCGCTGCTGAAACCGGTGCCCGTCAGCGGGGTTTGGGCATCGCTGAAACCGACAAGGTCGGCAGGGAAGCGGCAGCGTCTGTACCTGACGACGGTCCCGATGACCCCCCGGCTTACTTGCATGCGCAGCAACTTGAGGACGAACACGCCATTCACGGCATCATGATGCTCGTTCGCAAACTCTCCGACCTACGGTGGGAACACAGCGCCCCGGTTCGTGTCGGATGCCGGATGGGTCGGCCCGAAAAGGCCGCTCCCCGCGTGATGAACCCCATGACCCACTCCTTGTTTCCCATCGAACTCAACGGAGGGAATCAACGGTTGTTGCACAACGCCGTGGAGAAACGAACCATCCGGGTTCAACTCGGGAAACGAACCTGCTCGGTGTGCAACCGTGCCTCTCCGTACATACGTTGTCATCATCGAAATCAAGACGATTTTGGTGAAGGAAGAGCGGGTGATGTTTGCGGAGGTCGAACTGAGGCAGACACCTCCGATTCAACGCGGCGGCGGCGCGGTGAAATCCAATCCGTCCGCCTCGACGACATGGTCGAGGACGCTCGCATTCGGCTTGGCATTGACCGCCTCCCAGGGCAGGTCAAATGCATGAAGAAACTGAACAGCCGGGACCAAACCCCTGAAGCCATTGAGAAAGGTATTCTTCGTGCGCGCCACGACCTCCCGGTCTTCCGAGATGGAACGGTCCGCTACGACATGAGTGACGTTCCCATCACGCATTTCCGTCCGCGGGAAATCGGAGTTCCTTGGAAGACCCTTGCTGGGTTGGGATACACGCACGACTACACGGGGGAACCGTTGGCCGACGATGAACAGGTGCTGGAACTCTATCCACAAGATTTCATCGTGGCAAAAGGCGCTGGTGATTTCCTGCTCCGTACTGCGAACTACGTCGACGAACTCCTGGTGCGCTTCTACGGTATGGAACCCTATTACAACGCCGAGTCTGAAAACGACCTGGTGGGCCATCTCATCTGTGCGCTTGCACCACACACCAGCGGAGGAGTCCTCTCCCGCATCATCGGGTGGGCCGATTGTTCGGGAGGTTATGCCCACCCGCTCTTCCATGCTGCCAAACGTCGGAACTGTGACGGCGATGAGGACGCCATCATGCTTCTAATGGACGGCTTGTTGAACTTCAGCCGCGACATTCTCCCCGCCAATCGAGGGGGCCAGATGGACGCACCCTTGGTGTTGACGACCCGGCTGAACCCCACCGAGGTCGACAAGGAAGCCCTCAACGTGGATTCAGCGTGGTTTTACGAGCGTGATTTCTACGAAGCCACGCTGGACCAACCGCACCCCAAGGAGGTGCAGAACCGGATGGATTTCGTCGAGCGTCGGTTGGGTACCGTGGCGGCGGTTCGTGGGTACGGGTTCACGCATGATTGCGCTTCATTGGACCAAGGGCCGGCATTGTCGGCTTACAAAACACTGGAGACCATGATCGACAAGATGAACGGGCAATTGGCGCTCGGTCATCGACTTCGCGGCGTCAATGTACGCCAGGTTGCCTCAAGCGTGGTCCGCTCCCATTTTTTGCCCGATTTACGGGGGAACCTGAACGCCTACGGCAGACAGAAAGTCCGGTGTTTGAAATGCGCTCATTCCTACCGGCGCATGCCCCTTTCGGGGAGTTGTATTCAACCCAAAAAAGAGGTCGGTCGGGGCCTTGCGAGCATGGGTGTTTCCGCCCATGAAGGCGGTTTGTGCAACGGAAATCTTGCGCTTACTGTATCGGAGGGTGCCGTTCGAAAATACATCGAAGTGATGCGCTTCGTGATGGACCATTACGGGGTGGACTTGTACACCCGTCAAAACGCTGAATGGTTGGCCAGCAGCGTCGATTCGCTGTTCAACAACGACCGAGCGAAGCAGCTCTCACTCGCGGATTTCCTTTGAGGGCGTGAGCGGCGCTCGCCAAGGCGACGCATCATCCTCAAGCACCAACTCATCTTCTCGTGAGAACGAGGTTTGCTTGAACGGTGCAGTTTCCTTCTTCGGTTTCATCGCAGCCCCTTGTGTTCGGGCGGTGACAAAAGCCCTGACGCCTTGTTCGGCAAAGGCCAAGACGACCAACAAAACGCTCAGGACCGCATGTCCTTGGAGCCGAATGGAGTCAAAGGGTTGCAGCATCAGCACCTGTTCGACATCAACCCCCTGCTCAACTTCCGTGACCACGGTGTACGTTCCCGGTTCGAGGGAACCGCTCCATTCAGGCGGCGTATCGGTCAAAAGGCCCGACCACGAATGCACCACTGAGATGTTGTCTTTTTTAATTGCAAAACTGACGTTGGCCTGTTCAAGACTGCTGCTCGTGAAACTGGTTTGAAACGTGCTGGGAATGGCGTTCTTGGATCCGAAGACAGGGGCAACCGTCAGTTCACGATAGGGTTCAAATCGGTCGATACCGTTGACCTCGTTCGGGGCATCCTGCCGTGACACGTTACTCCAGATGGCGTTGATGAGCACCAGAGCGAGCACCCACAGCACCGGGTTCACCCATGACCGTCCCGCCGCCATGGCTGTTGTTTTGAAGCAGCGTTCTTATGCCTGTGTTTCAAAATCCTTGGTTGAATCGGGACTTGGAACATTTCCCCCTCCTGTCCGCCATTTCGGGGAGACCAAATCCAAAACGGTCGCCATCCAAGCCAACTTTTCCAGTTTGCGAACCGGGTCCGTCGTTCCCGACCATGGCCCGACCCGGTCGGTGGAATATCCAACAAAGATCACCTTCTCCTCTTCAACGCCCAACCAACGCATCAAACAGGCTGCACGGTCTCCGTCGGTGAAACCGCCCGGATTCAGCATGCCCTCAATGGGGTTCCGGCATTGATGGGTCAAGACCAGTTGTGGCGGATTTGACGACCACGCTCTGAGCAAACGCGCCCATGTCGAAAGGTTGTCACCGTGGGCGTGAACGAACAGCGGAACGCCACGGGAGACCGCAGCGTCCAAATGTTCACCGCCGTCGAGGTCGGTGACCACGCAGGCTGGCATGACGAGGTCCAAACATGCGCCTACGGCCCCATCTGCAGCGACGAACACGGTCCCCGCAGGCCACGAGCGGTCCAATTCCTTCCGCTGAGCCGCTGCGCCGACAAGCACGACCGAATCGGCTGTTGTGAGCACCCCCCGTATTCGCTCCAGCGTTGCGTTCCGAGCCGTTCTTGACCAACCAAAAGCATCGGCGTGCGGGTGGTTTTCGCAGGCCGAAAGCAACGCTACGGCGCTCTTGGCATCGTCTTCATGGGCCCAACCGAAGTGCTGACGAACTTCGTCTTGGATTTGGATGAAAGCGTCGTCTGGGGCCCCATCCATGACTTCCGCAGGCTGCACAAGGTCATCAATTCAACCGACGTTGAACTTCATAATCCGTGGCGCTCATCGGACCACCATGCCCGTCCCCTCCACCCCCCCTGAGGTTGTGGACGAGGTGACGTTGGCTCGCTATCCCTTCTTGCCGCAAGCAACGGCTTGGATTCGGGAAATGGCCGTCACCCATAACATCGACCTCAACGAACTCCTTGACGGCGTATGGATGGAAAAAGCAAGGCAACGGGCACGTATTCGCCTTATCGATTCGATTCAATCCAAAGAAGGCGTTCAGGTCATTGGAGGCGACATTCACACCGAAGAAGGGCGGTTGATTGAGGCGTTTTCGTTTTACTACGCTCGTCTGGTGATGTGCGCAAGTGAAGACGAGCGGCTCATCGCTCGGTGGGCGCAGGCAGAGGCAGCCCGTGCCGAACAACTCTTGATTCAAGACAGCATGAACCTCGAAAACATCGCCCGAACCTACATTTCTGAGGTTGAACCCCTCGCTGCCTCTACGATGGGTGGCCGTTCATTTCAGCCATCGGGTATGCGAGAATTGAGACAACAGGGCTCAACGGTATGGCGAATCGGTTTGGCTGATTTTGTTGAAATTTGCCCGCGCATCACAGGACAGCGCTGGCGACTGCCAAACGTGGACGTTGAAGCGGGATGGGTGAAGTTGCACGATGAGCGGCAATACGCTTCTTCAGCAAAACTCGCTCGCTTGCTGAGGGAGCGCATAAAATCCGGCATTGAGGCTGAGGCCTTGGAAAAAATGACCGAGATCACGACCGACCTTGCCGTTCGTTTGGCGGAACCCGTGGGCATGGTTCGCAATTTGATGGCGAACAAAGCCAGCGAAGCCATCGCTCTGGTCGGCGCTGAAGAAAGCGATTGGCCCCCCTGCATGCAGAAGATCATCGCTGATTTGTCCAGTGGGGTGAACGTGAATCACTTCGGGCGTCTGTTTTTGGCCTCGATGGCGGCCACCCTCGCTCTCCCTCAAGAAGCGTGCGTCAATTTCTTCCGCGGAGCTCCGGACTTTAGCGAGGCCACCACCTCCTATCAGGTCCAGCATGTCTACCAGCACGAATACACGCCAGCAGGTTGTGGAAAACTCAAGGTGAACCACAACTGTCCCGTGCTCCCTGGCGACAACCGGACCTGCGACCAATCGTGGATGGACCATCCGCTGAAATACATCCGGGCGACCCAACGCTGGCGTCGTCTCACCGCACCTGCGGAACCGAAACCGGAGACATCGGGTGACGAGCCAACCCCGTCGTCAACCCCCTCCTAACGGGCATGGTGCTAAGAATCAGAACGAAGGTCCACCTCTCATGGTGAGCCCAGCGAACCGCCCGCCACCTGCGAGTGCGTTGAGCCTCCCCTACCGCATCTTTCGAGCCTTCTTTCGTTTTCTGACGAGCATTTGGTTTCGAGAAGTCAACGTCGTTGATGACGAGTTCATTTCCGATGAGGCCGGTGCTCTGTTCATCTCATGGCATCCCAACGGATTGATTGACCCTATGCTCATGACCGCAAAATTACCTCAACGCGTGACAACGCTCGTGAGTCACCGCCTCTTCAAACTGCCCCTGGTCAGCCTTCCGTTCCGAGCTGCAGGCGTGGTGCCGCTCACCGCTGCGGCCATGCCGTTCAGCCGGCGCACCTCCTCCGAAATCTCCTCCGATGTTCTTTCTGCAGCGGCGAGAACGCTTGCGAACGGCGGGTCCGTGTTGATGTTCCCCGAAGAGAAAACGCACGCTGAGGCGTCGGTTCAATCCATCCGTTCGGGTGCTGCACGTCTCTTGCTCGAAGCGGTTCGCAAGGCCCAAGAGCAAGGTCTGCCACCACCCCGCCTCGTCCCAGTGGGTCTGCATTATTCCGATTCACATCGGTTCCGAGAACGCGCTGCTATCGTGCTCGAGCGCAACATGGTATTCCCCAATCCACCCGAAGAGCCCGATGAAGGCGCAGATAAGGCCTGGGTCAACGACCTCACTTCTGCCATTGGCGTGGAACTTCAACGGGCAAACCTGGCCAAATCGACATGGCGAGAGCGGATGTTGATTTGGAAAGCGCGCAGCATGGTCCAAGCAGAAAAACAGCGCCAATCCGGCGAAGAACTTCGACCTCTTTCGTACGCTGAATCGGTTCTTGGTGCACGCCGACTGAGAGCAGGTTGGGAATACCTCGCTGTCCATGATGCGGCGGCTGCTGGTGAATTGGTGCAAGATTGTGAGGCCCATTTCGATGAGTTGGAACGGCGAAATCTCCGCCCTCATGACGTTGATTCCCGACCAGAAAAACTGACGTTCTCCGGGTTTTTCCGCATCTTGATTTCGTGGCTTTGGTCCGTGGCTTGGATGTTTGGACTGGTGACGTGGGGCGCCATTCTCGGCAACTACGTGCCCTACAAATTCCAAAGCCTTCTCGAAAAAATCACCCGTCGGGCCAATGTGGACGATTCCCTCCAGGGAAGCATCAAGGTGCTCTCCTCAGTGCTGGTGTTCCCGATTTGGTGGCTTGCGTTGACCACTACTTTTGTTTGGCTTCTTCTGGACCCAAACAGTCCGGTGTCCGTTGCCATGGCCTCTCACGAAGTGCTTCAGTACGTCACGATGTTGCCTGCAGTGGGGGCGTTTGTCTTCTTCATGCTGTTTTGGCCGTTAACCGCACGGGCTCACATGAAACTCTATGCTCGGTTTGTACGTTCTACGAGACGATTGAGGCAATGGCGCTCTTGGCAAGATGTCGAGCACCAGTGGGGACAACTGTCCGCCACGCAAGGCCGCCTTGCAGAGCGCCTTGTCGCCTTGGGGGCTGGATTGGTGCTGCCGGGTGACCCCGATTGGGAGGACCCGCCGCTCGGGAAGGACGACGCCGCTGTCGTTCGTCAACGAAGCACTGCCGAGGTTGCGGAGCGCTCAATCGGAAATTTCGCACAAGGGTTTGAATGAAAGAACGTCTGTGGAGCCAACAAGGGGGGAGCAGATGACACGAACGTTGGTGATTACGGTCGACCGTGATAACGACCTCGGCATCAAGACTTCCATCCGGGGCCCCGTTGTTGGACGACGAAACGTCCTGACTGCAGCGCTCAAACTTGGCATCGCCGACCCAGAGGAGAGCGATACCAACGCCATCCTCGGTGCGCTGGCCCAAAACGACGCCCTCCTTGAGACGAAGGGCGAAGAAGATGAAGTTGAGATCACCATTCTCACCGGTGACGAAAAAGTAGGTGTCCGCTCAGACCGAGCCATTGCGGCTCAACTGGAAGAGGTCGTCTCGAGATTTCAACCCGACCAAGCCATCCTCGTGACAGACGGCGCAGAAGACGAAAGCGTTCTGCCCATCATCACCTCGCAAGTTCGTATCGACCACATCGAGCGCGTGACGGTGCGCCAATCCAAGGGCATTGAGGGGACGTATTACTACATCGTGAAAGCGCTTGACGACCCGAAATGGCGATCGAAGATCATGATTCCCTTCGGCGCCATCATGGCTATTCTCGGCTTGGGGATCATGCTTCCCAACGAAATCGGTGGTGTCGTTATCGGAGCCCTGCCTCTGGCCCTCGGGTTGTACATTTTCAGCAAAGGAGCTGGGATCGAATCCACGGTCAATCGCGTCATCCAAGAAATGCGAGAAAACGCCGACGCAGCGATGTTTTCCTCCTTGCTGTGGACGGCCACCCTCTTCAGCGCCATCTTCGCTGTGGCCGAGGGTTGGCGAGCATTCGGTCTGCTCGAAGCGACGGCGAACGCTCCTTCGGTGCTCTGGCTCAGCGTGATTCATTCTTCGCTGGCTTGGACCGTCATCGCTTTCTTGACCTCAACCGCCGGTTTCATGCTTTTGCGCTTGAAACGGGGTTCCTTCTCGGGCAGCCTGATCGTCCTCAGCGTCTTCGGCATGGTCGTGTACTCTTTCCTCAACGCCGCCCTCGACATCGCGATTCGGGTCTTGAACGGCACTTCCTACGAGTTCAGCGTCGAGATGATCCTCAACGACTTGACCACGCCCCTGATTTGGGTGGTCGTCCTTTGGATGGTGACGACCGTTGTTCGCACGCTCCAAGCCAAGCAAGCCCAAGCAGACCGCTACTGGGGCATTTGATCACAGAAGAAAGCGAGGGAGCACCCTCGCAACGGTGTTGTGACCTACCGCGCCAACAAGGGCTCCTTCATCGTCCACCACCGCCAGTTGGTTCAAGTCATGCGTGAGCATCAGGGCACCGGCTTTCAGGAGTGGAGTTCCTGTGCGAACGGTCAGCGGAGGGTTGGTGAGCATTTGTTGAGCGGGGACGGTGTGCATCCACGCAATATCCCGATTCACCGCTTTTCGATTGACCGTTTTGAGCACATCAACGGCGTGAATTCGTCCGAGAGGGACATCGTCCTCGTCCACGATGAACACGTGGTCCCAATTGTGCCGCGTGAGAGCCTCGAGCACTTTGGCCATGGAATCGGTTGCAAACAAGGTGTGAGCAGGCTGCATGACCTCGCCGCACAAGATGTCTCGAACGGCTCGGACACGCTTGTTGTTGCTTGCACTTTTTCGGAACATTGGACGGCTAACCATGGTGGTTCAATCGCCGGCCACGGCCGACCTCATTTGAACCCTTCCATAATCCGTACCCGATCTTCCGGATTGTGGAAGAGCCAACGGAGGATCCCCTCAAACGGCGACCCTCAACAAAGAAAAGCAAGCCCTTACCTGCAAAATGCATGAGCCCTGTCCCCCAAGCAGAACTCGTCGCTTTGAAGGCCTTGAGCGGATACGACCAAATGCTTGAGATGGACCGGATTTGTCGGGTCTACGGGACCGATGAAGCCACGGTACAAGCCGCCATGGCTGCCCTTTCAACCTCATCGACGCCCACTCCAAACCCTCCAGCCAACACCTGGGACACGAGTCACAAAGAGGTCCCTGGGCTGCAATCCACATCGCCTCCTTCCGCCCCCAACCTGGTGGATAAGAGTCAGTTTCGGTTCGAATACGATCCAACCCGCGAAGCATCGGCTCGCCGGGAGAGCGTGAACCAAGCCATCCTCTGCTCGGGTTGCGGGGTAGCGTTGGGCATTCCTGAGGTACGTCCGATCAAAGTGACCTGCCCGTCATGCTTGTTTGAGACCACCTACACGCAC
>Ga0181564_10003602_pt1 | contig 13318 bp, 9 predicted proteins | sample 011ome_24_FD_134512 | JGI IMG/M metagenome (GOLD analysis project Ga0181564, IMG submission 134512) | Coastal salt marsh microbial communities from the Groves Creek Marsh, Skidaway Island, Georgia - 011513CT metaG (megahit assembly) | ecosystem: Environmental > Aquatic > Marine > Intertidal zone...
AAACGATAATATTCATATGTTTTCTGTTTGATGTTGGACAAAGAATACATAATATATACGATAATGTATCTATCTATGTTTAAATGGTATTATAAAGAATTAAGATACTGGTCGAGTTCTGTTTCTTCATTTTCTTGATTCACTCGCACATTTTCTTCTTCTACAATATAACCTGGATTCACATTTAATGGAATATGTATTTGCTTTTGAAAATGAGAATATACGGAATGGATCATGTAAATTAAAATGAAACTGAATATTGCATATGCAATTATTCTAAACATATTTATATATCATATATCACACATTAATAATTGAGAGAAATGAACTTATTATATTGTATGCCATATTTTCATCTGCATGTTCATCATTTAATTCTATCCATACACGTTCATTTTGTTTATTCACGTTTTCTGTGAATGTCTCAACACATAAACAAATATTCTCATAATGATATGTTTCTCTCGTTATTTTCAAATATACAACATCTAAAGGAAGAAAATTTGTTGAATGAAAAGATGTTGTCACTTCGTTTATAAACATATCTGCAATGCAGTAGCTTTCTCCCACTTTCTCATGGATCCTCACAATTTTATTCGTATTAATTTTAAAACTACCGATACTACTTAAACCTAGTATAAATTTTTCTGTTTTTTTCTTCATATTTTGTAGCTTTTTGTGATCATATGTCATATTAGGAATGAAAATTTGTTTCATAAACAAATAATGTATAATAAAACTATTTAAACTTCTTTATCTTGTTTATATATTACAAATGATTGAGGTTGTTGTTATCAATAAAAATGGTGTTCTTTCCACAAAGCGTGTAAATGATATCAATCAAGATGAAATAAATCGGTTATATAATAAAAATGTCACAACTCCGGTCAATCATTTACATACCTGGAAATTAGCAAACGATAAAAAAAAAGAATTGGTTGTGTTTGGATCAACCAGTGGAAATGCTGGTAATGAAAATATGTATGAATTACCACCACCGATGGATAATTTACTTTTATTTGGAAATATCATCATTGTTGGAATTTACAATTTTTCCAAAGATAAATCACTCGAAAATAAAAAGTATTTCTATCTTTCGAAGGAATCCTGGAATGTACATTACAATGCATTGTACGGTGGATTTGAATCTCTTGGTGAAACAGATTCAGAATCCGACTACGAAGATGAATATGATAATTACCCAAGAACAAAAAGTGGATATGCACTGGATGGATTTGTAGTTGAAGATGATGAAATTGAATACGAAAAGAAAAATGATGATGATGATGCAGATGAAGATGATGACGATGATGCAGATGACGATGAAGATTATGATGATGATGATGATGATGATGATGATGACGATGATGACGATGTCGATACTGATGAAAATATATCAGGAATAGATTCTGAATCAGATTCAAATTCCGCATAAAAATGTTAAATAATTTTAAAAATTGAATTAAACATTAGCGTATCATATTTCATAAACCATGACTGCACACAGAGAAAAGATTGTAGATTACATAAATTCTATTGTGGATGACGCGACTATTTCAAATGAAATAGAAGAATCTATCTATAATTATTGTGTTTCTTTAGCACTCGAAAAACAAATTGTTCAGTCATTGGAAAACAAGTTCTTTATGATTCTCTATAAAGACAGAGTTCGATCAATTACTTTGAACTTAAATCAAAAAGACAATTTATTTTTGGAAAATATAAAAAATGGTACAATAAATGCAAATATGGTGGGGAAAATTACACACCAGGATATGAATGCTGCCATATGGAAAGACATTATTCAGCAAAAAATAGAAAGAGATAATCATAAATACGACAGCAAAACTGAAGGTAGTTCTAAAGAATTCAAATGCAGTCGATGTAAAAAGAGAGAAACACAATACACACAAGTACAAACAAGATCAGCTGATGAACCTATGACTACTTTTGTTACATGCATCAATTGTGGTAATCATTGGAAATGTTAGACATTATATCAAATAGTTTCAATATACTCTAAATCTTCTAATTTCCAAAATTCTCTGGTTCCATTCGGTAAAGGTCTACATATAATAAATGGAAGTTTTTTTTTTCTCAATTCAATTTCCGCAATTGTCGTAGAATCGATAATATTGGACGGTACGTCAATGTATGGTTTAGCATTATTCTCAAGTTGAGTCGTTCTTAATCCAATAAGTCGCGTTTTTTCAAATTTGGTGATAAATGGGAATGTTTTGTGTAATGGATCTATAATACTCCCTTCACTGTTTCTGACTATTTTTGTTAGCGTTTTTAATTCTTCACTTGATATTTCTTTCAGATCAGGATAATATTGCTCAATGTAATCCTTGCGTAAGCTTTCTGTAAACATAATTGATTTTCCATCATCATTGTCGGATTTGTCTTCATCTTCATCTTCATCTTCATCTTCATTATCCGATTCATCTTCATTATCGGATTCATGTTCATCATCATCATCTTTATTCTCATCCTTAGCAGTAGATTCTTCATTTCCACTCGATGAAATCAAAGATGTAATCGAAGATAACATGTTATCTATAGTAATCGAGTTATTTGACATTTGTCTTTGTATATATAAACTAAAAAATAAACTTTTAAATTCAATTTTTTTTTATTAGTTGACATCAATTTATATCATTTGACCATTTTGTATCACAATGATAACATAAATACACATATTTTAAATCGTTTGTGTTGTAACGGATATAGAGTATATCCGATTTTAAATCACTATTTTCATCATTTGAAGGACATTTTGAATTTACACATAATATAGAATGAATATGCGGAATGGTTGGGTCTAATTTTGTATATTGGTTAATAATATTATTACGACTAATTTTGTTATTATGTACCATTGTCTTTGATACAATAATCGTCTCCGTACCTATTTTTGTATCTTCTTGTCCACACTTTCGACAATAGTATATTAGCTTTGTTTCTTCTTCGTCCAATCGAATATAATACATATTTCCACAATTGGAACAGAAATGCATGCTATATGATATATGAAGATTGTATGTTTAAATAATTTCAATTTTTAGGAATATATTTTTCATATGATAGATACAATTTAAAATAATCCAAGCAAATACTGAAATTATAAACTTTACAATACATAGTTTTCGTTTGACTATTTGTTTTAGATCTTTCTGCTAAAAGTTTTAAAACAAATTTTGAATTATCAGAAAGGTGCTTTTGAATAATGTGCTTAAACATTCGAAACATACCATTTTCAACATTTCTAGATGTTTTGAAATGCGCATACTGTAAATTTACGTATTCAATTATTTCATTATATTTCTGCACTTCAATATTATCTTTTCTGATACCAGGTTCATGCAATAGTGCATTATTTTCAAACAAAGAAACAATTGTCAATAAAACGCTTCGAATGGATTGACACGATGTCCAGCATTCTCCTTTCCACGTGTTTAAAATTGACAAACATACTTTACCATTTCTGTAAAAGTTTGGATGAAAACGAGCTATACCATCATTTGTATGAAATTTGACTTTTGGTGGTTGAAATGGATAATTTTCAGGAAATGTAAATTCAAAAAAATAATATCCATATTGATATATAGTGTTTTCCGGACCAATTATGAGAGCATAACCTTTTAACATATTTTCATCGTCATGAATATAATAAACACCATTATCATTCAACGGATTTTTGTATATTTCTGTAATATCTTTTACGAGTCGTTTCACGGTGGTCTTATTTTCCATTATTTGTAAACTAGTTAAATTATGTTTAATTAAGTTTAGTAAAAGACAAATACCATCAATCGCATATTTTCCAAAATTGAATTAAACACAATTTATTGTCTTCTATTACATTATTCAAAGATGTCTTTTTCATATAGTAAAAATTCATCATTCGAGAAATATCTAAGATCTTTTAGCACAAAAGATAAACAAAACATCACCCATACGAGGATTGGGAATGTTAAAGAAGGTATATTTCCAGGTAAGTATTATATACCAGAAGATAAAATGGACGAATTCTATCAGATGTATTACAACCACGTCTTTGTACAAGGAAACCAAGAGTATTTGACTGAAACTCAAATAAAATCAGATACACAATGTGGTCCAATATTAGTAGATTTAGATTTTCGGTTTGATCCATCTATCAAAACAAGACAGTACAATGGTGATACAGTGTTTGATATATTAGAAATATACATGCGTCATTTGCAAACTATGTATACATTTCATCAAGGAAATTCAATCAAGGTATATGTATTAGAAAAAGATAACGTAAACTGCTGCGAAAATGTAACAAAAGACGGTATACATTTAATTATTTGTGTTCATACAAATCACGCAGTTCAGCAAATTTTGCGTAAATTAGTGATAAATGATATCAGTGATGTTTTAGATGGTATTGCACTGAAAAATTCTTATGAAGAAGTATTCGATGACGGTATTTCAAAAGGTTGTACAAACTGGCAGTTGTATGGTTCACAAAAATCGTCTGCATTTGAGCCATACAAATGCACACAAGTACTAACATATACATTCGACAATAATGCAAGTACCATTGATACTGAAATTGATCAACTAGATGAGACAAAAAATCATCTATTTTTACACGAAATAAGTGCAAGAAACATTAATAATCCAAAATTCGAGTTGAAACCAATGTATCAAAAACAAATAGAAAATGAGTACGCATCAAAACACAAACATACAACAATGTCTGCTATAAATGATCATGATGATTCGACTGATTTTATCACATCAGAAGGAACTGTCAATATAGATGCTATTTGTAGTGTATCCAATATAGAAGAATTACAAGAAGGTGTAGAAAAATGGGTGCAGTCACTAGAGTCTCACGAATACAACCTGAGAGAAACACATGAATACACCATGATATTATCAAGAGAGTATTATGATGAAAGAAACAAATGGATTCGTGTTGGATGGGCTTTAAGAAATGTATCATCAAAAATGTTTCTAACATGGCTCTTATTCAGCTCCAAATCAGAAAAGTTTTCACTTGTAGATATACTTGGTTATTATGATCAATGGAAATCCTTTAAAACAAGTCACTCTCTTACAGCAAGGTCCATTGTTTGGTGGGCAAAACAAGATAACGAACAAGCATATAATGCCATTCGGTCCAAAACACTGGGATATCTAGTAGACAAGACGAAAGATTCTTGTACTGAATGGGATATTGCGAATGTAGTGTATCATTATTACAAAGAAGATTTTCGTTGTGCTAGTATCAAAAATAATATTTGGTACCATTTTAAAAAGCATAGATGGGTTGAAAACGAAAGAGGAAATAAGTTAAGATATGAAATATCCAACACTATTTCTAGAATATTCACAGACAAAAGTACATATTATCTAAAAAAATCAGTAGATCCTGACCTTGACATAAAAGAACAAGATCTTATGAAAAAATATGCCGGTATATACAGCACAATCGCCACTAATCTTAGGAAAACACAAAACAAACAGAACATTATGAAAGAATCGGCGGAGATATTCTACGAAAATGATCCTAACTTTTTAAATAATCTAGATAACAATCCATATTTATTATGTTTCACAAATGGTGTATTCGACTTTAACGAAAATCAATTCAGACCAGGAAAACCAGATGATTATTTGTCTCTATCCACAAATATCAAATATATTCCTCTGAACGATAAAAGCAAGAAACAAAAAAGTATTCAAGATGAAATCGAAATGTTTATGAAACAATTGTTTCCAAAGAAATCATTGAACAAGTACATGTGGGAACATTTAGCATCTGTACTGATTGGTATAAACAAACCGCAAACATTCAATATATACAACGGTTGTGGAAGAAACGGTAAATCCAAACTCATGGAATTGATGAGCAAATCGTTTGGAGATTATGTCGGTACCGTACCAACTTCACTAGTAACAAGCAAACGAGGTGGTGTTGGTTCATTGACTCCAGAAATAGCACAACTGAAAGGGAAAAGATATGCAGTTATGCAAGAACCATCAAAAGACGATTTATTAAATGATGGGGTTATGAAATCACTCACAGGAGGTGATCAAATACAAGCGAACCCAAAATTCAAAGATCCAATTACCTTTATGCCTCAGTTCAAGTTAGTTGTATGTACAAACAATCTATTTCGTGTAAATTCTAATGACGATGGTACATGGCGTCGTATTCGATTGTGTGAATTTATGTCTAGATTCGTAGAAAATCCCAAAAAGGATCCTAAAAAATACGAATTTGCAGTAGACTATGATATAGAATGCAAATTTGATCTGTGGAAAGAAATATTCGTATCTATGTTGGTCAATATAACAAAACAACAAAAAGGCAATGTGAAAGATTGTGTTATGGTGTTGAAAGCGAGTAATCATTACAGAAATGATCAAGATTACCTGTCTCAGTTTACAAACGAACGCCTTTTCAAAAAATCAGATATTTACAAAAATACAAATCAAGGTAGCACAAAGCTTACTATGCAAGTATTAAGCTTCGAATTCAAAAATTGGTACCAGAGTAACTTTGGAAAAAATGTACCGAATCAGAAAGAACTTAAACTGTTTTTAGAAAAAAAGTTGGGTAACACTTGGTGCGTCGATTACGATTTGATATATGACGGAGAAGAACCAGATCCAGATAAGCACATCATACACACAGACTCAGAAGACGAACATGAAACAGAAGTCGAATTATCAGTATCTTGAAGTGTTTATATATAATATATGTTCATTAATGAATATAGTCATGTAAAAAAAGAATAAAATAATATATTCTTTTTTTATGTCTTTTTACATTTGTTCGGGTAATTGTGTTTTTTATTTTAAAATCCAGGATTATAATCATCGTTATTTTGAATATAGTTTTCAGATTGTATATGGTCATATTTGTTTTCCACCACAATTCGATTGCATACATTTGTTGAATCTTCCTTTTCTATCATATCTTCTAGATCTGCAATCGACATTTCTTCGTCTTGAACTTTTTCGACAACTTGTTGTTTCAAATTTTCAATGTCTGTATATATTCTAAATGAAGATGTTCCATAATAACCTTCTTGACCACACATGATGTTTGCAGATACACCTTTCATTGTATCTACTTCTCCGTGTCTGGCTGCTCTTAAAAACATTTCTGTAGTTTCTTCAAATGATGCTTTTGCGATGGGTCCAATATTGTCATTGTTTATACCGTGTCTGAAGATCGAAATCAATCTAGCTGTTAAACACATTCTATCACATAACAGTTCTACATGATGAGAATTTATATACGATCCGTCAAATTCTAATACTTCCATTATTTCTCTGAAAATGACATTTCTTGTAGCTTCAATACCCAATATTTTGTATGTTTCAATGATGTCATTGGTATATGTACGAGATTGATCAATATTCGGTATAGAGAGAATATCTTTCAAATTGGTCCCGACGGTATCCAATACCCAAATATCTTTACGGTTGTAGTGACCTTCTTCTTTTACAACATTTGTTTTTAATTTTCGCATGTATACCTTTTTAATGTTTTTAATTCCTTTTAGAATGATATTGTCCAATAAATGTTCTTGTATATTTTTCAGTTTGTAAATTTCGTCCGATTGATCTAGCGTTTTACCTGCAAATTCTTTCTTTTTCATTAGATTTTGTAAACGAATTCTAAATACTAAATCTTTTTCATTGTAATCACTAAATATGCATTGAATATCGTCTGGATACCCAGTTTTTATTGCGAAATGGATATCGTCCATTGTAATGTTATGTTCAAGCATTTGGGTTTTGTTCATTTCAAAACGAATCACCCACTTAGACATATCATCTTCTGTTTTCTTTGCTGGTTTTTCTTCTTCTAATATTTTTTCGAATGTGTGAAATTTTTCCAAAAACTGCAAATCATCTTCGATAAGTGAATTCTCGTTATCTGGATCAAAGCAAATTTGCACAGATGAAACAATATCTCTCAAAACTGTATTTTCAATCATGTATTTAATGTAATTTGCTTTTTCTTTGTTTTGTTGATCTTCCTCTTTCAAAAACAATGTTATACTAACATTCTTAGGCTCTTTAGAAAGAGACAATATTTCTTCAATACGAGGTACTCCACGAGTAACATTTGATTTACTACTAACGCCCGCAAAATGGAATGTATTCAACGTCATTTGCGTTGTTGGTTCGCCTATAGACTGGGCCGCAATCATACCTACCATTTCACCTGGGTTGACAATTGATTTTTTATACATTGTTTCAATAGCAACACATAATAGCTGAATCCCCTTTTTGGTAAATCTTTGTTTAAACAACAGTTCTCTAGGTGTCAAATAGTATTCCATCAAGTGGTAGAATAAAGGTGTTGGTTTCGCATACGACAAATCGTCCAAATGTTTTTTACACCGTTCGATATATTGAATACATTCTAATGGAGTGATATTTACCATTGTTGTTGATTTTAATCCTAACTGATTACGAACATTATTTATAATTCTTTTAAAGTGAACCGGTATATATACTTTCTCATTCGCACTATATTCAAACACATTTTTTACAATATCATCGCGAATCGAAATGGTATTTTGAATATGTTTCAAAATTACCTTGTTGTATTCCTCTGTTTGTTTCATTACTCGTTTCAACGAAGATACATTAAATGTAAGCTCGTATATATTATCATCAGACGAAATAACTGGGGGCTGAAAATGAGCATATATTTCCTCGATAGACATACTTACAATATGCACTTTTTGCGTTTCAGCTTTCGTTGTATCAATACAATCATCCCCATATCGAAATTGAATAATTTTTGAATGATTATTTCGTACTGTCATATCGTATTCAATCTTTAAATCTTCCAATCCTTTGATCAACCGTCTTTGAATGTAACCAGTTTGCGAAGTTTTGACGGCTGTATCTATAAGACCAACACGCCCACCCATTGCATGGAAAAACAATTCTTGTGGTGTCAGACCTTTAATAAACGAACTTTCCACAAACCCTCTTGCTTCAGGAGAATCATCGTATCGCTTATAATGAGGCAATGTTCTGTCTTCAAAGCCATACGGTATGCGTTTACCGTCAATATTCTGTTGACCAAGACAAGATATCATCTGTGCAATATTGATATTAGAACCCTTTGAACCTGCATTGACCATCATGACAAATCGATTGTTCTTGTCCAATGATTTTCTTCCAAATGTACCAGCATCTTCTCTTGCCTTGTTTAATATACCATTCACCTTACTCTCGAATTCTTCTTCGTTTGATTTATTTGTGTTGTTATTAAATGTACCACTCAATATTTCTTTTTGTAATGTACTCACCTTACTTTTGTTGTCCGATATAATCTTGGAGATCGTATCATTCGTGGTTTTATCTGCAATTAAATCACTTATTCCTACACTGTAAGATGTAGTTTTCATATATTCTGTAACAATGTTTTGTATAGAATCAATAAAGTTTGCACATGCTTCGTAACCAAAATCATTAAAGATACTATGAATAATGTGTTTTACATTCTTATCTAAATGTCCTCGTAAATATTTTCCATTGTTAATTTCAATGATGTTATAATCATTTGAATTATTATCACCATCGTTGTACATTGTATTTGGCATTTTCAATGATATAGGAGGTAAGATTTCACTGATAATATCAGTGTTTTTTATATTGGAGCGTTTTTTGAAGATATCCGTATTTAACATCGGTGCATTTACCAATAAATTCATCGCGTTTCGAGTATTGAAACTAATATTTTCACGAAGTAACATAAACAATCCAAGCAATGAATCCTGAAATATTCCAACTATAGACGAATTCGTTGCTGGACTGATGATTTGACGCTTTACAGCTGCTAAATGTTTAAGTTCAACAACAGCTTGAGCATTTTGTGGCATATGCATGTTCATTTCATCCCCGTCAAAATCTGCATTATATGGTTTTGTATCTGCTACATTCATTCGAAATGTATTTCCTACTTTTAATACTTTAACACGATGACACATCATACTCATTCTATGCAAAGTAGGTTGTCTGTTAAATAAGACAAAATCACCGTCTAATATGTGTCTATGTACAGTATCTCCAATGTGCAATTCAATGTTGTTTCTCTCAACATATCGCAATGAAATTTGTTCACCTGTTTTCTTCTCCAATATTTTTGCACCAGGATATGAATCTGGTCCAGCTTTCATTAAACCCGTCAAATAATGTATATTGCGATCATTCACTTTTGCTGGATATGTGATATTCATGGCTATTTTCAACGGAACTCCTAATTCTTCTATACTTAAATTAGGATCACCTGTAATCACACTTCTTGCACTATAATCTACACGCTTACCCATTAAGTTTCCTCTGATTCTACCAACTTTTCCATTTAAGCGTTCTGTAATAGATTTGAATATTCTACCAGATGAACGCTGTGCTACTGATTCTATACCAGGAATTTTGTTATTGATCATACTTGCTACATGATATTGCAAAAGAGTCAGTGTATCTTCGACAATACCTTCATTGTCTTTTAACTTTAGTTTTTCTTTTAATGTTGTGTTTGCTTTGATAATACAAATAATTATATGTGATAGATCGTCTTCACTTCTTTGTTGTGAATCATGTTTTACGGAAGGACGCACACAAGGAGGAGGAATTGCTAATACTTCACAGATCATCCATTCAGGTCTTGAAAATATAGACGAAAATCCAAGGAAATCAACATCTTGATCCGTTATTCGTTTGAACATGCTCAATATCATTTCGGAAGTCAATTTCATTACATTCGGTTGTTCGCCATCACCTTGTTTCCATTCTGCATAAATTGTTGCTAGACCCTCTTTCTTTATTTTAGTTGGCTTAACAAAACCACAACCATCAACATTGTCTTCTCCACAACGCTTTATTTTACTTGATAATTCACATATATGATCCCATCGTATTTTAGATGGAATATCCAAAAAATGCGAATATTTATCACGATCTACAAGCAATTTGCTGCATTTAAAACAAACACATTTTAACACTTTCAGCACATGTGATAAGTACTGAATGTAAAACACGGGTTTAACCAATTCGATATGACCAAAATAACCAGGAGATTGAATATAATTCATTTTATCTGTAGGACAAATCATTCCTGGTTCTAACACACCCATTCTTGGATCAAAAATACCACCAACAACAGGTTTATTGTTGATATAAGTATCTTTCGTAGTTATTTCAGCAACAGATGATTTACGGATTTCTTCTGGAGACATAATTCCAAATTGAATACCAATAATAGTTGATGCCATTTTGAACAATGCTTTCTATATTAAGGAAATATATTTAGATTGTTTTAAAATCAATTTTCAATAAAATTGAAACGAAATGTTTACATTTGAAAGCATATAAATTTATCTTTCAAGATATAATAATTATGGATTTCATCAAAATTCAAGAAAGTGAAAGTGACATTGATCAAGATAAAAAAACTTCTTGTTCTTACAATTTGCGAAATCGAAAAACAAAAACAAAATCCAAACCAACCAATATGACGAAGAGAAAACTTTGGAATGAAGAAAATGAAATTATAAATGTAAATGATTCAGATCATAATTTTCATTCTCAAAGTGACATATCATCAGATGACAGCGATGATTCTGAATACTCTACTAGCGACGAAACTAACGATGATGTGGATATACAAGAATACCGAAAATTCCTATATAAAATGTTTCCATCCACATACTTAAAGACCAAAATTATAAATGGTAGGGATGGACAAAAACAAAAACACAAGGAGTCGAAAAAACTAAAACATAAACAACCTGACTCTTGCAAAGAAACACTCCAACAACAAAATGATGAAAGTGAGTATAGTGAAAACGATGATGAAGAAGAAGATGATGATGATGAAGAGGAAGAAGAAGCAACCGAAATTCCATTCAATATTATTCTACAATTTGACAATAAGTTAGATCCACATGAAAGTTATGATGAAGACGATGACGACGATGACGACGATGACGATGAAGATCATGATAATGATAATGAAGATAAACATTGTGATTCTCAAAAGAATGCGGTCAAGAATTACAAAATAGATACGAAAGATACAGAAGAATTAATAACACTATTACAAGCGATGAAAAACAAAATTTCAGACGAGGAAACTGCTACATCACACGAAAATTTAATCTCTAAGTATGAAATTATTCTAGAAAACCAAAAAAAAGTGGATAAAGCAACACAAAAGAAAAAAGAAAAAAAAACCAGAAAAAAAAACCAGAAAAAATTTATAAAATCTCTCAAAGATAACAATAGTTTAGACGATTTATCTTATTTTAAAAATCAAACATTAGAAAATCAACAAAAGATATTAACATCAATAGAAAATATAAACAAAGAATATTCTTGTGATATTCCACATCGGATTAAACTAATTGAATCGAATATTCCATGCGCATATAAACAAATTGCTTTACGCAAAATCAATACATTAAAACACATGGATCCGTGTTCAGGAGAATATTTTAAAATTAAACACTGGGTAGACAATTTCATGTGTATCCCATTCAATCAATATCGTTCTCTGGATATTCACATCAACGACGGGAAAGAAAGACTTAACACTTTTATGCTTAACGCAAAACAGACATTAGATAGTGCTGTGTATGGATTAGACGACGCAAAAATGCAAATATTACAGATGCTGGCTCAATTCATTTCAAATCCTACATCTATTGGTTCATCTATCGCAATACAAGGACCAATGGGTACCGGTAAAACGACTCTAGTGAAGGAAGGTATCAGCAAAATTTTAGATAGACCATTCGAATTTATTGCACTGGGTGGTGCGACAGATAGTTCATTCTTAGAAGGTCATTCATATACATACGAAGGTAGTACTTGGGGACACATTGTGGAAATTTTGAAACAGAGTAAATGTATGAACCCTGTTATTTACTTTGATGAATTGGATAAAGTTAGCGAAACACAGAATGGTGAAGAGATTATTGGAATTCTTACACATTTGACTGATACTTCTCAAAATAACCAATTCCACGATAAATATTTTGGTGGAATTGACTTTGATTTAAGTAAATGTTTATTTATATTTAGTTACAATGATGAAAGTAAAGTGAACCCCATTTTACGAGACCGAATGTATAAGATTAAAACTAATGGTTACATACCATCAGAAAAACAAATTATCGCCAAGGATTATCTAATTCCTAAAATTGAAGCTAACATTGGGTTTCAAAGTTCAGATATTGTTTTCCCAGAACAATTAATTCAATACATTATCGAAAATTATGCAAATGAAGAAAAGGGAGTA
>Ga0181564_10003603_pt1 | contig 13313 bp, 12 predicted proteins | sample 011ome_24_FD_134512 | JGI IMG/M metagenome (GOLD analysis project Ga0181564, IMG submission 134512) | Coastal salt marsh microbial communities from the Groves Creek Marsh, Skidaway Island, Georgia - 011513CT metaG (megahit assembly) | ecosystem: Environmental > Aquatic > Marine > Intertidal...
GCCGGTGCGGTAAGCGCTCTCTTCGCGGAGCCAGTGATCGGCATAATCGACGTCTTTCCAGTCTTCGAACCAAGGTCCGCCGCGAGTATAATGGATTGCCGATGGTGTGCCACGTTTTGGCTTATCGTTCCAGCCTTCAAGCCAGTTCCATGTTTCAGGCAAAGCGCCGATCAGTGAGTCGTCGAGCCAGCCGAAGCGGTGCAGGTATTTCCCGGTTTCCCGGTTTGCAAGCTCCGGGGTAAGCGCCCGGTTGGCTTCATGACCGCAATTGAACAGGATCATCGATGACCAGTTCTTGCGCGGGTACAGCGTCTGCTGCTGGCCCTCCATCTTGTGCCGTTCTGTCGGCCGGTGATCGTGATGCACGCACATGGCCGCGAAACGGTCGTCGGACAAAGCAATCAGGTCCGCAATGTCCGAGAGCCACAGGAAATCGCAGTCGCAGAATATTGCCCAGCCCCGGTAGCCGGTCAGATAAGGCACAAAGAAGCGGGTATACGTAAAATCGGTCGAGGCCAGCGGGTCCACCCCCCGCGTATATACGCCCTGCGCCCGAAGCGAGTCCTGAACCAGCGGCTCGATATCGAGGGGAATCGATGCGTTGCGGAGCAACGACTGACGGCACACCTGATAGGCGATATCCTCGCGACGATCGTAGCCCACATAGACCGGGAATGCGGTTGTGGAAACGCTTGGTTCACTGCGGAGCGGCCGCGTCATTTCCATTTAGCTTATCCCTTCAGCGCGGACGACAGCTCATCAAAGGCGGGCGACCATGCGCCGTCTGTTGTCTGGCGATGAACCCGGGAACCCGGAAACCAGGGACTTTCCATGCCCGCGTTCATCCAGCGGTATTCCGCGGGGCGTGGGACGATCACGTTGGATGTCTTCTCGCGCGCGGCCCGAAGATGGGTGATGGTGTTGCTGACGCCGACATAACTGTCCAGCAGGCCCGAAAGAGCGAGGAGATCCTCTATATCGTCATTCGCAGAGGACAGATCGAGGACAGGGCGGCCTAGCGCTGAGGCGAAGCGGTCTGTCTCTCCGTCCGCCGCGTCCCGCTGGATCACGATGACCGATCCTGGAACGTCACGCAGCGCTGACGCAAAGAGCGCGACGGGGGCTTCCTTTTGCAGAGCCTGACGCATATTGGGGGTGCCGGCGCGCCATGTAACGCCGATCCGGGGTTCAGGCCCGAACGTCGCAAGCTTTGTGCGCAGATTGTCTTCCCGCTCCGGCAGGGCAGGGATTCCGAAAGGGGGTGGTCGTGGCGAACTGTCGTCACAGCCCAGCAGGAACGGCAAATCGCCTGACGACACCTTAATGTCGCCATCGGCCGGGAGAACATCCGGGGCTATTTCGTCGGCGATCCCCGCCCGTTGCAGCATGGCGGCTATCCTGGGGTCGGGCCGGAAAATGACATGGGCACCGCGAGCGCGCAGCGCCGGTATATAGCGCGCGAAGAAAATCTGGTCTCCAAGGCCCTGATCTGCGGCGACATGCACGCGGGTCCCCGTCATGTCAGTGGCAAACGGTGTCCGGTCGAGGTGCGGCGCCATAGTCTGAACACTGGTCCGCCGGAGGAAATGTTTCCAGCCGTGGGCGAGCTGGCCGTCCGCAAGAAGATTGTTGGCCAGTCCGGCATGGGCATCCACGAAGTCGGGATCGATCTCCAGCGCGCGCCGATACATCTCCACCGCTTCGCGGTTGTCGCCGCGATGGCTGACCGCGTTCCCGATGTTACACAATAGGCCTGGATCGTCCGGCGTGTTGTCGATGGCGCCCTGATAAAATGCGAGGGCTTCCTCGGTGCGGAACGTCCTGGCGAGGATGTTTGCGAGGTTCGCCGAAAATTCGTGATTGGCGGGCGACAGGGTGACCGCCCGGCGCAGAAATTCCTCTGCAGTTTCGAACTGGCCGCGGCCAGCATACAGAACCGCGATCGCATTCAGCGTTTCCGGATCGTCCGGCTGCAGACTGTCGAGCGTCTCGAATGCGCGAAGCGCCCCGTCGGTATCGCCCGCATCCCGGAGAATTTTGGCAATTGTCCGATGAGCGCCGATATGGCCGGGAACAAGCTCGATCACCTGGCGATAGGCGTCGAGAGCGAGGTCTATATTGCCGGCATCGATATAGGCATTTGCGAGATTGAAATAAGCGGATGAGTTCTGCGGTGCGAGCAGGATGGCCTCCTGCAGCACTCCGACCGCCTGATCGGGGCGACCCGCAGCCCGATGCGCCGCGCCGAGATTGGTGAGTATCTCGGCGTTGGCGGGGGCGCCCTTGCGGGCACGCGTCAGGAATTTGATCGCGTTTTCCGGATCGTTCTGTCTGAGTCGCACCGCTCCCAGAATATGGAGCGCATTCGTCTCCTGCGGCACACTCCGGAGCACAGAGCGACAATGTTCGTCGGCCGCCTTCAGGTCGCCTGTCTGTAAACAACGGACAGCCGTTTCCAGCGCCTGTTGCGGTTGAAATTGCTTTGCCACGATATGAATTCCCCCGGGTATCGAGCTTAAGGCGGGAATCTTATCGGTTTCGGGTTGCAAAATCGTAAAGCCCGTCGAATTTGGGGCGAATGCAGTGATTATTCAGAAGAGTAGTACGGTATGGCCTGTGCTTTGTCGGGATGACGCTCTGTGATCGTTGAAATCCAGACGGTTCCGAGCAGATTTCCGCCCGGTATGGTTTTTATCAATAATGGTATGGCTGGCGCTACGGACTGGGAGTTGATCGCCGGTAGTGCCGTTTCGGGGGCGGGGTTCAGTATTTCCGGGCTTGACCGCGCGCGTGCACCTGTCGATTGTGCGCCATGAAAGAGGCTCAGGAATTATCCGTTTCCCCCCATATGAGGCTTGCGCTTGAAGTGGCGCGAAAGGCTGCGGCAGACGGCGAAGTGCCGGTGGGTGCCGTCCTGGTCGATGCCGGGACGGGCGATATCGTCGCGACCGCGGCGAACAGGGTCGAATGCGACAGCGATCCGACCGCGCATGCTGAAATGATCGTGATCAGGGAGGCAGCATCTCTTCGGAAAGACGTGCGATTAAACGGATGCGATCTCTATGTCACGCTGGAACCGTGTCCGATGTGCGCGGCGGCGATCTCTTTTGCGCGCATCCGCCGGGTCTATTTCGGGGCGTTCGATCCCAAGGGGGGCGGTGTCGAAAACGGCCCCCGGATATTCGACCAGCCGACGTGTCATCATCGCCCAGACGTATACGGCGGCATCGGAGAATCCGACGCCGCCGCGTTGCTCAGAGAGTTCTTTGCCGCCCGGCGCTAGCGCCCGGGGGCATCAGTCGAAGTCGGACTCGAAGCCGTATTCCTTCCAGCGTTCCTTGACCTTTTCCATGTCTTCCTTGTGTGGATGGACGGTCGGCGGATAGCGGTTTCCGCCATACTGGTCTTCGAGATCGAAATCCAGATTGACCGTCGCGTCGATCAGGACGCGGCACCATTTCCCGGTACCGAACTTCATCGGATCCCGATCGCGCAGTCGCGTGGACGGATCGAGAAGGGAGCCGAAGGAGCCAGGGAAGAACACGATATCGTCTTCCGCCGCATTGACGCGATAGGCAAATGCCCAGTCAACGGATGCATAATCGTGAATGTCGATATCGTCATCAAGCACCCAGATATTCTTGTAACGCAGATGCGCCGAATTGGAGCCCCAGATCGCTGCTGCGGCCTGTTTGGCCTGACCGCGATAGGTCTGGTGCAGCTGGATCATCAGCGTAGTGCCGTTATTGGCAGCCGGGCAATGCACGTCGGTCACGCCGGGCACGCCGGCCCGTTCCAGCACGTTCCACGCCACGCCCGCGCGCTGCACGGAACTCGTAACTGAGTTTTCGTTCAGCATCTTCGGCAGGGTGCCTTCCAGCGTACCGCGATGGATTGAATCGTTCCGGTAGCTGATCGTCGTGACCTTGGTGACGTGCTTCGGTCCCTGGTCGCCGCCGAAATACCCGGTGTATTCACCAAAGGGCCCTTCCATTTCGAAGGTGGACGGATCGGAATCGATGAAACCTTCGATCACCATCTCGGCATTCGCCGGCACCATGATGTCGCTGGTTTCGCACTTGATCAGTTCCATCGGCTTGCCGCGCATGGCGCCCATGACCTCGTATTCCGACACGCCGGTCGGGATCGGGGCGGAAGCGCAATAGGGCAGGGAAGGCTCGTACCCGTAGACATGGGCGACAGGCATTTTCATGCCGCGATCGGCCCATTTCTGGAAGTGAACGCCCCAGTGCTGGGCGCGCCACAGCAGAACCGGCAGGGTGTCTTTCTGACCCAGCATACCGCGATAAATGCCGATATTGTGCTGCCCGGTATCGGGATCCATCGTAACGGTAGCCTGATAGGTGTTGATGTAGCGTCCGCCGTCTTCGCGATGCCAGCGCGGCACGGGGATTTTGTACAGGTCGATGTCGTCGCCGGTGACGATGTTTTCCTTCACGGCGCCCTCGAACACTTCCACCGGTGCGACCCGCTGCTGCAGGAAATGACGCGTGGCGAGGACCAGGTCGCGCACGGGAGCGTCTTTCGGCAGGCCGAGCATCATGGCGACGCGCTTGTAGTTCGACAGGCCGCCGGTAAAGACGCGACGGGAATAGACATCGTCGTCCGGGCCGTAACCGCTGATATTGTTGAAGAGGAGAGCGGGGCCGTGGCCCTGTCCGAAGGTTTTTCGGGCAATTGTGCCCAGTTCGCAATCCCAATCGACTTCGACGTCGATTTCCTGCAATTCGCCTTCTTCGCGTAGCGCATCGATCCAGCCGCGCAGGTCTTCAAAGGCCCGCGGCACGATCTTGTTGTGCATTGCGCCGAGTTCGTTGGTCGTCATAGGTCAGCTCCCTGATCTGTATGTCCTGCGATACGGGACTCCCTGCATCGCACTCGTTCTCTCAATTGTTCTGCCGCAGTCTCTGCGGCACCCGGTATCGAAGTCAATCGCCGGGCCTTCATATCGCTATTCGCAACGTGCATGACATATCGTCATGCGCATTGCGCATGGCCGGTTATTCGCTCTCAGTCGGATGACGAAAGCCGCTGTTTCCATTTACCGTCTATGCCGAGAGTGTCCCAGCGCGCCTCGATTTTCTTCATATCTTCAGGAGTCGGCCGGACGGTCGGCGGGTAACGGTCGCCGTTTCGTTCCGGCTCATAATCCAGATTGATCGTCGCATCGGTCAGAACACGGGACCATTTGCCGGTTCCGAACAGATGAACGTTCGCATCCCTTCGCCGGACGCTCGGGTCGAGCCCTGCGCCCCAGTTGGCGGGATAGATGAGTATGTCGCCCTCGCCGGCGGCAACCCGCCAGGCATGCGCCCAGTCGACAGCTTCGTAATCGTGAACGTCGATGTCGGCATCCACGACCGTGACATGCTTGTAACGCACATGGGACGAGGAATCGCCCCACAGCGCCGCGGCGACCTGCTTGGCCTGACCGCGATAGGTCTGTTCGATGGAGACGTTCAGATTGACGGCCGCCTGAATCGGATGGCCGAACACGTCCTTCACGCCGGGGACGCCGGCGCTTTCCAGCGCATTCCATGCCACAGCCGACCGGTGGATCGAACTCATGATCGGGTTTTCGCCGATGCTGCCGGGGATCGCACCCTCGACCGTGCCGCGATAGATCGGATCGTTACGGTGGGTGATCGCGGTGACCCGCGTGGTGTGTTTTTTCGAACGTTCCGGCGCATAGAAACCGGTGAATTCGGCATACGGGCCTTCTTCGGTGAACGTCGCCGGATCTGTCGAAATCCAGCCTTCGATCACGATTTCCGCATTGGCGGGAACTTTCAGCGGAACCGTTTCACAGTCGATCAGGTCTACCGGTTCACCGCGGATCGCGCCCATCACGTCATACTCGGATATCGCGCGCGGCACCGGTGCACCAGCCGTGAAGCCAAGCGAGGGCTCCCAGCCGATAACGTAGGCAACCGGCATTTCTTCGCCGGATTGCTGATGTTTCGAGAAATGACCTCCCCAGTGCTGGGCACGCCACAACAGAACAGGTATTTCGGCCGGGCCGCCGACCATGCCGCGATAGATGCCCACATTGTGTACGCCGGTATCGGGATCCTTGGTGACGCAACCGGCATAGGTCAGCGCATAGCGACCGCCATCCAGCTTGTTCCACTTCGGGATCGGGAATTTGAGAAGGTCGATATCATCTCCCATGATGATATTTTCTTTGACCGGCCCGTCGTTAACATTGCGCGGCTCTATCCGTTCCTGGAAAATCGTCCGGCAGATACGAACGAGTTCGCGGGCAGGAGTGTCCGGCGGAAGACCGAACATCATGGCGATGCGGGAATAGCTGGCGTGTCCGCCTGTAAACATGCGCGAACACAGCGCGTCGGGGACGTTATAGTCCTTGATATTGTTGAACAGGAAAGCCGGGCCGTCACCGCTTCCCTGCATCATCCGGATGATATTGCCGAGCTCGACATCCCAGTCGACCTCGCCGGTGATCTCAGCAAGCTCGCCGCCGTCCCGCAGGGCGTCGATCCACCCACGCAGGTCGCCGAACACTGCCGGCCCGCGCTTTATGCCTGAACCACTCATATCGTAATCTCCCCGTAAGCGTGTTTATGAGGAGGATTTCTAACGTCTGACGGGGTTTTTAGCCATAGGCGTGCCCATGCAGCGATTACATGGGCGTATGTGGCAGCGAAAGCCTGACCGTCAGACCGCCGCCGGCGGCGTCTTCCAGAACGACGTCTCCCCCGTGACGGCGCGCTATCGACCGCGCGACCGCGAGGCCCAGACCGGATCCCCCGGTTTCGCGGTTACGCGAGGTCTCGAGGCGGTAAAACGGGCGGAATACATCTTCTCGGCGATCGACCGGAATCCCCGGCCCGGAGTCCGTCACCGCGATATCGATCCGGTCGGCTTCTTCGCGGACCTCGACAGAGGCCGAGCCGCCGTACTTGATCGCATTGATGACAATGTTCTGGACCGCGCGCTTGATGGCACCCGGTGCGCAGACATAGGCGATGCGGCCATGGGTCTCACAGGCAACCGGTTGTCCGGCATCCGCCATGTCGTCGCAGAGGCTCTGGACCAGGGTGGCGAGGTCGGTCTGGGTGCGCGGCTCTTCGGCAGCGTCGTCGCGGGCAAAGGCGAGGGTGGAATCGAGCATTGCCTGCATTTCGTTGAGGTCGGAAATCGCTTTAGCCTGCTGTTCGGCATCTTCGATAAACTCCGCGCGGAGTTTCAGACGCGTCAGCATCGTGCGGAGATCATGACTGATCGCCGCAAGCATCATGGTGCGGTCGTCGACGAACCGCCGCAGGCGTTCCTGCATGACGTTGAAAGCGCGGGTTGCGTTGCGTAACTCGCGGGAGCCCTTTTCCGGCAGGGGCGGAGAGCGCACATCCAGACCGATCCTTTCGGCCGCGTCGGCGAAGCTGCGCAGAGGGCGTGTCATTCTGTGAACTGCCCAGAAGGAGACAATGACTATCAGGGCAGTGGAAACCGATATCCAGAAGATCATCCGCATCGCCCACCGGAGCGATGTGGTGTCGGTGGAGCCGACGAAATGGACCCAGCCGCCGGTCCTCAATGCGACCGCAACCAGCACCTTTACCCGGCTGTTCAGGAGATCCGGCGGAGCTGCGCGCCCACCCGGCATCGCCGGTGCAGCCCTGTCGCCGCGGTCCCAGCGGTTGAAGCGGCGGATAATGATGCGTCTCTCGTCCAGGTCGGGCAGCAAAGCCTGAATCTCGTTCTCATGGTGGCGGTCGGGGCGCCAGCCACGCGGGATGTGCGGACGGCGTTCCCCGGTCAGGCCGATCCAGAGTGTGGGACTGTTCAATGCACGCAGCAGCCTGTCCCGTTCGGCGACCGGCGTTTGTTCGATAAGAGGGACGATCACGCTTATCCGATCGGCGACCGAAACTGAAAGCAGCTTGAATGTTGTCTGGGCACGGTCCCGGACATAGGCCGCCGCGCTGACCCACATGGCGACAATGAGGACGCCGACGACGAGAAGCGTGAGACGGCCGGCGATGGAAGACGGCCATATTCGCCGCCAGCTGCCCGGCCGATCGCCGATAACTGAATCGTTTTCATGGGTGCTGCGACGAAACATGTCGATGGGCTATCCCTTCGCTTCGACGTCGGCTGTGAACATATATCCGCCCCCGCGAACCGTCTTGATAAGGGTCGGTTCCTTCGGGTCGGATTCGATCTTCCGGCGCAGGCGGCTGAGCTGGACATCAACCGATCTGTCAAAGGCGCTCGCCTCCCGTCCGCGGGTCAGATCAAGCAGTGCATCCCGGCTGAGAACGCGTTGCGGGCGTTCGGCCAGCGAGACAAGCAGATCGAATTCACCCGCTGTCAGGGAGACCAGCGCACCGTCCGGATCGCGGAGCTCGCGTTTTGTGAGATCGAGCGTCCATCCGTCGAACGTCATTTGCCGGCCCGATACCGGCTTCGGGCTGCGGAAATCGCCGCCTCGCCGCAGCACCGCCTTGATGCGTGCAAGGAGCTCCCGCGGATTGAAAGGCTTGGGCAGGTAGTCGTCTGCGCCCATCTCAAGCCCGACGATCCGGTCGGTCTCTTCGCCCAGCGCGGTCAGCATGATGATCGGAATGGCGGTATCGGCACGAAGGCGCCGGCATATGGACAGCCCGTCTTCGCCCGGCATCATCAGGTCGAGGACGATCAGGTCGAAACTGCCCGTCGCAAGCTGTGCGTCCATGTCCCTGCCGTTTGCCGCGTCGTTCACGCGAAAGCCGTGCTTGCGCAGAAACCGCGCCGTAAGGTCGCGGATTTCGCGGTCATCGTCCACGACCAGGATATGGGGCGAGCTTTCATTCATGAGGTCAATATAGGCGGTCCGAACCACCGCGCGGGCCGTTTTTTTGTAACGGAGTGTTACAGGCACGGGAGCTGTAACCGAGTGTTACAAAACGGGGGGGCCGGACATTCCGGCGTTACACGGTGCCCCTATGTTCGGTTGATCGGCGCCATTCGTTCCTTTCGGGCGCCTCAACAGATGGAGAACAAAATGTCAGTTATGAAAAAAATGCTGCTTGGCACCGTCGCTGTCGCCGGTATCGGCGGGGCTGTTTTCGCCTTTTCCGGCGTTGCCCCCCAGACCATGAACACGGCGAAGCTGGAGCTGATCTCTTCGGCTTTGGCGTCAGAGAGACACGGCGAGGATCGCGGGTGCCGCGGGCATCACCGTGGCGGACGTCACGGCATGCGGATGATCTGCAGCGACCGCCGGGCCGAAAAGGTAGAAGACGCGATCGGATTCGCGGAAGCCTTCTTCACGTTCCGGGGCGAACAGAAAGTCGCATGGGACGGTCTTGCGGCCGCGCTACTCGAAGGTAGCGAGACCATCGGCAAGCATTGCGAGGCAATGAAGGCTGAAGGCCGCCAGAAAACCGCGACGGGCAAATTCGCCCGGATGGAGACCATGCTGACTGCAGGCCTCGAGGTCGTGAAGACGGTGCGTCCCGCCTTCGACAAGCTTTATGCGACGCTGGACGAAAAGCAGCAGGCTGCGCTCGACAAGATGATTAGCCGCGGTGGGCGTCACTAAACCCGACGATCAGACCCTCTGTCCCCTCTCCCGCTTTGGGAGAGGGGTTCCACGGGGCTAAAGGAGCGATAATGGAAAGATATTCAGACCCGTTCGAAGACATCGACATTTATCAGGACCGCCCTGAGGTGATGGCGCGTCCGCCGCGGATTGTGTTGATCTTTCTGGTTGCGGGATTTGTGCTCGACCAGTTCATGCTGGCACCTTTCAAATACGAGCCCGTGCAGTATATCGGCGGCGGCGGGCTCCTGATCGGCGGGCTCGCGCTGATGGCGGCAGCTTTGTGGCAATTCCGGGCAGCGGGACGCCCGTCGAAACCTGGCGACCCACCGAGGCAGTCGTCACCGACGGGCCATATGGTACGACCCGCAATCCGATCTATATCGCGTTGATGACGATCTATACCGCAATCGGCGTGATCGCCAATGCGCCTGCGGTGGTCGCTCTGTTGCCGGTGCTGTTCGCGGTCCTGCATGTCGGTGTGGTGCTGCGCGAAGAAGACTATCTTGAATGCAAGTTCGGTGATTCCTACCTTCAGTACAGGCAGGCCGTGCCCCGCTGGTTCTAGCCCCCTGAACCGGCTGGTGCCCGTGCCCGCTTGACAGACCGGTGGCCGTCGACAAACGATGGCCGCCGGTTTTGACTTTTGGAAACAGGGCTATCTATGGCATCCGCGCAGGACTTGGTTGACGACAGACCGGGCGAGAATATTTTTCGCGTACACAGATCGGCATTCACCGACCCCGCGATATTTGAGCAGGAAATGTCGGAGATTTTCGGTCGTACATGGCTGTATCTTTGCCATGAGAGCCAGGTGGCCGATCACGGCGATTACATCGCGACCCGTATCGGGACACAGCCGGTTTTCGTCATACGCGGCAGCGACGATGTCATCCGGTGTTTTTACGATGTGTGCAGCCATCGGGGCTCCCGACTGACGGGCCGGACATCCGGTTCGGCAAAAACGCTCACCTGCCGCTATCACGGCTGGTGCTTCAACGCGGACGGCGCCTGTACGCTGGTTCGTGGCGGCGACGAGGCCTACAGGCCGGAAGACCTCGACCGCATGGGCACGAACCTGCACCCCATCGAACAATTTTCGTCCTACAAGGGCTTTCTGTTCGGCTGCCTGGATGCCGATGCCCCGCCGCTCGAAGAATTCCTCGGCGGGGCGATGCCGTTTATCGATCTGATAACGGATCAGGCCCCGGACGGCATGGAAATCCTCCGCGGCGAAAGCCGATACATGATGGAGGCGAACTGGAAGCTTCAGACCGAGAATTCGACCGACGGTTATCACGTTGCGACTGTTCACCGGAATTTTGCCACCACCGTCGGCTACCGCGAAACACTGGCGCCCGGCGGCGATGACGGAATGGCCAAGACGGAGGCAAGCCGGATTCTCAGCCTGGAGAAGATCAATTCAGGAGGCTATGACGTCGGTAACGGGCACATGATCAATTGGGCCGATCGGGGCAACCCGGAGGCCGGGCCGTCCTGGCCGCAGCGTGATACCCTGTTGCAGCACCATCCCGACGGGAAGGTGAAATGGATGCTCGAACGGGGACGCACGGTCACTGTATTTCCCAACCTGTTGCTGAACGATGTCGCGTCCAGCTGTATCCGCGTGTGGCGGCCGGTCAGTGTCGGGCTGACCGAGATCGAGACGTGGTGTATTGCGCCCCGGAACGAAGCCCCCGAGGCGCGCCGCGCCCGCATCCGTAAATACGAGGATTTTTTCTTCCCTGCGAGTCTTGCAGTGCCTGACGATGTGCGGGCGATGGAAGGGGCGCAGACCGGGTCCGAAGCCCTGGAAGACGGATGGAACGACCTTGCACTCGGCCACAAGACGCTGGTCGAAGGTGCGGATGAAGCGGCGCTGGAGCTTGGCGTGACGCCTCTGAACAGCAATCCGGGGCGCGAGGTGGAAACGCCTTTTTTCGCATTCTGGCGGGAGTGGGCGGCGAGGTTGTCGTCATGACCGGTTTCAGGACTGCCGCCGAAGACCTCCTTTATCGCGAAGCCTGGTGTCTCGATAACAAACGCTGGGATGACTGGCTCGTGCTGTATGCCGAAGATGCCGTCTACTGGGCACCCGCGATGGACGGCGACGAAGGCTGGACGGACGATCCCGACAACGACGTCAGCCTTATGTATATGGACAAGGCGGGCCTCGAAGCCCGGATATTCCGCATTGAGGGCCATGACTCATATGCGACCGACCCGTTGCCGCATACTGCGCACCTTGTCACCAACGTCCTGGTTCACGGAGAACAGGACGGGCTGGTTCGCGTCTCCGCGACATGGCTTGTCCGCACCTATGCGCGGGTACGCGGCGCCGCGGTGCGCAGCGGTCTCTATGACTACGGGCTGCGCGAAACGGCGGAAGGTTTGCGTATCGCAACTAAGAAAATATTCATTCACGACGACCGGATCGTCGGGCCGATAGATATCTATAATATCTGACCGGCTCCGACGGGATCGTTCTATCGGCCTATCGGCAGGCGGCGATTACACGAGCCGGGGCACCGGTCGACGATGTCAGCCGTATTGCGCCGGCGATCAGGGTGCAGGTGCCGCTTTCATTTGCGAGCTGTCCTGTGCCTTTGGCATTCTCCAGAAGTTTCCAGCCCCGCGTGAGCCCGAACTGATGGGCGTACCAGCCGTCGCCGAACGGATTTTTGCCGTCCGACCCACGTCCGGATTCGCCGGAATCGATCGACAGGTTATCCATCATGATGCCGTTGATGCGAATGCCTTTGCGGTTCTCGATCTCGATAAGCTTTTCGACCGCCGATTTTCCGAAGCCCGGGTAGTTGAGCCCGTTGATATAGGGGTGCAGGAAGGGGTCCTGGGGCGGATCGCCGACGAAATGCTTGTCCCATCCAGAATGCACGACAATCCAGGACCTGTCCGTGATCTGGCCGGCAACCTTTTCTATATCGGCCGGCAGCACGGTGGCGCCGGTCGCTTCGCTGAAATCGGTTACCGCGGGATTTGGGGAGGGTTTGCCGCCATTCTTGGCCAGCTCCTTCGAAACGCGGTCGGAAATATCGATATAGACGATTTTGCCGATGATATCGCGCAGCGTGTATTCCTCGACCGAGCGTTTGTCGGCGTTCGCCGATTTATCGGTATTGAGGTAGTGATCGGTCGAATCCAGATGAGTGGTGTAGTGCTCGTCGAAATTGGAACCAGCCCCACTGGAAAAACCCGGTCTGGGTCTTGAACGGGTCTTTGACCTTGCGGGTTGCCTGGAAACCGAAGCTCGCGACGGCTTTGGAATCCTTGAATGGCTTTGTAAGGTCGGGCTTTGTGATATCGCCTCCCGTCGGGGCGAATAGCGGAATCTGATGTGTGAAATCGTAGTAACGCACATCGTCTATACTGGTCTGGGCGACGGATGATGCGCTGCCGCTCACGGAAATGGCGGCGACGGCGGCAATGAATGTCCTGTTGATCATGATTTTTTCCCTTCTTCGATCGTCGTTGGCGGCGTTCAGCCCGAAAAGGGCAAAGCCCAGGAACAGTGTTCGTGGCCTGCACCGAACTGGTTGTTGGTCTGATCCGGATTCCGGTTGACCAGCGGGCGCGCATAAAGCGGGTGCGTCAGCGAGCGCATTTCGTGGTCGAGCGTGAACAATACCTTGCCGGTGTCCAGGTCGGTGATGTCCTCGAAGCGGTATTGATGCTGGCTGCTCTCCTCGGATACGAGCCCGCGTTCCAGCAGCTTGTTGTACGGGCC
>Ga0181564_10003611_pt1 | contig 13298 bp, 7 predicted proteins | sample 011ome_24_FD_134512 | JGI IMG/M metagenome (GOLD analysis project Ga0181564, IMG submission 134512) | Coastal salt marsh microbial communities from the Groves Creek Marsh, Skidaway Island, Georgia - 011513CT metaG (megahit assembly) | ecosystem: Environmental > Aquatic > Marine > Intertidal zone...
CATAATCATGAGGAAAGACCGTTTTGACGCGTTTTGACAACGGCAAACAACCAGGATTGGCGCGCGGCTCGCAGCGGTTTATAGGTGAGCCACGAGGCGAAACTGGTGGCGGTGCCGACGTTTCGGCGATCGCGATCGACCGCGCCAGTCTCGGTATCGCGATGCTTCGCCGCACCGCCTGCGCCTTCGCCGCGCTCGGGGCGCCCACGCGCGCCTCGATCGCCGCGCGCCAGGTCGCTTCCCTGACGCAGCGCCGATGGAACGCCACGGACGCCCTCGCGGAGGAGCTCGTGTCGGCGTGCGACGAGCTGCTCGCGGCCGGCAAGCGCGTGAACTGGGTGTTCCTCGGCGCGCCCGGCGTGGGCAAGGGCACGTACGCGACGCGCATTTCCAAGCTGATGCAGATCCCGCACATCTCCGCCGGTGATCTGGTCCGCGACGAGATCAAGCGAGGCTCTGCGCTCGGGGCGGAGATGGAGGCCATCACCAGCAAAGGACAGCTGTTGCCCGACGCGATGATCCTCGACATCCTCAAGGCGCGCGTCGAGCGGGGCGCGGAGGCGGGCGAACGCGGCTTTCTGCTGGACGGCTTCCCGCGCACGGTCCCGCAGGCGGAGGCGCTTTCGACGTTCGCGACCGTGACGCAGGTCATGAACCTGGGCCTGCGCGAGGAGATCCTCATCGAGAAGTGCTGCGCGCGTCGCATCTGCTCCGAGTGCGGGAAGAACTTCAACGTCGCCGACATCAACTACCCGGGCGACCCGCCGATCGTGATGCCCCCCCTCAACCCCCCCGCCGGCTGCGAGGGCAAGATGGAGCAGAGGAAGGACGACACGGAGGAGGTGGTGAAGGCGCGGCTGGAGGTGTACAAGGCGAACGCCGGCCCGGTGGAGAACTACTACCGCGCGAAGAATTCGCTGACGGATTTCGAAATCAAGAGCGGCATCCCGGAGACCATGCCCAGGCTGACGCGCGTCATCCTCGACATCGTCAAAGGCACGTCGTCGAACGCCTAGTAGACTATTCTTCGAAACGACGCGCGTATAGGCTATAGTAGGCTTTAGTAGTCTACTAGCTACATAGAGACTATCGTATCCCTTTGGAAATCACGAACGTTCGGGGGAGCCGCATACCCGCCGCCACGCGACGAACGCGCCGATCCCGAGCGCCGCGCCCTTCGCCACATCCGCCCAGCTCGCGGGCGGCGCGAAGAGCGCTCCGAGCGCCGAAGCGTTCGAATGTCTTCCCGGACCGTTTTCCGAAGTATTAATACGGTCGGGCCTCCCGGGGTCAGGGACCGCGTCCTCGGCCCCGTCCTCGACCGATGTCGCCTCCGACGCCGCCTCGCTCTCCGAACGCTCTCCGAACGCCGCGAACGTCGACGCGACGTCGCGCTCGACGCGCAGGTCGCGCAGCAGACGCGACGCGGCGAGCCCCCCGTAGAACGCCTTGTGTTCGCGCGGCGCGTTCGCGAGCGCCTCGGCCGCCGCCTCGACCAGGCGCAGCGCCTCGGCGGCGGCGAGCGGGTCGGCGTTGCCGTACAGGTCCTTCTGCGGGTACGCGGCCTTCGGGAGCTCGCGCCAAAACACGTTCACCGCGACGGACGGGCCGTGCGTGGCCTCCGTGTGGTGCGCCCAGAGCGCGGGGATGAACAACACGTCGCCCGGCTGCAGAAGAACCTCGCGCGCCTCTCGGCGCGCGGCGCGGTACGCCGGGAAGGCGGTTTTTCGCTCATTCGCTTTTTCGGTTTCGGTTCCGTCGTCGGTTCCGTCGTCGGTTCCGTCGTGCCCGTCCACCTCCCAGCCGACGACGGGGGACGACGAGCCCTCCAGGTACAGACCGGCGCTGACCCGCGGCGGGAACAGCAACACGCGCTTCTCGCCGTGCAGCTGGATCAGGGCGTTGTCCATGGCGTCGTAGTGCGTCCAGAGGCGCGTGCCCCCGCTCGAGCACCGGAGCACGGCGCTGAAGTAGCGCGCGTCCTCAGCCAGGCGAGCCGCCGGTAAAGACGAGCCCCACAGCACATCCCCGGGGACGCGGAGCTCCGCTGCGAGCTCGGGGAACTGCGCGAGCGCGTGCGCGGGCTCCTTCCTCGGGTTCGCGCCGATGCTCCGCAGGTAGTACCATTTTTTTTTAGTAAGAATACCAGATTCGGTCACCGGTCCCGGTCCCTCGTCGCGCAGCCTGCTCAGAAACTCCCCGAAGGCGACGTTCTCGAACGCGAAGTTCTTTCGCACGAAGTCCAGGTGCGGCGACGCCGAGACGTGCACGCTCACCTCCGCGCTCGCCACCCCCGGCTGGGCCGCGAGGTGCTCCGGCGACCACGTCCAAGGCGCCGGGCCGAGGTCCAGCCCGGTCAAGACGCAAGGCTCGCGCGCCGAAGCCGGTCCGTCGGCAAACGTCGCGCGCGTCGGCCGGTGCATGCGGCGCACCCTCCCCGCGAACGCGCCGCGCCTGGCGTTTCGAGACAGGCGCGGCGACCGGCCCGCGAGGGCGAGGCTCGGGTCCGGGCTCTCCAGCGAACGCACGCGCGTGCGCACGAAACCGGGCCGCGGCGCGTCGCGGGAAGAGTCAATCGCGAGTTGCGATTCGCGAGGCGTCGCCGCGGGGGACGTCGAGGTGGACGCGCCGACGGCGTGCGCCCACGCGCTGGTGAGCCGCGCGGGGACGCACCGTACGTCGGCGACGAGGTGCCTGATTCTCGGCGCGTACCACTTGACGCGCTCGACGTGCTCGACGCGCACGGACCACTCGCGGCCGAGCTCGGCGGCTCGCGTCGCGATTTCCTCCTCCAGCCTCCGCGTCCACGCGCTCTCCTCGCCGGAGGCGACGTTGCCGTGCACGTGCAGGACGCCTCCGCTGTCCCGCAGCGCCGCCACCGCGGTCGGCCACGCGCGCTCGCTATCGGGCAGCAGGCCCAGCAGGACGCGGTCGGCGACGCCCTCGGGCGCGACCCGGCGGTTATCGCCCTCGCGCACCTCGCACCGATCGCGACCGAACCCGTTTCGCTCGAGATTCCGGCGCAGCGCCTCGACGCTGTGCGGGTTCCACTCGCACGCGATCACCCTCGCGACGCCGGCGTGGCGCAGCAGCTGCAGCGTGTAGTACCCGATGCCGGCGAACAGGTCCACCACGGTCTCGCCCGCCGCCGCCATCGCGCCCATCCGGCGCTTCTCGGTGCCGTTCCCGGAGCTGAACATCACCTTCGTGACGTCCAGGCCGTACGCGACGCCCAGCTCCTTGGTCTCCGTCCACCCGCCTCGGCTCTCGGGGTCCCACAGGAGCTCCGCGCGCGACTCGCGCTTGGGGCCCTGGGACACCTCGGCCTGCCTGGCGAGCCGCGTCACGCCGAGCGCGGCGGCGGTCTCGCGGTACAGACGCGCGCGCGTCTCGCGCGGCCACAGCGTTTCCGAGCGGAACGATTCCGAGGGGAGGAGCGCCAGGTCGCCCAGTTTCTCCCACTTGGCGGGGATCTCGTTCGGTCCCGCGCGCGACTCCGCGTCGGGCGCGACGATCAGCGCCGCCGCGCGGACCAGCGCGGCGGGGCTCCGCTTCTCAGGTCGCGGGTCGAGCGGCGGCGCCGACCCGGGCTCGGCGTCCGTCGAGAACACCGACGCGACGCCCTGCAGAATCGCCGAGACCGCCGGGTTGGCTTCGAGCTCGGGTCCCGGAACGGGTCCCGGCTTTTGCGACTGAAGACTCACCGTAGACGTCAGTCGCGCCTCCCCGGGGGCCGAGCGCTCGTCCGCCCCCGGCGAGCGCTCGTCCGCCTCGGAGCCCTCAGCGTTCACCTCGCTGTCGGTGGACTCGGCGTCCTCGGAGACGTCCAGGGACACGGCGCTGCCGTTCGCGCGCATCGGGAACCGCCTCGACGCGGCGGCGACGAGCGCCTCGAGCGCCTCGGCGCCTCGGCGCGTGACGGGTAACAAAACCCGCCGCGTCCCGTCTCGGCTCGCGTCGCCGCCCGCGCGGCGCGTCTTGTCCAGCCACCCGGCGAGTTTCAGCGCGTCCTTGCACCGCTTCGCGTGCGCCGTCTCTACGGCGAACACGGCAGTCTCCCCGAGAAACGAGTGGCCACCGCCGTCACCCGGCCCTGGGCGTCCCGGCGTCGTCGCGCCGGTCGTCTCGTACATCTCCGCGCTCTTTTCCGCGTCGCTCTTTTCCGCGTCGCTTTTTTCCGCGCGCTCCGCCGCGAACGCCGCGGCGATCCGCTCGCGCAGCCGCTCCGCGCGCGCCGCGTTCGCGGCCCACTTCTCGTTGGCGATCGCGACCAGCACCTTTATGGCCTCGTCCGAGACCAGCCGCGTGCCTTTGGCGACCAGCGGCGCCTCCATCCGGATCGAGCACCGCGCGGAGCACACCGCGCGCCCGGTGCCGCCGGCGACGACGCCGCTCTCGCGGAAGCCGGCGTCGCGCGCCAGCCGCGCGAACCGGCTGCCTGCTTCGACGCTCTCGGCTTCGACGGCCAAGATGAACGGCTCGAAACGCAGCACCAGCGAGGTTTCGGGGTCCGGGGTCGAGGATGACGACGCCGCGTCGGTCTCCTCGCCCAGCTTGCGGCGCACGGCGGAGACGACGGCGGCGGCGTCGGCGGGATCGTGGCTCACGTACACCCACTCGCCGCCCTTCATCCCCGCCGCGCGCGTCTCCGCGGTGGGGTCCGCGAACAGAGAGACGCGGCCGGCGCAGGAGCTGGTCGTGAAGAAGGCGGGGTGCGTGTTCACGAGCGCGACCACGGCGCGCGCGCGCGCGTCCACGTGGCCCGCGCGGGAGAGGTCGCCGGCGTCGAGCGCGAGCTCGGCGAGGGTCGACGCCTTGCGCTGGGCGAAGGCGTCCATCGTGACCGACGCCGGCGACCAACGCCGAGAGCGCCCACACCGAGCGCGGCTCCGCGTCGTCGGAGACGTCTACTGCGACGACGCCGGGCCGCGGACCGAAGTCGCGAAGCGTGTGCCGTCGCGCGCCGCGACGAGTGCGGCCGGGAGTCGGCGGCGGAGCCCTCGAGAAAACAGTTCTGCCGCCAGCGAAACTTGGCCGGCGGTTGAAACTTTTGAGCGCGCCAAAGATTTTCTCGGACCGGTTGTTACGCCTCGCTCGTCGCTCGTCGCGGCGGCAGAGGTGGTCGCGCGGTCGTCGAGACGCGCGTCGGCCGATGACGGGCGACGACGAGCCTGACGCGCCGCGCGTGCCCACAAAACCGCGCGCGAAGCGCGGCGCGACGAAGCGCATGTCCGAGCTGTGCGCGCTGGACGATTCGGGTCGACCGAATGCGTCCACGATGGACGCGGACGACGCCCCGACCTCGATGAGCGCGCCCGTCGATGCCTCCTCGGACGGTGTCGTGACCGACGTCGCGGAGCGTGAAAAAGAAGCAGCGCCTTTGCCGGTCACCGCGCCGTCCTCGCGGGATGCGAGCGCCATGCCTCCGCCTCGCGCCCCCGCGCGCGTGGGGAGCCTGCCTCACCTCGGCCTGCACATCAACATCCCGTCGAACCCCGCGACGCCGACGGATGACAAGCCCGCCAGCGCCAAGAGCTCGCACCTGTCGCAGGACGAGAGCCAAGAGGAACACGTCCCCCCCGTGACCCCGGCCACGGCGCTCACCGTGCTCCCGCTGCACGCCGCGGTCGCCGCGGGAAACGTCGCGGCGGTGCGCGAGTGGCTGGACGCACGCGTCCCCGCCGGGGACGACGCAGGGAAGAAGCCCGTGCTCGGCGAGGCGACCAGCACGCCAGAGTGGCCTCCGAGGCCGGTCAGAGACATCCTCGGCCCCAGCAGCGAGTCCCGGGAGCCGTGGGCCGCGAAGACGTCCCCGGGGATGCTCGGGGACGCCCCCGTCCCCGGGGACGTCCCCGGGGACCGGGGCGCGGCGGCGCGGCTTGGGGAGACGGCGCGCGCGCGCGCCGCCGGCGTCGCGCCGCCCGCCGGCGGGCGCGAGAGCGACCGCTCGAGCGCGGGCGGCGAGGGCCGGCGCGGCCCCGTGGACGTGCGCAACGAGCACGGCAACACCGCGCTCGCCGTGGCCGCCGCGCTCGAGGACGCGGCCGCGGCGGAGGCGACCGCCGCGCTCCTCCTTGAACGCGGCGCATCTCCGCTGGCGCTCTCCGGGGGCTGGACGCCGCTCCACTGGGCGGCGCAGCAGGGGAACGCCGACGCGCTCGCGAAGCTGGCCGCCTGGGAAGGCGGGCGCGGCGTGGACGCGCGCGCGTCGGACACGGGGGACACGCCCCTGATGGTGGCCGCCGCCGCGGGGCGGGTCGACTGCTGCGAGGCGCTGCTTGCGGCGGGGGCGGCGGCGCTGGCGACGAACGCGTCCGGCGTCGGCGCGCTTGCGTGCGCGGGCTCGAAGGTCTCCCGGGGCTCGCGCGCGAAGGCGCGCCTCGCGACGCGCGCGGCTCTGCTTCGGCTCGAGCCAAAGCTGCGCGTGCTGGTGCTGCACCACGCGGACTGCGACGCGCACGTCTCCATGAAGCCGCACCAGGAGTCGCCGGAGCGCATCGCGGCGGTTCTGGAATCCGCGGCGCGCGCCGCGGCGACCGGCGCGTTGCCTCCCGACGAGACCGTGTCCAGCTCGGCGTTCGAGCCCGCGCGGTATGAGCACCTGGCGCGGTGCCACAGCGAGGAGTACATCGGCGTGATCACCGAGCTGGGCGAGCGCGTCGCGGGGACGCCCGTGGCGTTCACGCCCTACTACCAGGGCTGGAAGGGGAAGAAGCAAAAGAAGAAGGAGCTCAGCGACACGTTCTTCTCGCCGGGGACGATGGCGGCGGCGCTGCGCGCGGCGGGGGGGGTCGTGCACGCCGTCGAGCGCGTGCTGACCGACCAGGCGCGCGTGGCGTTCGTATGCGTGCGCCCCCCCGGACACCACGCGGGCACGGACGGCGCCACCGCGGGAGCCCCGAGCTCGGGGTTCTCCATCCTGAACAACGCCATGATAGGTACGCGCGACGGGGACGTGTCCCGTCGTCGTGAAGGGTTTTTTGGTTTTTTGGTTTTTTCTAATCCGGGAGGCGCGACGAAACGAGAGCGCACCGCGCGTACCACGCCGGCGCGCTCGCCGTCGCGACTCGCCTCCCGCACATCGCACGCGGTTTCTGATGACTGGAGGCGCTGAGGATACGTCGCCCTCGGACAGATACGGACCGGACAACACCCGCGTTCTCTCGAAACGACTCGTCTCGGTACACTTTTTTTCGTCGCGAGTTGTCGCGATCGTGTTTCATAAACGAAAACGCTCACCTCTCTCCCTCGCTCGCAGGCGCGCTGCACGCTCTGGAAGGCAACGGCGGCCGGCTCGCGCGGCGCGTGGCGGTGGTGGACTTCGACGTGCACCACGGGAACGGCACGGAGGAGATCGCGAGGGCGTGGCACGAGCGCCACCGCCGGTCCACGGCGCGCGCGGGCGGCGCGGCGGCGCGGGACGACCGCGACGTTTTTTTCGCCTCCATCCACCTCGCCGACGACGGCAAGGGGTCCGGCGTCGAGTTTTACCCCGGCACCGGCGCGACGAGCGACCTGCACCAGAACGTGGTGAACGTCGTGGTCCCGCCCATGTGGCGCGCGCAGGAAAACGTCTCCGACGGTGTGGGGGCCCGGAAACGCGTCCCGAAGCGCAACCGCGACGACGAGCTCGACGGCTCGGGGGCGGCGTTGACGGCGGCCAAGGCGAAGGAAAAGAAAGAGGAGGAAAAGAAAGAGGCGCTTCTCGCCGAGGCGCTCAAAAGCTCGCCGTCCGCCACCGCTACGAACAAAAACACACAAAAAGCCTCCCTGGGTGGCCGGGAGGAGTGGATGCGCCGTCTGCGCGACCGCGTGCTCCCCGCGCTCCGCGCGTTCAAGCCCGACCTGCTGATCCTCTCCGCCGGGTTCGATGCGGCGAACCGCGACGTGGGGAACGTCGGCGTGGACCGCCGCGGGCGCCGCGCCGGCGGCGCCGATCTCGCGCCCGAGGACTACGAGGAGATGACCAGCCGTCTGTGCGCGGTGGCGGCGTCCGCGGGGGGCAAGGTGGTCTCCGTGCTGGAGGGCGGGTACGGGCACCTGGTGGAAAACCCCGCGGACGGCACCGCGAGCCTCGATCGGGAAGGATTCGCGGCGTGCGTGGTGGCGCACCTCAGAGGGCTCGCCGGGCTCGGCGCGCCCGTGAAAGACTGAAAGACTCGGATGTACTTTTCCGCTTTCGGCGCGCGATCGTATCTCCACCGCCGCGCGTTCCGATGCCTTCTTTCGTAACGTCCCGTAACGTCTCAGTGTTATTATTACACGTATCGTGTCGCATGCACAACAACTCGCGATCGCGTCGTACGTATCGATGACGCGTGTGAATATCATCTCAGAGCGTCGTCTCCGGCGAGGCGATGAGCGCCTCGAGCTCGCGTTTAAAAAACTCGCCGACGAGGTGCGCGTCCGGCGTGGCCTCCGGGTCGACCACGAGCGAGAAGCCCATCTCGCCCGCGTAGCTCATCACCGAAACTTGGTTCACCAGGTTGGACACCGCGAACGTCATCGAGCGCACGCGTTTGCCCCGGAACAGAGTCACGGGCTCGGTGGGGCCGGGCACGTTCGTGAACACCATGCTGTGCTTAGACATGAAATCATACACAGTCTGTGACTGGAACTTGGGGCCGAGCGTCGCCGCCGCCACGACGTTGAGCGCCGACACGGCGTGCGCCGCCGGCGTGGTCTTCATCAGGTCGCACCGTCTCTTGGTCACGCGCAGGCGCTCGACGATAGTACCCGCGCCCGTCGCCAGCGGCAGAGAGATGAACGTCCAGCGGTTACACAGGTGCGTGTCGTCCTTCGGCCGCCCTTCCAGAAACGGCACCGCGACGGCGGCGCGCGTCACGGGACGGCGTCCCGGGCGCTTCTCGTCGCTTCTCGCCGCGGCGCCCGACTTTTCGCGGTCGTACGCGTGCAGCGCGCCCGCCAGACACGCGCACACGACGTCGTTCACCGTGCACCCGAACTTCTGCTTGGCGACTTTAAGATCAGCGAGCTTGAAGCCCTCGCAGGTGACCATCCGCCGCTTCCCCGAGTACGCCACCGGCGCCTTCGCGTCGTAAAACGCGGTGTGCGAGTCGCGGCGGCCGACGGGCGTGCCGACGGCGACGAGCACGGCGACGACGCAGTTGAACAGCCACACGAGCAGCGCCCACAACTTTTGTGGGCTCGTCAGGTACTGCACCAATGACGTCGTGCCGCCGCTCGCGCTGAGGGGGCGTCGCTTGAAGTCCAAGAAACTCGCCTCGCCGTCGGTGAGGCGCGTCAGCACGTTCACCAAGGACAAACCGTCGCCCACCGCGTGCGAGACGCGGACGCACACCACGGGCGGGGGCGCGACCGGTCCGCCCTTGGAGGGTTGCCAGACCGAACCCGGCTTCAGGGTCAGGACGGTGACGTCCCAGAGCGGCTTTTCCACGTCCAGCGGCGCGACCAGCGCCGCGTCCATCTCCGCGCGGAGCTCGGCTTCGGAACTCACCTCTTTCCGCGTGACGTGCGACGCGAGCGTCTTCTCCACGTCCGGGATCTCCTCCCATCGGTACCGGTGCTTCTTCCCCGTGCCCACGACTTTGGACTTCAGGCGGTCGAACGACACGATCTTCCGCATCGTGGCGAGCAGGTCCTCGTCCGAGGGCGCGGCGTCCAGGTAGAAGAACGTGGCGAGGGGGAAATCGGGGCACTTCGCCGAGGGCGGGAACGCCGTGCCCTCCATCACCCCACGCGCCAGCGTCTCGGTGACCAGGCTCATGCGGCGCTGGTGCTTGGGGGCGCCCTCGGCGGGGGTGTACTTGTCCGCCATGGCGGAAGTGCGTGCGTGGAGGTCGGGCGAGACGGGCCGGGTATGAACCCTGAACGGGCACGCCTGTGGGACTGGCGGTCGGGCGGGAGGCGGAGGTAACAACAACAGTCTCGCTCTCGCGTCTCGAGACGACGTGCCAGGACGTCTGGCGAACCACGTCTTTTCAGTCTCGTCTCTGCGCGTCTGCGGGCGAGAAATCCGCACAGGCAAACAGTCTGCGACGGAACGATTTCTCGCGATGACTCGGGGGACCCTCATTTCGAACTCGTAAGCAGACTGTCGCGCGCGCGTGATCGTCGCGCGAGGAGGGGCCCGAGCATGGTCGCCACGCGAAGAAGCTCCGCCGCCGCCGCGGCGCCGGCGAAGGCCGAACCGCTGGTGCGTTTCCCCCCGTTTCGCGCCCGCGCGTGCGTCGACGTTCAACCTTGAACGACTTGGCACACCGGGGGACTCAACGTCGCGAGACGCTCGTTCGGTCAGATCTGAGGTTTTCGGAAGCGCGCGTCGCCTCGGCTTCTCCTCGACGGCTCGCTCGAACCGCCCGGCGATCAGATATCGCGCTCGCATCGCGGGGACGAACACCCCGCGCGCGTCGAGCCCCGGGGCGGCGCTCCCGCGCCGCGCCCATCCCGCGTGCCGTTGAAAAAGAAAACACGCCGCCCCATCTTTTTTCGCGAAACCGCCCAGATCTGACTCTTTCCCACCCATTTGGTGTCTTCCCTCTCGTCTCCGACCCAACCCCCTGACGCGCAGGCGATGGACGTGGAGAAGCCCCGGGCGGAGACGCCGCGGGACGCGAAGGAGCCCGCGGATGAGGACCTGTACACGCGCCTGAAGGAGCTGCAGCGCGAGCTGGAGTTTGTGGAGATCCAGGAGGAGTACGTCAAGGATGAACAGAAGAATTTGAAGATCGAGCTGTTACGCGCGCAGGAGGAGGTGAAGCGCATCCAAGCCGTGCCTTTGGTGATCGGGCAGTTCCTGGAGATGGTGGATGAGAACGCCGGTATCGTCAGCTCCACCACCGGGAGTAACTACTACGTGCGGATACTCAGCACGCTGAACCGCGAACTTCTGAAACCCTCCTCCAGCGTCGCGCTGCATCGGCACAGCAACGCGCTGGTGGACATCCTGCCCCCCGAGGCGGACTCCTCCATCTCCCTGCTCTCCGACGCGGAGAGGCCGGACGTGAAGTACAGCGACGTGGGCGGCATGGACGTGCAGAAGCAGGAGATCCGCGAAGCCGTCGAGCTCCCGCTGACGCACTTCGACCTCTACCGCCAAATCGGCATCGACCCGCCGCGCGGCGTTTTGCTCTACGGCCCGCCCGGCACGGGCAAGACGATGCTCGCGAAAGCCGTCGCGCACCACACGACGGCGGCGTTTATTCGCGTCGTCGGTTCCGAGTTCGTGCAGAAGTACTTAGGCGAAGGCCCGCGGATGGTAAGAGACGTGTTCCGGCTGGCGAAGGAAAACGCGCCGGCGATCATCTTCATCGACGAGGTGGACTCCATCGCGACGGCGCGCTTCGACGCGCACACCGGCGCGGATCGCGAGGTGCAGCGCATCCTCATGGAACTCTTGAACCAGATGGACGGGTTCGACCAGACGGTGAACGTGAAGGTGATCATGGCCACCAACCGGCAGGACACCCTGGATCCGGCGCTGCTCCGGCCGGGGCGGCTCGACCGCAAGATCGAGTGCCCGGCGCCGGACCGGAGGCAGAAGCGGCTGGTGTTCCAGGTGTGCACGGCGAAGATGAACCTGTCGGACGAGGTGGACCTGGAGGACTACGTCTCGCGGCCGGACAAGATCAGCGCGGCGGACATCCGCTCCATCTGCCAGGAGGCGGGGCTGCAGGCGGTGCGCAAGAACCGGTACGTGGTGATGCCCAAGGATTTCGAAAAGGGGTACAAGAGCAGCGTGCGCAAGCCGGGGGACGACTTCGCCTTCTACAAGTGAGAGGCGCGGAGGGGCGCGGGGGCGTCGCTCTCGCGTCGTTCGAGAGCGAGACGCGAAGAAACCGCTTTGTATTTTCGTCTCGAGACCCGCTTCGTTCATTCATCGTCTCATCCGCCGTCGGGACGTTCGTTCTCTTCACCCCCCTCCGCACCCTCCACACCCTCCACACCCTCCGCGCGACCGCGACGGCGACCGCGTTCGCGTTCGCGTTCGCGCCGCCGCGCGTCTCGCCCGCCCTCAGTTGGAGGGCTTCGAGCTGCACTTGAAGCACACGGCGCGCGACGCGAAGTTGTGCGCGCGGCAGCTCTGGCACATCCAGTCGCCCGAGCGGAAGTTCTCCGGCGCCGCCGACCCGCCGCCGCTCGCCGCCGGCGCGGAGCCGCCGCCCTCGCCGCCCGCCTTGCGCTGCTTGCACTTGAAGCACGCGCTCCGCGACGCGAAGTTGTGCGCGCGGCAACCGCCGCAGATCCAGTCCCCGGGGCGGAAGTTCCCGCCGGCCGGCCCGCCGGCGGGCTCAGGCGCCTTCGCGCCGAAGTCGCCGCCCGCGCCGCCGCCGAAGCCGCCGCCGCCGCCGCCGCCCGGCTTGGCGCTCTTGCACTTGAAGCACACGCTGCGCGACGCGAAGTTGTGCGCGGAGCACCCGGGGCAGGTCCAGTCCCCGGGGCGGCGCACGCCCCCGCCCCCGCCGAGCGCGGGCCCGGCGCCGGGTCCCGCCGCCGCCGCCGCCGCGCCGCCGGCGTCGCCGGCGGCGACGGGCGCGGCGCGCGCGCCGAGCCACGCGAAGGTGAGCGAGAGGTACGGCTTCTCCGCCGCCTGCAGCTGGCTGACCGGCTCGAGGTGCAGGGCGAAGGACGCGACGCGCGTCAGGCCGGTGGCGCCGTCCACGATGTGCTCGGAGCGGCACAGCATGACGGGCGACCCGGTGTCGTTGTGCCCGGGCGCGCCGACGACGTTCTGGTCGACGGCGGCGGCCACCAGCCGCACCTGCGCGCCGGTGTTCGCCGCGGCGACGGCGTTCGCCTCGATGGCGGCGGAGATGGCGTTGTCCTGCACAACCTCCAGACGCGCGCCGCGCTGCAGGTTGGGCGCCACCTCGACGGCGAGGCTCCAGTCGTTCGGGTTCGCCACGCCGTCGATCATCTGGCAGAATTTCAGCGGGCCCACCGCGGAGAGCACGCCCTGCAGGTTGGTCACCAGCGGCGCCAGCCGCTGCGACCACGCCGCCTGCTCCTGCGGCCGCAACACGTACCCGCTCGCCACGGACGCCGAGGTGGCGATCACGCCCACGCCCTCCGCGCCCGCCGTGCTCGACTGGAGCATCGCGAGAAGCGCCTCGGGGGACGCCGCCGCCGCCGCCGCCGCCGGCGAGGGGCTCGACGCCGGGCTTGACGCGGGCTTCCCAGACGCGCCCGCCGCCGCGTAGGACCCAGCCTTCGCCGCCGCCGCAGCCTGCACGCGCATCGCCGAGGCGTACGTGGGCGGCTGCGACGGCGCCGCCGGCGCCGGCGCGCTTGGCCCGCCGGCCGGCGCCGGCGGCGCG
>Ga0181564_10003619_pt1 | contig 13289 bp, 13 predicted proteins | sample 011ome_24_FD_134512 | JGI IMG/M metagenome (GOLD analysis project Ga0181564, IMG submission 134512) | Coastal salt marsh microbial communities from the Groves Creek Marsh, Skidaway Island, Georgia - 011513CT metaG (megahit assembly) | ecosystem: Environmental > Aquatic > Marine > Intertidal...
CTCCTATCTACATGAGATTCAGCTGCTAGGTGCATGATAATGTCAGGCTTAAAATCATAGAAAATTTCTTTAATTTTTGGTGCATCACATATGTCTATTTTCTTAAATTGATAACGATGATTATTTTCTATTGAATGAAGAGATTCCTTATTACCCGCATAGGTCATTTTATCAAGATTTAATATATTAAAATCAGTTTCGTGTATTAAATAACGAATAAGAGAAGATCCTATGAATCCGCATCCTCCAGTGATAATTATATTTTTCATAATGGTTTATCTCGCAAAGTTATTAAACATCGCTTTAGACTCGATTTCCAATTAGGTAATGAAGTTTGTAAATGTTCTTTGATTTTATCTTTGCTCATTACAGTATATTTAGGTCGAGAAACCGATGACATAAAATCCTCAGATTTAATTGGTTGTATATTAATACTTATATTGTTTAATTCAAATATTGATTCCGCAAATTCATACCAAGTGCATTCACCTTCATTACTATAATGAAAGATATTTGATTCAAAATTGTTAATTTTAAAGCAATGATTTTCAACCATTAGCATAATTATCTCTGCTAAATCAACAGCGTAGGTAGGTGTTCCAAATTGATCATTAATAATTTTTAAACATTTCTTTTCTTTAGAAAGATGTAACATAGTTTTTAAAAAATTTTTACCATATTCAGAATAAAGCCAGCTTGTTCTAATAATTAAAGCATTTTCAGGCATCAAATCTAATATGCCAAATTCACCGTTTAATTTAGATTTACCATAAGTATTTATTGGATTAGTTTTATCCGTTTCAACATAAGGTTTATTTTTATTTCCATCAAAAACATAATCGGTAGAGATATGAATAAGTTTTATATTTTTTTTCTTAGCTAATTCAGCTATTTGCTTAACTGCTAAATGATTAATTTGATTAGCAACATCAGGATATAAGTTTGCTTCATCTACCTGAGTGTATGCGGCACAATTTATTATTAAATCAAATGTCTTACCTCTAAAAAAACTATTTATACTATTTTCGGATTCTAGGTCTATGTTATGGCGATTTGCAAAAATAAATTCATGTTTATACTTAGAAGAAATTAATTTAATAGATTTCCCGAGCTGCCCATTGCCAATTACTAGGATTTTTTTCCTAACAGGATTCACAATCAGATCCTTTGTAAAAAAAATAATCTTTTAGCTCTCTTAGCTCAGGTTGACTAAGATCCTTATCTGAAAGAATTAAGTTTTCTTTAGGATAAGTCCAATTTATTTTTAAATCCTGATCATCATATTTTAAGCCTCGTTCATTATCTGGCGAATAAATTTGATCAACTTTATAAGAAAAAATTGCTGTCTCAGATAGAACTACAAATCCATGAGCAAAACCATGAGGTATAAACATTTGCTTAAAATTATCACTTGTTAGTTTAGCAGAAACATGCTTGCCAAAGGTTGGGCTATTTTTTCTAATATCCACAGCAACATCTAGAACATCACCTTGAATAACTCTCACTAATTTGCTTTGTGCATAAGGTGGAATCTGAAAATGAAGCCCTCTTAGAACACCTTTATTTGATTTTGATTCGTTATCTTGTATAAAATTTATATCATAGCCTAGAGCATTAGAGAGTTCATCATTACGAAAAGTTTCTGCAAAATAGCCTCTTTCATCAGAGTAGACTTCAGGTTCTATTAATAATATATCTGGAATTTCTTGTTTTATATACTTCATTCCTAATTACTTTTTTAAAGCGCATTTGTATAAATATTGTCCATATTGGTTTTTCATTAAAGGCATGGCAAGTTCTATTAATTGATTATCTGAAATATAACCTTTTTGAAATGCTATCTCTTCCAAACAAGCGATTTTTAAACCTTGTCTATTTTCAACAATTTCAATAAATTTTGAAGCCTCCAACAAACTTTCATGGGTTCCAGTATCAAGCCAAGCATAACCTCTTCCCATTAGTTCAACTTTGAGTCTATTCTCTTTGAGATATATTTGATTCAATGAGGTTATTTCTAATTCTCCTCTTTCTGAAGGCTCAACATATTCAACTTTTTTAACAACATCATTTGGGTAGAAGTATATCCCTGTTACAGCATAATTACTTTTTGGTTCAATAGGCTTTTCTTCAATACTTATGACGTTTCCATTTTTGTTAAATTCAACAACACCATATCTCTCAGGATCATTAACATGGTAGCCAAAAACTGTTGCTTCTTTTTCAATTCTTGCTGATTCAACTCCTTTTTTGAGTATGCCCTCTAAATCATGGCCATAAAATATATTATCACCCAGAATCATACACACATCATCTTCATCAATAAATTCTTTGCCAAGTATAAATGCTTGAGCAAGGCCATCAGGAGATGGTTGCTTTTTATAGGATAAATTTATTCCAATATTAGATCCATTGCCAAGTATGTTTTGATAACTGGATTGATCTTCTGGAGTAGTAATAATCAATATGTCTCTAATACCAGCATGCATGAGAGCAGCGAGTGGGTAATAAACCATAGGCTTATCGTAGATAGGGATGAGTTGTTTTGAGACTCCTTTTGTAATTGGATATAAACGAGTCCCACTTCCTCCAGCTAAAATTATTCCTTTCATAATCTACTGACTTATTCTCGATTAATATAATATTGCAATATTGATAAAGATGCTGCAATTATAAGGCCTGCAATAGAACCATATATGAGAATTAATAGTCTTGATGGTTCTTATTTATGCTCAGGCGCAATGGGTGAAGAAATTATCTTAAATACATAATCACTACTAGACTCAGCTAGAACCAATGTTCTAATTTGATCCTCTAACAGTTTTGATATTACATCTGTTAACCCAGAAAGTTGAGTTGCTTGGGCAGTATTATTAAGAAAGTCTATAGAATTTTTAGCCTCAGACTTATCAATCTCCCTCATTAGGTTGTTAATACTATTAATAATTATATAAGACCATTTTTTAGCTATGTGAGGAGAAACATGTTTTATTTCTATTGAAACAAAAGATGATTTTTTATCTTTATTGATTGTTAAAATTTTCATGTATTCTATAAAGGCTTCTTGATAAGTTGGCCTTGGCTGGAATGGGTATGAAACCTTTCTGACCCATTTGCTATTTGATTCGTCAAATAATTTTTGATCATAAATAATTTTATTAGAAACATGATCCCAGTCTTTGGCGGCCATAAGATTTTCTAACTTTATTTGATTAAGAAAATGGTTGGAAAAAAAATCAAAAGATTTTATTCTCTCAATTGCCTCATCTGATTTACTGGCATTCCCTGGATTTATATTAATTCCTGCAAAACTTGCTAATGCTGAATAATCGCTAGCTTTTGAATTTAATGAGCTATCAATAGCTACTGAAGTTAAAAGAGATTTTGAAGTATAAATATTTGGTAAAGACAATGCATATAATAAAGATATGATTATAGAAAGAGTTGTAATTGCAATAATTAAAATTTTTCTGCTCCATAAAATTAAAACAACCTCTTTTAAATCAACTTCTGGTTCTGAAACGTATTTTTTTTCTGTATTCATATAATTATTTTAAAGGAATTTCATCAAAGAATAATATTTAAATTGAAGCATTTAATTAATTTTCAGAATAATATTCCAGTCTCTCTATATCCTCTTCATAACAAGCTTCACCATATTGTATTTCAATTATATGGCATGCCTTATCATATGGATTTGTTATTTGATGCCATTGGCCAACAGGTACTAAAAAATGATCAAATTTTTCTAGTTTGATATTTTTCTTATTATTTGCATCATCTAAACTGTAATTGATTAAACAACTTCCCTTTGACACCATCCAAATTTCATTCCTTTTGAAGTGTTTTTGGAAGCTCATGCCTTTTTTTGGAAGAACTATTAGTTCTTTGACTTTTACATTCTCCTCTTCAAATAAATTAAAATAAGAGCCCCACAACCTTTCTTCTTTATAATATTGCCAATTTTTTAAAATCCATGACGATGAGTTTTTTTTATTATTTCCACCAATACCAAAAATAAATCTCACATCCTCAACTATCATTTCTGGAATATTATCTTTATCTCTGTCACCGCCATTAGCAAAGTATATGTCCTCATTTGGATATAATTTTTTTACCTTTTCTATTCCATTTATACAGCTTCCGATTGAGTCATCTTCAAAAGCTATAACTTCATCTACATATGATATGCTTTCTAAAATAGATTTTCTTTCTTTGAAAGGCATGAAATATCTACTTTTCTTTTTTTCTAACCATTCATCACTATTTAAAGCAACTATTAATCTATCACCCATTTCTTTTGCATTTTTTAAATAGGCAATATGACCAGAGTGAATTGGATCAAAGCCTCCGCTTACTATAATAATTTTTTTCATTTAAGAAGTGTTTTTTTTGGCTGGAAACATAGATCTGCAATAAATGGTTTTGCTGTAACTATCATAGATAATATAAAGTCATTTTCATGCATTTGATTTATGAATTCATGAAGCTTGTAGACCCCTTTAAATGACTCATGATTATGCCTAACTTCAGCAAGAACAAATTCGGTAGATTTTAATGTCTCCTTTGAGCCTTTAATTATATCTAGCTCATACCCTTCTGTATCTATTTTAATTCCTATTTTGCCTAGATTAGGTTCCACATTTGTAATGGAGTCTAGAGTTTTGATGCTTATTTTTCTTCTATCTTTAGGCTCACCTTCATAATTAATATCTGCTACATTTAAAATTGAAGATCTTCCGATTTCTTCTTCAACATTAATAATTACTTCATCTATAGCTTTACCTACACCACATTTATGAAAAATAACATTTCTAGATTGTAAATTTTTATCTATATATATTTGTGTTTCATCTAATGGATCAATTAACAAAAGCTTAGCTTTATCAAACTTTTTGTATAAATCAGGTGTGCCCATTGGGCCAACTCCTATATCAATTAACGTATCAATGCTAGGGAGCTTATTTAACTGTTCCCAGTCTATATACATTCCAGTTTGATCTCTAAAATATTTTTTTTCCATTTTATTCCTTGTTTATGAAATCTATATTTATATATTCTTTTTTTATTGTACTCTTTTTTATATGTTTATAAAAAAGTCATTTATTTAATTAACAAAGATAATTCTTTTATTGAATCTGCAATTGTAAAACCTGATGGTTTAGAGTTTTTAACATCTCTGATAAATGATGTCAGCATATCGACAAACATATGATTTCTTTCAAATCCTGAATTATCAAAATTCACAGTTGAGCCATTAGTTTTAATAAATACTAAAGAATTTGCATGGCAGTCCCACTCAAACCTGCCCTCAGTCGTTACAATTTTAAGCTTATGGACCCTAGGTTTTTGTATAAAATCTACATGGACGTGTCCACTAACTCCATTGGAGAATTCAATTAAAATATCAGCATTATCATCTACATCAATATCTAAAGTTTTAGAATTGCATTTATGAATATTTGTATTTTTTATCTCACCAAAAAGAAAATTAAGATAATTTATGGGATGTATTTGTGTTAATAACACTCCACCTCCTAAGCTCATATTTGCAGCATAAGATTTTTTGTAATCTTCCCAAGGGTGCCAATCTGGTAAGTATTCTGACCACTCAGCTGAACAATAAATTGCTTTTCCATATGTATGATTACTTATTAAGTCTTTTAGAGTTTTTATATGCGGATGATATCTAAATTGATAAGTAACTAAAGTGACTAATTTATTTTTTTTTACAATTGAGTCTAGCTCTCTTAATCCATCAAAACAATGTGAGATAGGTTTTTCAACAAATAAATGACAGCCTCGTTTTGCAGCTAAAATCGCTGTTTTAACGTGCAAAGAAGTGGGATTAGATATCACACATATATCTGGATTTTGATTTAAAGCATCATTTAAGTCATTAAATACATTGTATTTTGAATATTTTTCTAGAGAGGGTAAACTACTTTTTCCTGTCCTCAACAAATCTATATCAGAGTAACCTAAGCTCTCTATATTTTGTAGGTGTCTTGATCCTATTGAGCCCAAACCACAGATTAAAAATTTCATATCTTGATAAACTCTGCAGCTTTAGTAAAGTCTTCCCAGTTATCGATATCAATCATATCTTGATGATTAATTATTAATGGGTATACGTTTGATCCTGATATAGATCCTTTTAAAAGAGTATCTCTAGAAACAACTTCTATGTCTCCAGTTTGAAAAAATATATTTGGTAGCTCTTGTCTAGGAAGATTGTATGGTTCTTCAATTTCCTTGAAAATACTTTTTATTGCTCCGGATGAATCTTTCATCCATGTTCTGTATGGATGCTCTTTTACTTTTGCAACTGACCTTACTGATGATGCATTTAAATTTGTAGTAAAGATTTCCATTGCTTTTTCTATAAGGCCGTCTGGTCTTAATGGAGAGGTTGGTCTCAAAAGAACAAAAAAATCATAGATTTCATTTTTATTTTCAAAAAAATCAAGAGCATGTCTCATAAATTCATAGTCTCTGCTACTATCATTAGCTAATTGCGCTGGCCTTAAGAAAGGAACATCAGCTCCTGATTTTAAAGCTACATTTGAAATTTCTTCAGAATCTGTAGATACAATAGTTTTTTTAACAATTTTAGACCTTAATGAGTATTCAATTGAATAGGATAATAATGGTTTGTTGTTTAATAATTGTATATTTTTTTTTGGTATTGATTTGCTTCCGCCCCTTGCTGGTATAACAGTAATAATTTTCATTTTATATTCAAGTTATAATTTAATTCTTAATATTAAAATATTTAACTAATTTCGCTATAGATTCTTTATCCAAAGACGATAATCTATTTTTAGTAGCACCTTTACCATCTGATACTCCAAGAATTCTTTTTGGAGCTTTAATACTATCCACAATTATGGAACCATTTGAACCAAAATAACCTCCACCAACAATATTTATTTCATTAACTGATCTGGAACCATAATCTTTTTTCAACTTTTTGTTAACTATTAGTGTTTCTTTTACAAAAGTCTCCAAAGAATTTGTTACATCTGTTCTACAGATCTCAAGTTTATGTTTTTTTGATATCTTAATAGCATCTTCTGTAAGATTATTTTTGCCCAAGTCAATTACTATACAATCTTTGTGAACACTTGAGATTATTTCTGAATTTATTATGGGAATGCCATTTGTTGCTCCAATTAACACATCTGATGCAAATGTTGCAGACAAAGGATCTCTGTGACACGTAATTGAGGCAATTGTTCCATTTGGCTTTATTAAATTAAGCGCTTGGCTAACTAGATGAGTTTTGTTGAAGTCTTTGCTATAAACATGAACATTCGCTCCGCATTCTACGATTTTTAAAGCTAATTTTGAACCAATGTTGCCTAAACCCAATATACTAATTTTTTTTCCAGTAAAGGAATTCAATTTTTGACTGATAAAAATCCATGCAGCGTCAACAGTCAAATCATTTGGTTTATATTCAAACACTTTGGCATTTTTAATATTATTGAAGCATAATTTTGAAAAATTACCTGTCTCAAAACTACCTATGGTTCTATCTATAAATTGTGTTTTTTTATATTTTGCAACTTCATGAAGTGGTATTTTTTTTTCGGCATCAACGAGAACAATGTCAACTTCTTTATCAATAAACTTCAACAGTTCTACTAATAAAGTTTGATCAAATAAGACACAACCCAATATGCAAAAATCATCATATTCTCTTAAAGGAGCATGATATGGATTTTTCTCTTGCTTAGCAGTTGAAGAAATTGTAAAAACAATTAATTTTTTTAGTAACTTAGCTTTATCTATCTTTAAATTAATCTGTTTAATAAAGTTACTTGACATATTGTGTTAATCTAAAATATTCCATGTTATCGGTGTATTCTCAGGTATATCAGAATTCACAATTTTGCCCAAAACTAAATTTTCGTATTTAGCATATATTCCATATGCTGGTCCAGTATATATAATATCATTTTGGCTTATTTTAGATCCTTTCTTTATAAAGTGTCTTGAATACATAGTTTTTCTAAAACGAATAATTGAGGCAACTTCATTCGCGGCTGGTTGCTTTATACCATCTCCAAGTGCTGCTTCTACGATAGAAAAACTTTTTTTCATGTTTTTCATTTCTTCAGGGAGCATAGACAGGATGTGATCTGGACCCTCCATATCTTTATCCATAGTAAAGTGTTTTTCAACAATATTGGCGCCCCTTGCTACAGCTGCAATGCTAACCATATCGCCAATAACGTGATCAGAAATACCAACTGGTAATTGCTTGAATGCCATTTTCATAGTATCAATTGCTTTTATGTTCATGCTTTCTGGAGGACATGGATAAGATGATGTGCATTGCATTAATATTACATTCTTGTTGCCACATTTCGCAACTTCAACTAATGCTTCTTCAACCTCAGAAAGATATGACATACCAGTTGATATGATCATAGGTTTCATGGTGGATGCTACTTTTCTAATAAGAGGAAGGTTAACTAGATCAAAAGATGCTATTTTGTAACAATCGACTCCTAAATCTTCTAACTCGTCAGCACTTTCCATATCAAAAGGAGCAGAAAAAATTATTGTTCTATCTTTTGCATATTTAAATAACTCTATTGTCTGCTCTTTTGTAAGCTCGGCTTTTTTGAGCATCTCATAATCAGTTTCTTCAGTGCCTAAAACTTTTTCAGCATATCTTGATGTCTTACCATGTTCAGCAACTCTATATTTAGCCTTATATGATTGAAGCTTTACAGCATCTGCTCCAGATTTAATTGCTTCATCAATTAGCTCTTTAGCAAGATCCATATTACCATTGTGGTTTAAGCCTACTTCAGCTATTAAAAAAGAAGGATAACCATCGCCAATTTTTTTATTTTGTATTTCAACTACTTTATTGAACTCTAATCTTGGAATAGTCTTATCAATTCTATTAACGATAAAAGTTTTATCTGTTATAACTTGAGCTAAGTCAATAGCTTTACTAAATAGAATCTGAAGATCTGCATATGCAAATTCTGCTAGACTGCCAATGGTGTATAAGTTTCTAATACCATCATATTTTTCTCGGGTTATATTAAGTGCCTGCTGATAACCTTTAAAATACATAGGATAAACTTCAGGCAACTTTATTATCTTATGATCAATAATCTGGTCTGAAGATGCTAAACCTAAATGCACAAACTGACTTTTAACTTTTTGTGCCAAAGAATCCTCATCCATAATGTCATATTCATCTTGAGGTGAATATGTAATTTCACAACACATAATTGTAGAATCTTTTGATGGATTTTTAACAAAAGAATTCTGATCTGAAACTCTGTTAAAGAAAATTTCTTTATCATCAACATAAATAAAATCAACGCCTTTGGGAAGCACTTTAGCAGTGCTTAGGTCTAGCATAACAAGAATTACTCCTCTATATCTAAGATCAGTTTTCTCGCCAATCAGACTAGAAAAGACTGTGCAAGATGTGGTATTTATAACTAAATCATTAGGCATTAATTCTATTTCACGATTTTCTGTAATGATTTTTTTAATTGTATTTCTATCTTTTTCAATTCTATGAATTTTTTCATTTGAGCTTATTATTCCACCCAAATCTAGAACTTTATTTTGTAGGCTAGTTAAGATACTACCACTACCCTCAACACCAACTGCAGCCCACTGACCTTGATAAAATGCTCTTCTTTCATCTGTTATTTGAACTCTTTTTGGCGCCCAATTAGCATCTAAATCTTTTGTTGACATACCCCACAATTTCTCAGGATATTGAGTAAAAAATAATTTTTGTAAAGTTTCCCCAGCTAAAGCTTTAGTATATTCATAATAATTATTTGCTCTTGCAATTTCATCAGGATTAGTATTTTCTAAGTCGCTTTGTATCTTGTCTCTCATTTCCTTTGGAAGAGAGTTTATAAATTCTCTTGAAATTGGATAATCATAATACTTTCCATCTTTTAAGTTTTTGGCCCAATGATCTCTTTCAAAAAATAACCCATCAAATTCTTTAAGCCAATATTCTTTAATATCTTCATCTGGAGTATGATAAATATGCGGACCCATATCAATGGGCCTGCCATTCCATTCCAAAGTTTTAGCTAGCCCTCCAAGAACTTCTCCTTGTTCAATAATTTCAACTTTTTGATTTCTCTTAAGTAGTTCATATGCAGATGCCAAGCCTGATACTCCGCCGCCCAAAATATATACTTTTCTTACCATGATACAAAGCCTCCATCAACAACTATATTGTGGCCATTAAGATAATTTGATTTTTCAGAACATAAAAACTCTAATGCTTGAGATATATCTTTTGTGCTAGCCATTCTTCCAAGAGGAGTTTTATTCTTATAGTTTGAAATAAAATCTTCAGATTGATTATTAAATACTCCTCCGGGTGATATACAATTTGTTTGAATATTGTATTGACCAAAATGAGCAGCCATATACTTTGTTAAATGTATAATGCCTGCTTTAGTAGCTGAATATACCTCTGAATTATTTCTTCCACTTAATCCATATATTCTAAAATCACTACTTTTTAAACCATAAATTGATCCAATATTAACAATCTTTCCATAATTTTGTTTTTTCATTAATTTAATTGAGCCCTGGGACATCAAAAAAGTTCCTAATAGATTAACATCTGTAACCATTTTAAATTCTTCAGCAGTTCTATCCTCAAAAGGAGTGAATACCCCAATGCCGGCATTATTTACTAACAGATCTATTGTTCCCACTTTTTTGTAAAACAGAGAAACTGCAACATCATCTGTAATATCTAATTTTACAGGCGAAATTTTTTTTGAATTAGGAATATTCTTTGTGCATTTGTCAATTGCTATAATTTCATAATTATTTTTGCTTAACATTTCAACAAAATCTCTACCAAGATTACCATTGGCACCAGTAACAATTGCTTTTTTCATAAGTATTTAAATAAATAATGAGTATTTTTTATATACAGATAATCAGTATATATTAAATTATGTTTAGGTGTTTTAAATTCTAAATTATATTGGTACCCGAGGCCGGACTTGAACCGGCACGATATTTCTATCGAGGGATTTTAAGTCCCTTGTGTCTACCAATTCCACCACTCGGGCATTCATTAATGTAAACTTTACCTTAATTATATCTTTTTTTTTATGGAGGCTGAAGCCGGAATCGAACCGGCGTTAACGGCTTTGCAGGCCGCTGCATAACCACTCTGCCATCCAGCCAAAAGTTGCTATTATATATTAAATTTTTTATATAAATACCAGAGATTTCTTTTAATTAAAGTCTATATTTTTATAGTCAAAGACAAGTCCTGTATAACTCTCAAGGAACCTATTTATTTCATTGTGATTTACACACAAAAAAGCAAATTTAATTTTATTAGGTCTGGTATATAAAATCTTCACCCCTTGAGATTCAAGTTCTAATAATTGATTTTTATCAACAACAGGATCCCATAAGCTTACCGAAACACCTAAATCTTTTATTAAATTAATTAAATCTTTCACTTTTGTATTTCTCACATCTGAACAATTTTCTTTAAATGAATATCCTAAAAAAGTTATTTCTGTATTATGAATATTTATATTTTTTTTCTCAGCAAACTCTAAAAACCTTTCAACCACCCATTTACTCATTTCATCATTAATTTTTCTTGAAGCTCTCATTATATTTGGCACATACCCGCTCATTTCAGATTTATGCATCAGATAATATGGATCAATACTTATACAATGACCTCCAACCATACCTGGGGTCAACTTCATAAAATTCCATTTTGTTGCTGCAGCTTCAATAACATCGTTAGTATTTATACCTATTGAGGAATATAACTGATGCATTTCATTTATGAGTGCAATATTTACATCTCTTTGAATATTTTCAGTTACTTTTGCTGCTTCAGCAACCTTGATTGATGGTGCTTGGTGAACACCGGAATCAATTATTGAAGAATATAAAAAAGATATAATTTCTAGAGCATCTCTATTTGATCCTGACACAACCTTTGTTATTGTTTCAATAGTATTTATTTTGTCTCCAGGGACTATTCTCTCGGGGCTATACCCTGTTGAAAATTCCTTGTTAAAAATTAGGCCAGATTTTTCTTCTAAAATTGGTGTACATACTTCATCAGTAACACCGGGATATACAGTAGATTCATAAATAACTATTGAATCTTTTTGCATAACTCTGCCAACTAATCTACTTGAGGCTTCGAGCGGGCTCAGGTCCGGAGTTTTGTCTTCGTTTATTGGGGTTGGGACGGTAATTATAAATATGTTGCTTTCTTTAATTTGATCAATATCTGAAGTTAATTTTGAATTTTTAACTAAAGCCTCTAAGTTCGTATCAGATATATCATTATTAATATCAATTTTATTTATTAATTGATTAACTCTTTCTTCTTTTATGTCAAAACCGGTTATATTAAACCCTTTTAATGAAAATCTTGCAGCAAGTGGAAGTCCAACATATCCCAGACCAACTATACAAATTTTATAATCTTCCTTATTGAGATTCTTCATTTTTTTTAAAAGTGCCTAAAGTATAGATAAAGCCGGTATATAAAGTAATAAAAAGTGAGATGAGTAACAGGATATCCGCTATGACAATTATTAGCATATTGTTAATTGCCAATCCAAATAAATATATTGAAAGAGTGGATAGTTGAACTGAGGTTTTAATTTTTGCTAAAAATGTAACTTTAGTAGCGTCACTTTTTCCATTTCTTGCATTTAAATCTCTAAGAGCTCCTACCCAAATCTCTCTTGTTATAATTAATGCACCTATAAAACCGATTAAATAACTTGAAAGATTTATTGCAAGTCCAAATAAAACAAAAAGAATGAGGATTTTGTCTGCAATTGGATCTAGTATTTCACCTAGTTGAGATACTGCATTATATTTTCGAGCCAGATAACCATCAAAATAATCTGTAACTCCAGCTAAAAAAAATAGTACTAGTGCTAAAAAGTAACTGTCAGGCGACATCAACAGCAGAAAAATTATGGCTGCTAAGAGGATTCTTGAAAATGTTAATGTGTTTATTAAGCTTGTCACAAATTAGAGCTTTTCTTTAATTATTTTTGCTATTTTGGCATTAATACCTCTTACAGTCATCAAATCTTCTATATTTGCTGATTTAATATTTTTTAAACTTTTAAAATTAAGCAATAATCTCTTCTTTAAAACTACACCAACTCCTTCTACATTATCCAATTGTGATTTTCTATTTTTTGCATTCTTCTTTTTTCTTTGTGCATTTATTGCAAACCTATGAGACTCGTCTCTTATTTCTTGCA
>Ga0181564_10003634_pt1 | contig 13258 bp, 12 predicted proteins | sample 011ome_24_FD_134512 | JGI IMG/M metagenome (GOLD analysis project Ga0181564, IMG submission 134512) | Coastal salt marsh microbial communities from the Groves Creek Marsh, Skidaway Island, Georgia - 011513CT metaG (megahit assembly) | ecosystem: Environmental > Aquatic > Marine > Intertidal...
GCCTGGATATAATACACGCACTATGGCGAATCTAAAAGAGCTAAGAAACAGAATCACGTCGATCGGCAGTACGATGAAGATCACTTCTGCCATGAAGATGGTGAGTGCTGCGAAATTGAAGAAAGCTCAAGACGCGATCGTTCAAATGCGTCCTTACGCATCAAAGCTTACCGAAATCTTGCAAAAGGCTTCGAGCACATTAGATGCTAGCGAAAATGCATTTGGTGAGGAGCGCGAAGGCAACAGAACCCGTTTAGTAGTGATCAGCTCGAACCGTGGTCTTTGTGGTGGTTTCAACTCGAGTGTCGTTAAAAAGGCACAGGCGTATATCCAGGAAAGTGGAGAAGACGTGACCATTACAACCATCGGTAAGAAAGCAGGTGAAGCGTTTAAATACGATTCAAGAAAGATAGCTGGTAACACAGAGTTGTGGGACAATATTTCTTTCGAGAACGCGACGCTATATGCAGAAGATTTGATGGCTGGTTTCTTGGCAGGTGATTACGACAAGGTGGTAGTGGTGTACAATGCGTTTAAAAACGCTGCTGTACAAGAGCCAACCGCCGAGCAATTCCTACCCATCGCGATGTCTAACGAAGAGGGCCCTGTAGATACTACAGAATACATCTATGAGCCGTCTAAGGAAGAAATCCTGGAGGATTTGATTCCTACTTCATTGAAGACACAATTGTTCGCTGCGTTGCTTGATGCGAATGCGTCTGAGCACGGTGCACGTATGACTGCTATGCACAAGGCAACAGATAACGCGAAAGAGCTTCAGGGAGCGCTTAAATTGGAATACAATAAGGCGCGTCAAGCAGCTATTACGAATGAAATCTTGGAAATCGTTGGTGGTGCGGACGCATTAGCTGGATAATAAGACTTCCGTTTTAACAGATTACGAAACCCGCTCCTCAAAGAGCGGGTTTTTTTGTGTCAATCGAGACAAATTGATATCTGTTTTTTGAGAATGGTTAAGCTTTGGTTAATTTCATCTCACCATACCAAAATCCAAAGCAATGTACCAATCCGAAATCCTAGAAAAGGAGTTCATTAGCGTTAATGAACTTATGGAATTGTTCGATATTTCAAGAGCGACTGCTCAGCGATTGTTAAAATCGGGAGAAGTTAAAAGCACTAAACTTGGAGGGAAAGTTATTATTCCGACCAAGCCTTTGCGTGAAAAGTTTGCCTAAAACTTGATGAAATAGCCTTTGACAGGCTTTTGTCCGAAGCGTTCAATGAAGTAACTTCGGAACATGTCTTTTCTCACCTTACGTGTTCGAACGTTTTTGTTCATGATGTTGATCCTAGTGGTAGCTTTCGTGCTTACCGGGATCTTCAGTTTGTATCATTTCCGTGCGGAGAACAAAAATTACCACTACGAACGTTTAGAGCGTAAGGAGCAAGCGATCATTAGTCATATCGATTACTTTACAGGCGCGGCCCAGGGTCAATCCTATACGCCTTGGCAGTGGAAGGGTGTGCTTGGCGGTAAGGTTGCGGAGATCAGTTCTATTCACAAACTCGACGTAGGTATCTACCACCCTTCTGGTTTGCTTATTGCGGCAAGCTCGTTGTATTCTGAGGACGACAGTCTCTTTCCAAGGCTGTTGACTGATTATGCGGAATCGAGCAAAGCGCAAGGCCGGCACGTGGTTACTGAAGGGCCATTTTTGATCTCAACCAGTGAGATTCTGGGTCGTAATAACGAGGTGGAATTGATCATTAGGGTGCCTTATAAGGTCGATGAGTCTTCTATTCCGGATGAGGATGTTGAGTTTTTGCAGCAGCTCGTCTTACTCTATGTGTTCCTTTTCCTATTTGGGATTCTATTTGCCTTTGTCCTTTCCAATTACATTTCAAAAAACATGCGTCTGGTTATAGACCAATTAAAAAAGGTGCGGATCAATGGGTCGAATGAGAAGCTAACTTGGAAGTTGAATGATGAGATTGGAGAGCTGATTCAGGAGTACAATGTCATGGTGGAGAAGTTAGAGCGTACCGCGGTGGAATTGGCGCAGAGTGAAAGAGAGAGTGCTTGGAAAGAGATGGCGCAGCAGGTTGCGCACGAAATCAAGAATCCACTGACGCCAATGAAATTGACGTTGCAAATGATGGAGCGCGTCAACGATCCCGAGGAATTGCAAGAGATGGCGTCTCATCTGTTGGAAGAGGTAGAAACGTTAACGAGTATTGCTGAAGCATTTTCACGCTTCGCACAAATGCCTGGGCTGGTTTTGGAAGAGGCGGATATTTCTTACCTCACTCAAAGAGCTTTGGGTCTATACGCCGACCGAGGTGTGCAAATTCTGGCGCCTGAGCCCGTTCGGGTGAAAGTGGATAAGGAGCAGTGGTCTAGGATCGTGCATAACCTTGTGAAGAATGCACTGCAGAGTATAGAGGTAGGCCGCTCACCAAAAGTGTCGGTGCATGTTGTCAAGGACGGTGAGGGCAATGCAGTGGTTACCGTTAGCGATAACGGAACGGGGATTCCCGAACACATGCAGGAGCGGATTTTTGAACCGAATTTCACCACGAAAAGTTCAGGTATGGGCTTGGGCTTGGCGTTGGTGAAGAATTTAATAGAGAATTTTGGTGGGACCATTAGTTTTGAGTCGTCGTCGAGCGGCACAGAATTTAGGTTGGTGTTGCCGCTCTCGAACCAACAAACACAGAAGTAGGAATGGAAAATGTTATTGTAGAAAAGAGAGACGGAGTGGGTCTTGTGATGATCAACCGTCCAAAGCAATTGAATGCGCTGAACAAGCAGACATTAGAAGAGATTAATGCTGCTTTCGAAGGCTTCCGCGATGATGCCGAGGTTAAGGTCGTGATTATGACGGGTAGCGGTGAAAAGGCGTTCGTTGCCGGTGCAGACATAAAGGAGTTTGCCAGCTTTAACGGTGAGCAGGGGACGGAATTGGCCAAAACGGGGCATATGACCGTGTTTAACGTGATAGAAGAATTTCCAAAGCCGGTTATTGCGGCGATCAACGGGTTTGCACTCGGTGGAGGGCTAGAGTTAGCGATGAGCGCACACGTGCGTATTGCATCCACGAACGCTAAGATGGGCTTGCCGGAGACTTCCCTGGGTTTGATTCCAGGCTATGGCGGTACCCAGCGTTTGCCTCAGTTGATTGGAAAAGGTCGTGCTATGGAGATGTTGTTCAGTGCCAAAATGATTGACGCAGAAACAGCGCTGTCCTACGGTCTAGTCAACGATGTTGTCGCGCAAGAGGAGTTGCTAGACACCGCTCAAAAAATGGCCGCAGGATTCATGAAAAACAGTATTGTGGCCATGGGTTATGCGATTGAGGCCGTGAATGCTGGCTTATTGGAAGGCTCTGTTGGATACGATGTGGAGGTGCAAGCCTTTGGAGATTGTTTTGAGACAGAGGACTTTAAAGAAGGAACTACGGCGTTTATTGAGAAACGTAAGCCGCAGTTTCCAGGAGCGTAAACAAGAGGTTTAGATGAGCACACAGTGGTTGCCGGTGGCGCAAGATCAGCGCATTGATGTCTTGGGTGAATTGGACGCCGCAACGCGGGATGTTTGGATTGCCCTTCACGGCTATGGCCAATTAGTGGCGTTTTTTCAGCGCCACTTTAGATCATGTGTGGTCGAAGGAAGGGCTTTTGTTTTTCCGCAAGGGCAGCACAAATTCTATCTCAATGGAGTAAGTGGCCGAGTGGGTGCTTCATGGATGACAAAGGACGAACGAGAAAAGGATATCGAAAATCAGCGCACGTATTTGAGTGAAGTGATGCGTTGGGTGCGCGGTCAGTGCCCACAGGCACGGTTTCATTTGATAGGGTTCAGTCAAGGCGTGGCTACTGGAATGCGATTTTTAGGGTACCATCCTGAACCGTTCCATTCACTGCTCGCTTGGGCAGGGAGCTGGCCACCAGATTTGGATTCTAGGAGTTTGGATGCGTTGCGCAAGTTGCGGTTTCAGGGCTGGTTTGGAAGCGATGATGCTTTTATCGGCACAGAGAAGCAACGCGAGATATTGCAGTGGTATAAAGAGAAGTATGAATGGGTCCCGGAAGTGGGCTACTATGAGGGAGGACATGCTTTTGATAAAGCTATTCTGAAGTCAGAAATAGAGCGTTTGGAGCGCTTGTAAAGAAATAAAAGAAGGTTATGGTACATGAGGTAGATCCGTGGATTTCGAACGATGCAACCCTGTTTGGAATATTAGCAGCAATGCTCGGGGTTATTTTTTACACGTCGAAGAGTTCGCACCCCGCACTGAAGAAGTTTTACAGTGTGATTCCAGCGCTGTTGTTGTGCTACTTTTTGCCATCGTTGTTGACGACTTTTGAAATCATCGACCCTAAAGAGAGCCGATTGTACTTCATGGCCTCGCGCTATTTGTTGCCAGCGGCTTTGATCCTGCTAACCTTGAGCATAGACTTCAAAGAGGTGGTAAAGCTCGGTCCAAAAGCATTGATCATGTTCTTCACAGGAACAGTGGGAGTGATGATTGGCGGCCCATTAAGTATTTTGTTGTTCAGCGCTATTGCACCGGATATCATTGGGTCAAACCCAGAAGAGATTTGGAGAGGGATGACCACAATTGCCGGTTCTTGGATTGGTGGTGGAGCGAATCAAGCCGCGATGAAAGAAGTATTCGAAGTAAGTGAAGGCATTTTCAGCGCTATGGTGACAGTTGATGTTCTAGTAGCGGAGCTTTGGATGGCCTTTTTGCTTGTCGGCGTGGCACGTTCGAAAAAGATTGATGCAGCCTTTAAGGCGGATGCGAGTTCTGTAGATACGTTGCAGGATAAAATGGAGGCTTACACAGCGAGTATTAGTAAGATCCCGACGTTTAATGACCTCATTTACATTTTGGCTTTGGCCTTTGGTGCTACGGGCTTTGCGCACTTGTTAAGCGATTTGATTGCGCCCTTTATTGCGGAGAATTATCCCGGTTTGGCGAAGTTTAGTTTAACCTCTGGATTCTTCTGGTTGGTGGTGATTGCCACGACCGTAGGTATCGGTTTGAGTTTTACGAAGGCGAGAAATTTAGAGGGTGCAGGAGCGTCGAAAATTGGTTCTGTATTCATCTACATTTTAGTGGCGACCATCGGGATGAGCATGAACGTGATGGAAGTGTTTGAAAACCCAGGGCTGTTTGCTGTGGGATTGGTGTGGATGATCATCCACGTGGGCTTGATGTTTATCGTAGCGAAGTTGATCAAAGCGCCGTATTTCTTCTTAGCGGTGGGTTCAAAAGCAAATATCGGTGGTGCGGCAAGTGCTCCCGTCGTGGCAGCGGCGTTCCATCCAGCCTTAGCTCCCGTGGGAGTGCTTTTGGCGGTGTTGGGCTATGCTCTCGGAACGTATGGGGCATATATATGCGGGTTGTTAATGCAGGGTGCGGCAGGTGTCTATTAAAGAAGTACACCTTAAAAACGGACGAGAGTTCCCTTTTCCATTGCGCTTTTATATCATAATGGCGATAGCTTTGGTTGGGGCGATTCTCACGCGCCAATTCCTTCCGCTCCTCTTCGCATTAATAGGTCTTTACGGCCTTACGGCACGTCGAGGAACGATTGTTCGTGAGGGCAGCTACAAGAGATACTTTTCGGTTTTTGGTATTCCATTTGGTCATTTTGAGCCCATTCCAAAGGACGCTGCGATGATTCTTTTGCACATGAACTACACCTTGCGCGGCGGTACTCACGGCGGCCAAGTCAGTATGCAAAATGAAGGCGTTTGGGAATTGTTCCTGGTTAATGCGAACCACCGAGGAAAAATCAGTTTCGGTAAATCGGAAAATAAGTCAGAACTTGAGAACCATGCGGCAACTATTCAGACCTTGACCGGAGTGCAGTTGGAGCCATATCGTCCAGCCGTTTCGGCGCAAACTCGTCGCAGAAAAAGAAGATAACCTATGAAGAAAACCGTCCTTTTTGCCGCTATGGCAATCGCTACTTCCGTTGGAGCGCAAGAGCTGCCTTCGGATGCTAATGAGATGATTAAAAACATGTATACCGAGGCGTTGGGAGAGCAGCAAGGCTACCAGTGGCTCAAATACATGTGTGAAGAAATAGGTCCTCGTCCTTCGGGTTCAGAGGCGGCTAATGTGGCGGCGCGCTGGGCACAACAAGCAATGCTTGATGCGGGTGCAGACACCGCTTGGCTACAGGAGGTGGATGTGCCTAAATGGTACAGAGGTGCCGAATGGTCAAAAGCTTATGTAGGTGGTGAACCTATTGATTTGCCAACAACGGCCTTGGGCGGATCTGTGCCCACTCCAAAAGGTGGCGTTCGTGCAGAAGTCGTGGAAGTAGGGTCTTTCGAAGAGTTGGAAGCGCTTGGACGTGAAGGTATTGAGGGTAAAATAGTGTTTTACAACACCTATATGGACCACAGCTTGATTAGCACGTTCAATGCTTATGGCGGCGCAGTAAAGTACCGCTGGGCAGGAGCCATGGAGGCGGGAAAATATGGCGCTGTTGCTACTGTGATGCGCTCGGTGACCTTGTTGCGTGACGATTTACCGCATACTGGAGCAATGAGCTATGGAGAGAGCGATGTGAAGATTCCCTCGGCCGCTATTTCTTGGCAGGCTGCGGATGAATTGGACCAACTATTGGGTCGAGAAGAAAAAGTAGAATTGGAACTGTATTTGGATTGTGGCATTCAAGGTAGAGCTACGAATTACAATGTCGTTGCCGATTTTAAAGGAAGCGAGAAGCCAGAAGAAATCATGCTGGTTGGCGGTCATATCGATTCTTGGGACCTAGGTCAAGGCGCGCAGGACGATGGCGCGGGCTGTGTACACGCAATGCAAGTTCCGTCATTGATGAAAAAGGTGGGTTATCAAAACAAGCGAACCATCCGAGTAGTGCTTTGGGCCAACGAAGAATTTGGTTTGGACGGAGCCAAGGAATACGCACGGTGGGCACGTGAGAATGGTGTACACCACTGGGTTGCCATGGAAAGCGACGGCGGTGGTGATGTGCCACGCGGTTTTGGCGTGAGTGCGGATGATGCGCGTTTAGAACAGCTACGTGGCTACAAAAAACTGCTTCAGCCTTATGGCTTACATGTCATGGCGAAAGGTGGCGGTGGAGCAGATTTGAGCCCATTAAGAGGGCACGATAATTTCTTCATCGGGTACCGTCCGGAGTCGCAACGCTACTTCGATTTTCACCACAGTGCCCGCGATAATATCGATGCCATACACCCGCGTAGTTTAGAGATGGGTGCCGCTTCGATGAGTGCGTTGTATTACATCTTGGATCATTTGGACTAGGAGGTAAAATCTCTTTGTTCCTTCCTAGATTTCTCTATTTTTGGAGGGTTAACTCTCTGAAAAAAATGAGCAAGAGCTCCTCTACAATAGCTGATGCAGCTTGGCAAGTCATCGAGCAAAGTGCAACGCCGTTTGGCTTCGTTGCCACAGCCCAGGATAAAGATAATTACGCCCGCTTGTGGTCTCGTGATAGCGCAATCACTTCGTTAGCTGTTCTAGCGGGGGAGCGCACGGAGTTGTACCCAACGGTCTACCGTAGCATTGTCAATCTTTTAGATGCCGTCGGGGAGTACGGAGTCTTTCCTTCAAATGTGAGTTTTTCGGATCAATTCGAACGTACAGGCGCCAGTTTTGGTGGACCTGTAGGTAGAACTGATAGTCCTTTTTGGTGGGGCATTACAGCGTTGAGTTATTTGGAGCGAGTGGAAGATGCGGAATTGAAACAACGCGTTTTAGACCAGCTCGTGCAGATGGAGCAGCGCGCTCATGCTTGGGAGTTCAACAATAAACATTTGATGTATGCTCCGGTCTCCAGTAATTGGGCGGATGAGTATCCCGTTGAAGGATACATCTTACTCAACAATGTCTTGCGCTACTGGATGCTGCGAAAAGCGGGAAGAATCTTCGAGCACAAGAGCTACACAGACAAGGCAAACGCTATTTTATGGGCAATAAAATCACATTTCTTTGGTGAGCCAGCAGATACACCGCTTCTGTTTACCAAGGCTCAGCAAGAGCGTTTGGACCGCTTAACAGGAGGTGATCGCGTGTTGATGAGCTTTACTCCTGGAGCACTGAACAACCACATGGATGCCCTAGGATTGAGCATAGCATTTTTAGTGGGTGCGGCCTCAGAAAGCACCATGAACAAGGTCGTTGATCGCTGGATGAAGGGGCCCCTGAGAGATGCCGTAATGCCTGCGCATTGGCCCATTATTCGTCCGGGAGATCCGTTATGGCCGTCGATTGAGTCCAATTATTCCTTCGACTTCAAAAACCATCCAGGGCATTTTCACAATGGCGGTGTTTGGGGCTTGACGCAAGGATTTGCCGCTGCCATGTTTAAGGCATTGGGCCGGGAAGAAGCAGATCTTTTGGGTCGCTATGAAGAGCTGTTGCAGTCCTCGATGGAACATCACCCGTTTGCCGAATATTACTCGTATCCAGAGTTTAATGCAGCAGGTGTACACAGTTTATGTTTCTCCGCAGCTTCTTATTTGCTGGCAACACATGCGGAGAGCGATGCGTTTTTATCCATTTTCGAACGGGTGAAAACAATGGATGAAGGCGATGTGCAGCGCATAGCGAGTGAGTTGGCAACCGAGATTGTGGCTTTGCGTCAAACAAAAATATATAAGCTCGCTGGAGAGAGCGGTTGTGGTAAGACCACTCTTGGAAAGGCACTAGTTGAGGCATTAAAGGCAAAAGGCAAGAAGGCATTGCTGCTGTCTCAAGACGAATTCTTTCACTTGCCACCTCGCCAAAATCACAACAAACGCGTTTCAGATTTCTCGTGGATAGGCCCACAAGAAGTCGATTTTGAGCTGTTGCAATCGTGCCTAGAGCAGGCGACCGATCCTTCGATTGAGGTAGTGAAGATTCCTGTGATGAATTGGGAACGGGATGAAAAAGAGTGGAAAGAGGTGAGCGTTAAAGACGTTGACGCTATTGTTGTCGAAGGGACCTATGTTCTACATCAAATAAGCAATGATGAGACGGGGATTTTCTTTGAGCACACCTATGAGGATACCAAAGAAGCGCGAATTGCGCGAAATAGAGAGGTGGTGGATGATTTCATCCAACGCGTTCTTGCCAGAGAACATGAGTTAATCAGCCCCCAAGCCGCTCAAGCGCACTTTAGCATTAGTAAAGAATACAAACTCCACTGAAGTAAATAGATATGAAAAAGGTAGTTATGGCGCTTTTAGCGCTTGGATTTGTGGCTTGCCAATCACCAACCAGCCATGAAGTGAGTAGCCCCGACGGTGCGATAAAAGTTGAAGTGTCGGTGAGCGGGAGTGGCGTGGTTTCATACGAAGTCGCGTTTCATGACGAGAAGCTTGTCGCGCCCTCAAAACTGGGCTTTGACTTTGCAAATGCGGAAGATTTTCTCGTTGGCTTTGAAGTCAAAACGGCAGAGGTACACCCAGTAAAAGAGACCTATACAATGCAGTGGGGACCTAACGAAACCATTGAAGCAGAGAGCAATGAGCTTGTTTTGGGCTTGGTGCAGACTTCTACGAATCGTGAATTGGGCATCATTTTCCGAGTGTCTAACGACGGGTATGCTTTCCGCTATGATATTCCGGCGATGGAAGAAGAAGCGTTGATTGTAGCAAACGAACTTTCAGAGTTTAATCTTGCTTCCGACGGAATGTCTCACTGGATTCCGGGGGACTGGGAAATTTACGAGCACCCGATCAACCACACAAAAATCAGTGCTATTGATGCTTTAAGCAAGGCAAACCACCCTAATCTTGCGTCTACACATGTTGTGGAAAATAGTGTAAGCACGCCATTTACTCTGGTTTTTGATAGTGGAACGCACATGAGTATTCATGAAGCTGCTTTGGTGAACTATTCGGGAATGACCTTGAAGAAAACAGGTGCAACGTCTTTCGTGAGCTCGCTCGTGGGACGTGCCGATGGCAACAAAGCGACCATTCCGACACCGTTTAAAACGCCTTGGAGAATGGCGGTCATTGGTGATGAGGCTACAGATCTTTTGGCATCTCACTTCATGTATGATTTGAACGAGCCGAATGTGATGGGCGATATAACGAGCTGGTTCAAGCCTCAAAAGTATGTAGGTATCTGGTGGGAAATGCACATGGGCAAGAGCACCTGGGATTACGGGATGACCCAAGATATGGGCTCATGGATTGCTGACGGAAAGGAGCACGGAAAGCACGGAGCGACGAATGAAAATACCAAGCGCTACATCGACTTTGCTGCGGAACACGGATTTTCAGGAGTGTTGGTAGAAGGCTGGAACACAGGCTGGGAGCATTGGATCGGATTTGATGATCGTGAAGGGGTGTTCGATTTTGTTACCTCGTACCCGGATTACGATTTGGAAATGTTGCAAGAATATGCCCAAAGTAAAGGGGTAAGCTTGATTATGCATCATGAAACTTCGGCGGCACCACGTACCTATGACGAGCAAATGGATACTGCATACGCGCTTATGCAATCACAGGACATTCATTTGGTGAAATCGGGTTATGTAGGCCCGCTATTGCCAAAGGGCGAGTACCACCACGGTCAATGGATGGTGAACCACTACAACAACGCCGTTACACGCGCCTATGACTACCAGGTCGCCGTGAATACCCATGAACCCATCAAGGGTACGGGGCTGGAGCGTACTTGGCCAAACTGGGTGGCTCGTGAAGGTGCACGCGGACAAGAGTTCAACGCATGGAGTATTGAAGGAGGAAATTACGTGGACCACATTCCATCGATGGCCTTTACGCGTTTTTTAAGTGGGCCTATGGATTACACACCCGGGGTTTTCAAACTCGAAACTAAGAGCGGTCTTGAGCAGAAAAATCGAGTGCGTAGTACGATCGGACAGCAGTTTGGACTTTATGTCGTCATACCTTCACCTATTCAAATGGCTTGTGATTTACCAGAAAACTATGAAGCACACCTAGACTGGTTACAATTCATCAAGGATGTTGCAGTGGATTGGAAGCGCTCCATTCCAGTTGCTGGTGAGGTAGGGGAATATGTGGCATGGGCGCGTACTCCAAAGGAAAATGAGAATTGGTACCTCGGCGCAGTGAATGCCGAACAAGAGCGTACACTAGACATCGATTTAGACTTCCTAGAACAGGGCGCTACCTACACAGCAGAGATTTATAGAGATGCCGATGATGCGCATTGGGAAAGCAATCCATATGCGGTAACGATAGAAACAAAGACCTTTAAAAAAGGGGATACCTTCAGTGTTCGCCTCGCTTCAGGAGGTGGTTTCGGAGCCATTTTTAAGCGCGACTAAGTGCCTTTAACAGATTTTTATCAATAACCCCGGTGCGAAGCATTGGGGTTTTTTCGTTAAATTTTCTCACATAAAACTTTACATCGTCATGAATACCAAGAGTCGTTCCCTAGTTTTTTATCCAGCGATAATCACTGCTGTTCTTTTAAGCATACCGTTGATTGGTCGTTTAGTGAGCCCAGATCAAGTGAACTGGAGCGTAAGCGATTTTGTGATCGGTGGAGTGTTAATTTTTATAGTATCCTCGGTGGAAGTCATGCTTTGGCGCTCTTTACCGAAGAAGCGTCGTCTGCCAGTGATGCTTTTGTTGTTGGCCTTATTTCTAGTGCTCTGGGCAGAAATGGCAGTAGGGGTTTTTGGTTCCCCAATAGCGGGTTCTTAATTTTTTATACAGTCAATTAAACCATTCGGTTTGTGTCGAGTCTCATAGTTGACCTTGCCGGAAACTTTCTACTAAGCAGCGTCTTAATTTTCGCTGTTTATGGAGTTTTTGGATATCCCTTTTTTTGACAACGACTTTTACAAAATGTTTGTCAGGTTGTTTATCGACCTGACTTTTTTGTCTCTAATAATTTCTTGGCTCTACCAACGGCGCGCGAAGAAAAGCGAGTTCGTTTTTACGTTCTACATGATCGGTATCATTGTGTTCTTTCTTTGTTTCACATTGAAGAAGTTTGAGCTTGATCTAGGAATGGCACTAGGGCTGTTTGCGATTTTCGGCATACTTCGCTATCGAACAGATACGATCGCTATTAAAGAAATGACATACTTATTTGTTGTCATTGGCGTGAGTGTCATCAATTCATTAGCCAATTCCAAGATGAGTTATGCCGAGATATTTGGAGCGAACAGCATAGTGATTTTGGCGCTTTTTCTCATCGAGCGAAGTTGGGTGTACTCTATTCAGAAACGAAAGGTACTCTTATGGAACGACCTCAAATACATAAAGCCTCAGGACGAGCATTTGCTAATGAACGAGCTGAAGCAGTGCACAGGTTTAGCGATCACCAAACTAGAAGTGGGCGATGTCAACTTTGCTCGAGAAACGGTAAAAATTAAAATCACTTATGATGTTATTAGCGAAGAGTAAGCAGGTTCGTTCATGGTTCTTTTTTATGGTAGTGCTGCTCTCACCTCTCTCTGTGGTTGCGCAGGAGCAGTACATCACTGTGCGGGATTTTGAAACATGGAGCGCTTTACAGGTGGAAGCCAAGATCAGTAAACGCGCGGAGGTTTGCGCGGAGCAGCAGTTGCGTTTTAACGATAACTCAAGCGCTTTACAACAGTCTTTTTCGCAGCTGTCAGCTCAGTACAAGTGGAAAAACGACTGGTTTCTCGGCGGTGCTTTACGGTTTGCAAGCGTTGCCAAAGATTCTGTTTTTCAGCCGCGATTGCGCTGGAATGTTGATGCTGGATACGGTCATGAGGTCGGGCGATTTGATTTTGGATATAGACTGCGTTACCAAAGCCGTAGCATAGTGAACGACCTATCCGCTCTCCCGAGCAATGTCGCTCGAGCGAAGGTGAAAATGAGGTACAATGTTCGCGACTGGAAATTGGACCCGTCATTTGCGGTAGAGCTTTTTTCACAAACGGACGATCTTACAAAGCCAAACAAGCTACGGGGAACCTTATCAACCTCCTATAAGCTTTCAAAATCCACTAATCTTTCTGCCTTTTATCGCGTCGAAACAGAGCTTTTCGAAGTGTATCCGCTAACCAGCTACATTGTTGGTGCGCGATTAAAATATTCCTTTAAAACGTATTAGACCATGAAGAATTTCCGCACTCTACTGCTCCCTATTTTGAGCATCGCTCTGTTTGCCTCGTGTAAGAAAGAGATAGTCATTAACGGGGGTAAGAGCCCTACGCATGATAATGGGTTTGCCGCTAATTATGACGTTGTTTTTGAAGAAGGCGTCGTTCATCGTATGGACCTCATTTTCACGCCAGAGGAATGGGCGGAAATGCAGTCTAACCTCAC
>Ga0181564_10003636_pt1 | contig 13256 bp, 11 predicted proteins | sample 011ome_24_FD_134512 | JGI IMG/M metagenome (GOLD analysis project Ga0181564, IMG submission 134512) | Coastal salt marsh microbial communities from the Groves Creek Marsh, Skidaway Island, Georgia - 011513CT metaG (megahit assembly) | ecosystem: Environmental > Aquatic > Marine > Intertidal...
TGCCCCAATAAATTTGTTGGATTTTATAAAAGAGTTAGAAAATGTTTTGGGAAAAGATGCCAAGAAAAATTTTTTAACTATGCAGGATGGTGATGTTGAGAAAACACACAGTGATATAAATCTACTGAGAGCTCTTACAGGTTTTGAACCAAAAATAAATATACGGGAGGGGATATCTCATTTTATAAAATGGTATAAATCCTATTATTAAGATGTCCTAAATAAAATTAATTAAACTATTGAAATAGACTTAAACAATAGTCATTGCTATTATAAATAATAATAAATTGATCATTTGGAAACTTAAGTGATACCTTTTAATAAAAAAAAAGTAATTTGGCTGTTTTCCCTTTCACGTTCTAATAAACGTTTTCTTCAAATAGCTTATGACTGTTTTTCTATCATAGTTGCTTTTTTACTTGCTTTAGCCCTGCGCTTTGAGACTTTCGATTTTTTTTATCTGCTTGATACCTTTATTGGGCTTTTAATATGTATAATTGCAACCTTTTTTATTTTTATAGTAAACGGATTTTACAATAACATTACACGTTATGTTTCAATCAGCACTGCCATTAATATAGCTGTTGGCAGCGCTTTTTCTTCCGCAATTTTACTTTCTGGTATTTTGCTTCTTGATCTTAAGATACCAATATCGGTTTCCCTAATTTTTGGAATGGTTTTCTGTATACTTCTGGCGGGCATGCGTCTTTTTATCCGTTATCTTAGCCAAAACATATCCTACAGAAATAGAGAAAATGTTGCGATCTATGGTGTAGGTGCCGCTGGTATCCAGTTAATGGATGCATTAAGGCAAAACCCAAATTATTCAGTTCAACTATTTATTGACGATAATCCCGACCTAGATGGTAAAAAACTTAGTGGTATTGAAGTTATTAATTTCAATCGAGCAAAGGGAAAATTTATAACCAAAGACATAAAAACTATGTTTTTAACGATCTCATTAAATGTAGATTACATCCGCCAGCAAGTATTAGATATATTATCAGATTATCCGATTAAGGTAAAAGTCATACCTAGCATATCAAAACTAATAGATACTCAATTTAAAATTGATCATCTGAAAGAAATTAAAATTGAAGATTTACTAGGTCGTGAGTCAGTTGAGCCTAATAAGAAACTTATGGCAAGAATAGTCTCAAACAAAATAATTCTAGTGACGGGAGCTGCTGGATCTATTGGTAGCGAGTTATGCCGACAAATATTTTTTTTGAAACCTCAAAAACTCATCCTTATGGATATATCAGAATTTTCTATCTATAAATTAATTGAAGAACTAAAAACTTATTCAAATGACCATGAATTTGATATCGTTCCTTTGATTGGCTCGGTACAGGATAGAGAATTTATTGATAAGGTTTTTGATCGCTTTAAAGTTGATACTATATACCATGCTGCTGCATATAAACATGTTCCTTTAATGGAACAAAATGTAATGCAATGTATTAAAAATAATGTTTTTGGTACACTGAATATCACTGAGCTTTCCGTTGGTGCGAAGGTAAAAAACTTTATTCTTGTTTCAACTGATAAAGCGGTAAACCCAACGAATTTCATGGGTGCATCGAAGCGAATTACCGAATTGATATGCTTAACAATGTCGAGGCAACAAAAAGACACCTGTTTTTCAATAGTACGTTTTGGCAATGTATTGGGATCTTCGGGATCAGTAGTGCCACTTTTTAAAAAACAGATTGAGAGTGGTGGGCCAATTACTTTAACTCATCTTGATGTAACTCGTTTTTTTATGACTATACCTGAGGCAGCGCAGTTAGTAATACAGGCAGGATCAATCGCTAAAGGGGGTGAAATATTTGTTTTAGATATGGGAAAGTCAATTAAAATCCTGGATTTAGCAAAACGAATGATTTACCTATCTGGGAAAAAACCAATTTTAAATGAAAACGAATTTCTTAAAGATAATGAGATTTCAATCAAGATAGTAGGACTTAGACCAGGTGAAAAATTATTTGAGGAGCTTTCATATAAACCAAATTTGGTAGGAACGATACATCCCCGTATAAACACTACTATTGAGACCATGATAAAAAATGAGGAGTTACAATCTTTACTGGGTTTTATTAAAGATGGCATTATTAATAATGATTACCAAAAACTATTTGAGAATATTGCCAAAGTTTGTCCCCACGTTTCAGATATAGATACGTCAATAGATGCTTTAATTAAAAAGAATGATGCTCAACAAGGTAGGGGTAAGGTATTAGTTAACTTAGTAAAAAAAATTTAGTTTGTTTAAAACCTAATTATTTGTTTCGTCAAGTTAAGTTTAAGGTATTTAATACTAATGCTGGAATAAAACTTACAAGTTCCGTCTTTGATATTTAACCTTTTATAAGGTGTTTTATAAAATATTTTTCTTTTGAAATAAACATATGACTGATCATGGGATAGGTAGATATTGTGATTAGGTTGTATTGCCACTGGAGAAATATCAGTAATTTATTAATCCTCCAAACGCAGTTAATAAAAATTACTAAAATCTAGGCAATAATCTAAAATTATGTCTTTAAGTGCGTATATTAGTTTATTATAATAAATTAATTGCAATAAATCAAAAAAAACTTTATAAAAAATTATATTTATCATTTAAGGACAAAATAAGTTTAATGAAATTTCGGCCAGGAATTGTTTACACAACAAAGTCAATAGCATCCTTTATTTATGGGTCTGACGATAAAGCTGCTTTAAAGAGAGCCGAGAGGTGGATTGTAGAAAAGTCTCTCAATTTTGACTGCCTTAATGCAGTAAATATTTGTGATGAACACAATCGACTGGCTAAAAAGCAGGTCATGACGCATATTATAGATCAGCACAAGGTGCGAAGGAATGCACTCCTCTTTGTCAAAATGGTCAGTGCCGCAGAAGGTAAGATGTTTTTGTTTGCCAATGACGCGAAGGGAGCACGGAGATGGATACAGTTAGGAGAGACAAGAACAAGTATTGAAGCCATTGAAACAGCCCTACTGACGTTATTGGAGCATGAAAATAAAAATACAGTCGTCATTCCCGGTGGATCTTTGACAACTATTTGCTCTGAGATCTTGCGCAAGTGGCGAACGAATGAAAAAAAAATAAATGGAAAGAAAATTCGCCTTGCACTTGAGGTTTTTCATCACGCCCTCTCAGACATTGACGCCTACGTAAATAGAGATTTCCAACTTAAGGGGGCAGGTAAACTTACCCATCTTGATCTTTTGGAAGCGGAGGCTATACACATAATGCGCGAAGTAGCCGCCGAGGCAGAAAACCCAGTGATGCTATACTCATTGGGTAAAGACTCATCAGTGATGCTTCACCTCGCAAAAAAGGCTTTTTACCCAAGTACCCCTCCCTTCCCATTGCTTCACATCGACACGCGTTGGAAGTTCCAGGCAATGTATGACTTCCGGGACCATATGGCCAAGACAAGTGGCATGGATTTAATTGTTTACACTAATCGAGAAGGAATAGCGAGGAACATCAATCCAATTGACCATGGCTCAGCATTACACACAGACATAATGAAGACGGCAGCACTTAAGCAGGCCCTTGATGAGCATAAATTTGACATTGCGATAGGAGGGGCAAGGCGTGATGAGGAAAAATCCCGTGCAAAGGAGCGTATATTTTCATTTCGTACTAGCACGCATCAATGGGATCCAAAGAATCAGCGTCCAGAACTTTGGCGCCTTTTTAACCTCCAAAAGAAAAAGGGAGAGAGCATCCGCGCATTCCCGCTATCAAACTGGACCGAAATGGATATTTGGCAATATATTTATAGGGAACAAATTCCAATCATTCCTCTGTATTTTGCAACAGAACGGCCAGTCGTGGAACGCGATGGCATGCTCATCATGTTGGACGATGACCGGCTAGAATTACTATCTGGAGAGAATATAAAAATGAAGAAGGTGCGCTTTCGCTCGCTTGGCTGTTACCCTTTAACGGCTGCAATAGAGTCCAATGCTGACAGCCTCGAACTCATTTTGCTTGAATTGCTAAATTTGCGGGACAGTGAACGTCAGGGGCGAGCAATTGACAAGGACAGCTCAGCCTCCATGGAAAAGAAAAAGCAAGAGGGCTATTTCTGATGACATTAGACACTTCCCCAAAAGAGTTGATAAACGAATTTTTGGAAAAGCAGGCCAATTTAGACACATTGAGATTTATCACATGCGGCAGCGTTGACGATGGAAAGAGCACGCTTATCGGCCGTTTGCTATACGAAGCCGGCAGCATATTAGATGATCAACTGGATGCACTTAAAGCTGATTCCAGAAGACATGGAACTCAGGGTAGTAAAATTGATTTTGCACTCCTCGTAGATGGCCTAGCAGCAGAGCGAGAGCAAGGCATAACGATTGATGTTGCCTATCGCTTTTTTTCGACAGATCAGCGAAAATTTATCATTGCAGACACGCCGGGGCATGAGCAATACACCCGGAATATGGCTACAGGCGCCTCAACAGTGGAAGTTGCAGTAATTCTTGTTGACGCACGTCATGGGTTGTTGGAACAAACTCGCCGTCACTCAATTATTTGCTCATCCTTTGGCATTAAGAAAGTTGTTTTAGCTGTAAATAAGATTGATCTAGTTGAGTACGACAAGACAGTGTATCAAAATATTGTTGAGGCATTCAATGAATTTGCTAAGTCCCTAACTTTTGAGGAAGTAGCCCACATACCAATCTCCGCCCTCAGGGGTGACAATGTGGTTGCGCGCTCATCAAAAATGCAATGGTACCAAGGACCCACTTTGCTTGGTTACCTCGAGACAATAGACGTTCACAGTAGCGCGAAAACTCATCCCATGAGGTTTCCAGTACAGTGGGTTAACCGTCCCAACCTTGATTTCAGAGGTTTTTCTGGCACGGTTGCGAATGGAACCATTAACAAAGGGGAAGCTATCAAAATACTACCATCCTTAGAGACTGCCTCCGTTAAAAAAATCATCCTATTTGATCAAGAATTAACCCATGCAGAGGTAGGGAGGGCAGTTACCATACAGTTGGATCGAGAAGTTGACATCTCTCGCGGTGACTTGATCGTTGCGGCAAGTGAGCCTTGTGAAGTGGCAGACCAATTTGAGGCTAAAATATTCTGGATGGATAGTGAAACCGGCTACGCGGGACGAGAATTTACAATAAAAATTGGGGCATCTTCGGTTAATGCTAAAATCACAAAAATAAAATATGCAATAGATGTAAACACTGGTAACGAAGTTCCAACTGATAAGCTTCAACTTAACGATTGTGCGGTAATCACTCTAAAATTAGACAAGCCTGTGCCTTTTGATTCCTTTAGTTCAGTCCCTAAAATAGGTTGTTTTGTTTTAATTAACAAATTTACTAATCAGACTGCGGTTGCAGGCATGATTAACTTTGCATTACGCCGTGCTATGAATGTACATAAGCAAATTATGGACATTAACAAAGATGCACGAAATCAGCTGTCTGGACACCCTAGCAAAGTCATATGGTTTACTGGATTATCTGGATCTGGAAAATCGACTATAGCGAATGCTTTAGAGAAAAAACTTTACCAGATGGGTATACGTACCTATATCTTAGATGGTGACAATATACGCCACGGTTTATGTAACGACTTGGGTTTTACAAACTCAGATAGAGTTGAAAACATAAGGAGAGTAAGTGAAGTTGCTAAACTTATGGTTGATGCAGGTATTGTTGTTATTACTGCATTTATTTCTCCATTTAAGGCAGAGAGACAAATGGCCAGAGAAATGTTTGAAAAAGATGAATTTTTTGAGGTTTTTGTAGATACCCCTTTAAACGTTGCCGAGTTACGTGATCCAAAAGGTCTTTATAAAAAAGCGCGAAAGGGAGAAATACCAAATTTTACTGGAATCCATAGTCCTTATCAAGATCCAGAAAATCCAGAGATAAGAGTTTCTACAACAAATGATGACTTAAGCTCAATTGTAGATACTATCTTGTCAAAAATTAATTTTAAAAATTAAAAATAAATCACCCGCATATTTTTTTAATTACTTTACAAGTTTTTTTAATTTCATCTTCAGTTAGAGTTGGGTGACACAAAAACATTATACTCTTTAAACCTAGTTTCTTTGCGATTGGTAAGCGTCTCTCAGGCCTAAAACCAGTATTATCAAATGCTTTTTCTAAATAAACCTCAGAGCAAGAACCGGTAAAACATGGAACACCAAGATAATTAATTTTTGATATTATTTCGTCTCTATTTATTTTAGTATTTTTTGTAAAAACGTAGCATTTATAAGCTGCATGCTTACAACATGGGTTAGATGTACATGGAATATTTTTTGATGTACAAGAAAAATAAGGAGCAGTTAAACTTTTAGTTGTTCTTGCTGCATCCCAAATTTTACTAGCATATTTAAAACGAGTCGATTGCCAAACATTTATTCGCTTTAATTGAATTCTTCCAATTACTGCTTGTACTTCTGTCATTCTTGAATTTGACCCAAAAGAATTATGTAGCCACTTAAAACCAGGGGGATGCTTTTGTTTATACACTGCATCCCAACTTTTGCCATGGTCTTTAAGCGACCACATTTTAGACCATAGTTTTTTATTATTTGTAGTTACCATACCTCCTTCACCACCAGTAGATATAATTTTATCTTGGCAAAAGGACCAACATCCAATATTACCTATTGAGCCAACTGGACGGCCTTTATAAATGGCACCATGTGCTTGAGCACAATCTTCAATTACGAATATTCCATGTTTTTTTGCTAATTTAATAATAGGATCCATATCACAAGGCCAGCCAGCAAGGTGAACACATATTATTGCTTTGGTTTTGGGGGAAATATGTGGAATTATTGTTTCGTACGTAATATTTTGACTATTTTCATCAACATCTACAAAAACTGGAGTGGCTCCTATATTAACTATACTTGATGCTGTCGCTAAAAATGTTCTAGAGGTAACAATAACTTCATCATTTTTACATATATCTAGAGCTTTCAAAGCTATTTCGAGAGCTACTGAACCATTCGATAGCGCAATAGCATATTTGGTATTGGTAAAGTTAGAAAACTCTTTTTCAAATGTTCTACATTCATCTCCTGTCCAGTAACTAACTTTATTACTTAACAAGACTCTCTTTACAGCTTCAGCTTCTTCTTCAGTGAAATTAGGCCATGGAGAAAATGAAGTGTTTAACATTTATTTAAAAACCGTTTTAAGAATGTATAAAACATCTTTTTTTAAAGACCAGCATTTGATATACTCAATATTTATTCTAACCTTATCTGGCCAAATAACTTGGTCATTATACATTTCTGGATTATTTTTTTTATTTAAAAGTTTTTCTTCGTTTCTATATTTTAATGATGCTGGCCCAGTAATGCCAGGACGCATAGAAAGAATAACTCTATTTTTACCCTCAAGTTTATCAGCATAACCAGGAACATCAGGACGGGGACCTACAAAACTCATATGACCTAGAAGTATATTAAAAAGCTGCGGAAGCTCATCTATTTTAGTTCTTCTTAAAAAATGTCCAAACTTTGTGATTCGTGGATCACTTATCAAAGTTATATTCGACTTGTAAGTATATGATTGTTTCATAGTCTTTATCTTTACAACTTCAAAATGGTACCCGTTCATACCTACACGTTTTTGAAAAAAAAAACCATTTGACTTAGTGTTTAGACTTGCAACTATCCAAGCTAATAGAATTATCCACCATAAAAAAAGAATCCCAATAAATGAAAATATAAGATCAAAAGTTCTTTTTGTTATGGTTTGATTATATGTTAAACTTACAATTTCGTTACTATTGGTATCCATAGTATTTCAATTCTTTTCCAATTAATAATTGTATTTTTTTTATTTGCCCCTCGCTAAGAACTTTTCTTCCTTTGCCTATGTTACTTTTTGATACATCTTCAATAGCGCTATTGATTTCTTGATTATCAAGAGACTTACCCATAAAACTCAAAATACGGCTCACTTCTTTAAACGGACTAGAAACAAAATCTTCATAACGTATGCGCATCACTTTATCTTTAGGCATTTTATTAAAAGATTTCTCTGCTTTTTCAACACACGCTTTCCATTGTAAAGCACAAACTTCGGGTAAAGTATATTTGTTAAGAAATTTATCCATGTTTTTAAGTTTAGGACCCCAAAAAGAAAGACGGTTTTCATTTGAAAAAAAACGAGACACTCTTGAAAAAAAATAAACAAGGGCATAATAAGGTAATTCTGTTTTAGGAACATATTTTACTTTCTGAAACAAATAAGAGAAATCAATGTCGGCAGTCCATCTTTTTTTTGCTGAACCTACTACATCAATTCCATCTCTATAAATGTAAATATATTTAGCTTCAGGAAAAATTTTATTAACAAAACCAATGCGCAAAGAGTTAGCACATGTTTTTTCAACTATAACTTTTGCATCATATTGTTTAAAAATATTTGAAAATTTTTTTCTTATATAGTCTTTAATTTTAGGAGTGACTTTTGAAATAGGTAGTTCATCTGAGGGGTATGAGGCATTTCCATATCGCCATATATAATTAATTTCATCACACGGCCAAGTTGATATACCATCAAATGAGGTAAGTACATTTCTTAACATATTAGTTCCAGAACGTGGAGCACCAATAATAATAAAAATCATACCTTTTAAAATCCTTTAGTTATTTAAAAAATGTATAATGTGTATTATACATTTATAATGATTCTAAACCTGTTTTTATATTAATACGTTTTTTAGGGTCATCACTTGGTCTAGAACAATATCCAAGCATAATTTTTTGAACTTCACTTAATTGTTTATATATATTTTGGGGTATTATTTTTGTTAAATCATGATCTTGTTTAACAAACCAACGAGTATAATGGCAATTAACCGTCCATCTTGAATTACCACTATTATTTATACCAGCGCCATGCCATAATCTAGAATCAATTAAAAGACAATCACCTGGATTTAAAATAAAATTTTCTAGCTTAGTATAATTTCTATTAGTAAAAGCACCTGATTTATGACTTCCAGGCACACCAAATGTGCATCCAGTTTCTAAATTAGATGGTTCTATTGCGTATATTGATACAATTCCAATAGGATAATCCCCTAAAAATGGAAAAGTCGAGTCTATGTGAAGGTCTAAAAACTGTCCGCTACTCCTAGCTGAGCAACTGTTTATAATAAAATTTGGATAATCCTCAGAAAGCCACCTATAATAAGGATCATTTAAAAAAAACTTTAGTATATCTACAACTAAAGGAGTGGTAACTAAATTTGTAAAATGTGTATTGAAAGATGGCAGAACATAAATCCTTTTATCGTCGACATCTCTGCTAGGCAAGCCAGACCATTGGAAATTTGGCTCATGATATTTATGTATTAAATCAAGTGTTTTATCTACAATAGACTTGTCAAACAGTTGTTTTATTATGGTGTAACCTTCTGTTTTTATTTCATTCTGATAATCAATTAAAGTTTTATTTTTCAACACTTTCTCCTTTAAGTAATTATAAATAAATCTAATTTTTCATAATATATTGTTTATAGATAAATTCAGCATTTATCCAATCTTCTTCTTCATCTATATCAACTGAATTATATTTAGGCAATTCAACACCAATAAATTCAATTTTAGGGTCAGCACCCTTTGAATTAAGAACACATGAAGGTGAAAAAATAGAAAATGAACCAGTGTCAAAATATTTCTTTTCTAAATCTTGAGATCGCACACTAAACATACTAGGCTGTATAGGAATTAGTTTGTTATCTTTACCTAATTTAAAAGCCCAATCTATAGGAACTGGATACTGTGATATTGTAGTAAGCGCATATTTACCCCTATATTTTTCAAACAATTTACTGGCATCTTTTAGTTGATTAACAGTAACTAAAGGTGAGCAAGGCATAAGTAGCCATATCTCATCAAACCTAATATTCATAACCTCATATTTTTCTACAACAAATTTAAGTACAGGCATGATCGGAGTATTATCATGTGCAAGTTCCTTTGGACGTAAAAAATCAAATTTAAAGCCAAGATTTGTAACAACATCTCTTATTAAATTAGAATCAGTAGAAACATGTATAATATTAAAAAGATTTGAAGTTTTTGCAGTGCTTAATATATAGTCAATGATAGGTTTGCCGCAGAAATCTCGTATATTTTTATTTTTTATACGTTTAGATCCACCTCTTGCTGGGATAACCGCTAGTCTTTTTATCATCTTATTTTTTCACTATTTTTAATAAAATCTTTACTTTTGGGACCACAATTAAATAATAAATCTAAAATAGACATGTATGGAAGAAAATCTCCAAATTTTTGAGAATATGTTGGATGAGAAAAGTTAAAATATCTAACGTTTATATCTCTATTCTTAAAAGCTTTTGAAGTTTCTAAATATTCAGATGAGCCAGGAGGAGAAATATATTCAGAAGCATTTAATTGAACGCATAATTTAGCCAGAAGTTCATCTTTAACTCCAGAAACATCAAAATTACTACTGCGATAGGTCTTTGTTGATATTTGAAGTTCTTCAGCGACCCAAGTTATGATTTCTAATGTTAGATCTGATAAAAAAAGCTTATTGGATAACAATATATTTTGTAAACTTGGCATATATTTATCAAAATAAGGAGTTTTTTTGTAATTTTTTTCTAATGATAAAATATGACTATGTGGAAAATCTCTTGAATAATCAATCTCAACATTCATTATTTTTTGATCACGTTTGCCTTTTGTGAAAACTGGTACTGTAAGCCACTGTGATCCAGGTAATGTTTTTATTTGATTTCTTTGTTGCCATGAACGTTTAGAAAATTGGACAGTATCCAAAAAAATAAACTTATCAACTTTGTTCATTAAACTAAAATATCCCATCCAAGGCAAGTAAGTAGGTTGCATGATAGCAACAGTTATATTAGAGGGAAAAGATGACAACATGGGTTTCGATTTATTTAATTGTTGCATAACCTATACCATCAAAACCATAATTATTTCCATTATAAAACATGTATTTTTTATCTTCATGATTTATAATAAAAGCATAAGCTTGCATATTTGAATCAAAACCGTCTTTAGCTTTATTTATAATAATATTATCATCCATTCTTTCCCATTTTAAGCCATCAACAGATTGTGCATAACCAATTTGATAATCTACGCCATCATGTCCTTTATGTGAGTACCACATTTCATAAATGCCATCATTAAAAATAACACATGGTCTTGCGAGTGCATGTTCCTCATTATTTCTATAGTCAATACAAATGTGACTATCACGAATCCAATTAATACCATCGCATGATTCTGCATATTTTACATTATAAATAGGAAAAGTTTCATCATTTTTACTATACCATTTGTCGCCAGATATATACCACATACGATACAAATCATTTACTTTAATAATACTTAACGTAGCGGTCATTAGTGGTTCTGTATTAGTTCTTTCTAAAATTGGCGCTTTAGAATATCTGTAAAAAGTCTTTCCATTATCTTCGCTAATTGCAAGACCTACATGTACTACAAAACGTACAGTCGCTCCTTTATTCCAACCAACATAATAGAGATATTTTTTTTTATTATGATTTAAAATCCAGGTTGGAGTAACACCTGAGTCATCAAATGTTCCAAGTTCGCCTATCTTTAAAACAGGTTCTTTTGTTATAAATATTGTTTCCTTGGGATTTCTAATATCAAATTCTGTGTATCCTATTTGAAAACGGTTATACATATCACGTGAACAAAAGTACATTCTATAAATATATTTATTTATGTGTTCTAGTGTGGGTACAGAGATATGAGATTGCATCCAATATTTTGTTTTGTCTGGTTTAAGAATTAAACCATGAGATTCCCAAACAGACATTCTTTTATCTAATAAATTATTCATTTTCTATTTAGCTTCTTTATATAAGTAAAAAGTATTCTCATATAGATCATAATCATGGCGTATTAAAAAATTTCTAGTAAAATTATTTACAAATACCTGTGACGACCAGTTGAGATCTAAATGAAAAGAACCTTCTCGTTTGAAGTCAACTTGATTTGACATTGTGTTGAAAGCTAAACCCTTTTTAAAACATGGAAATAGTTTTTTTAATATCTTAATTAGAAAGTTTTTCATTTCTTTGTCGTTCATATTGCACTTTTGTGTAAATAACCCATTGATTATAACATAATCGTACTGTCCAAAAGACTTTGACGAAGCTAAAATATCCATACAAAAATATTTATTCTCAGGGAACTTTTTTTTAGAAATTTTTATTGAATCCTGAACAATATCAATCCCAGTATAACTGATATTATTATTTAAATGACTTTTTTTTAAGAACTCATAAAAGTGCGAAGTCCCGCAACCAAAGTCTAATATTCTTAAAGGTTTTATATTGCCATAAAGGTCTATTTTAAATAAGTCTAACATAATAGAAAATCGCTTAATGTTATCACTCTCTTCTGGCCAATCCATACCAAGTGTCGTGTCACCATACTTTTTTAAACAATTTGCGTAATGATTTGCTAGTTTACTGTAGGTTTTTTTTGATGTATTGGACAAGTCTATGTCCTCCGTTAGTATCAAACAATTTTTGACCTTTTATAGACATTTTCGAAATAAGATCACGATTTTTAGTTATATTCAAAAACCTTTCTAATAAATAATCAATTTTTAATTCTTTTGAATTTGAAATAAATTCAGCTGATCCAAAGTTTGAAAACCTTTTAGATATAATTTCTTCTTCAACGCTATTTGCTAAAATAAAAGTAGGAATTCCAAATAAAGCTGTTTCAAATTTAGTTTGGCCACCTGAAGTAATAGCAAAATCACTTTTCAAGTAGTAATTCCCGAGATGATTGGGTTCTACAACACATCTTAAATTATTATTTATGCCTTCTAAATAATTAATTTTTTTTCTTAAGTAAAATGGAAATCCAGGACCAATTATTACAATAAAATTTAATTTTGAAAACCTATGACAAAGTAAATTTATTATCAATGGTGTTACTTGATAAGGATCACTTCCACCAAGTGAAATTAAAACTTGATTTATTTCTTTAATAGGTTTTTTTTTAAAAACTATACTACTAAGACTGTCTGAAAAGATATAATGCTTTAATCCTGTAAGTGTTTTATTTGGATTTGTTAGACCTTCATTAAATGGGCGGACTAAAAGGTCAAAATCTAGCTCTTCTTCAAAAAAACAATCAAAACAAATCGTTTGATAAAAAGACATACATTTTTTGACTTCAGAAA
>Ga0181564_10003638_pt1 | contig 13254 bp, 9 predicted proteins | sample 011ome_24_FD_134512 | JGI IMG/M metagenome (GOLD analysis project Ga0181564, IMG submission 134512) | Coastal salt marsh microbial communities from the Groves Creek Marsh, Skidaway Island, Georgia - 011513CT metaG (megahit assembly) | ecosystem: Environmental > Aquatic > Marine > Intertidal zone...
GGCTTTGTGAACAACGTGCCCATCGTCATCCTGCTTTTACCGATACTGACCTCGGTTTCACTGCGCACCAATACACCTGCCTCAAAAATACTTATGCCGATGGGGTTTGCCACATTAATCGGCGGCATGGGCACTACGATAGGGACATCTACGAATCTGCTGGTAGTTTCCGTCGCGGTCAGCATGGGGATGGAATCCTTTTCCATGTTTGAGTTCCTGGCGCCCGTGATCGTCAGCAGTACACTTGCTATCGCCTACCTGTGGCTTGTAGCTCCCAGGATGTTGCCTGAATACGAAACGGACATGGGGGATACCTCTCCCAGGGTGTTTTCTGCTTCACTTTCGGTGATTGCAGAAAGTTTCGCCGAGGGTAAAACGCTCAAGGAATGTATTGAGAAAACTGAAGGAGAAATGACTGTCGAGTTTGTCGTTCGGGCAGGAAGCAATGTCTATGCGGCACCTCATGGCAACCTTAAACTGCGCGAAGGAGATCGACTGCTCGTCAAGGATACACCGGAAAACCTGAAGTCTTTTGAAAAACTCTTGGGGACAGACTTGTACAGCAGCGACAACAAAGTGGACGAAGATCATCCCTTGCAGGCTGAAGGGCAGCAACTTGCCGAGATCATAGTGACGCAGGGTTCTCCCCTGATAGGCAATACCCTGGCCAACCTGCGTTTCGCTAACCGGTTCCAGCTGGTCACTCTTGCGCTGCACCGCGCGGGCTCTGTTGATCGTAAACTCATGTCGGATATGGCCAACACGCGTTTAAAGATTGGTGATGTACTGCTTGTGCAGGGTTCCAGCGAAAAGATTACCGAGCTGAAACGGGAAGGGCGGATCCTGGTGCTCGACGGTACTGCTGATATTCCGCATTCTGCAAAAGCGCCGATTGCACTGTCTATCATGGTGGGCGTGGTCGGTGTCGCAGCCCTTGGCATCATGCCTATTGCCGTGAGCTCCGTTGGCGGCGTGCTGCTGCTGGTCGTGACCAACTGTCTAGGCTGGCGTGGTGTGGGAGAAGCTGTAAATACACAGATCATCATGATCGTTGCAGCTTCACTTGCCCTTGGCATGGCCATGCTTGAAACTGGCGCTGCCGATGCCATGGCGGCACAGTTTGTCAGCATGACATCCGATACCTCCGTGACGCTTCAGCTCAGTGGTCTTATGTTGCTGATGGCAATTCTTACCAATATTGTGTCAAACAATGCCGCTGCAGTAATCGGTACACCTATTGCGATAGAGATAGCGCGACAGCAGGGCCTGGCGGTGGAGCCTTATGTGCTGGCAGTGCTGTTTGGAGCCAACATGAGTTATGCTACGCCCATGGCCTACAAGACCAACCTGCTGGTGATGACAGTGGGGGGGTATGCGTTCAAGGACTTTCTCAAGATTGGTATTCCATTAACCCTGATCATGTGGATGAGTCTGAGTTTCCTGGTGCCGTTGTTTTTTCCGGTATAAGCCACAGGCCAAAAAATTTTTTAACGCTTATCCACCACTACTTGCCCTTCCTTGATAACAACCTGCGTATTTAGCAGATTCCAGTAGCCTTCCATGGGGTTGCCATCCAGTAACACTATATCGGCAATTTTCCCCTGGGCCAGTTCGCCGAGGTCATCTGACATATTGATATAGGCAGCCGTGTTGGGTCCCATGAGCTTGACCAGGTCAATGGGCGAAAACATGACATTCAGGACTTTTAATTCGTGAGCAAGTCCGGCCAGTGGATCAAAGGAAGTGTCAGTACAGTAACCAACAACAACACCTGCATCCCACATTGTTCTCAGGTTCACCTGGACATGACCGGCTTCCTGCCCCAGTGTCAGCTCAGGAACTCGGGTTGTCGTTGGAATTGAGTCCGGGTAGACATCACCATTACGGAAGGTCGGTATATTGTCATTATTAAAGACGTCGAAAACCGGTGCACCGAAGCCGCCAAGACTTAGCACCATGACATTAGCTCCTGCTATTTCCCGGGCTTCATCACGGGTCAGAAAGTTTTTATTGGTAGTGTGTACCAGGTGTTTTACGCCGGCACGGGTCGCTGCCATAGTGGCCTGGGCGCTGACTGAATGTACCTGAACCGTAATGCCGAATTTAGCCGCTTCATCCACGATGGCGGCAAGTGTTTCCAACTCGCGGACATAAGGACGTGGGAAGGAGGTCAGCGCCATTTCGCCGGTGAATTTAATCCCCATTTCATTCAGTTCACGAATCCTTGCCCGGGCATCCTCAGGAGTCTGGTTCAGGCTGACACGACCAGATGGAATGATTCTCGGGCCATTGATAAGTCCTTCCTCTATATGCTGTCGCAGGGCTAGATTTCCCTCGGCAGGGCCACCACCGGAAAGAACTGTGGTGTAACCGGCCTCCAGTAACGCCTGCATGTCTTCAGCCTCATTGGGTCCGGTGTTGATATGCCTGTGTGCATCAATGAACCCCGGCATGGCAGTCATCCCGGCGGCATCAATAATCATCGTTGTAGGATTACGAGGTGCGCCCGCAGCGACATAAGTAATTCGGCCATCTCTTACAACGATCGAGCCATTTTCAATCACTTCATCATTTGCTGAAATAATTCGTGCATTGGTGATGGTCAGATCCTGTGCATAGACAGAAACAGCCAGGCCAATGTGCAAGAACACTACAAAAGTCATCAATACTTTTTTCATGTGTGCTCCTTTAGGAATAAAAAAAGAAGATAAAAAAGGGGGCAATTATGCCCCCGTGATTTCTTATCAGGATCAGGCCAATGTAAATCCATGCTGTTGCAATGGCAGTGAGCGGACCCTGGTGCCGGTTGCCGCATAGATGGCATTGCACAGTGCAGGCAGAATCGGTGCCTGGCCGGGTTCACCAACACCACCCCAGAATCCGCCTGTCGGTGCGAGCACGGTTTCCATAACCGGCATTTCCGCAAGACGCATCAGGCGGTAGTTATGGAAATTGCTTTCCTGGACGCGACCCTCTTCAATGGTGATCTCTCCCCACATGGCGGCACTGATCGCCCACACCGTAGCGCCTTCCAGCTGAGCGCGCACATTATCCGGATTCACCACATAACCGGGATTGATACCCTGGATAACGCGGTGAATATTAATGACGCCGGCATCATTGACTGAAAGTTCAACCACGGCTGCGGTGAAGCTCCCGTAAGGTTCAGTAGTGGCAATGCCACGGAAGCGGCCTTCGGCAGGGGCTTCATCCCAACCCACGGCATTGGCCACTTGTTCAAGGATATGCCTGGACAGTTCATCTTCGGCCATGTGTTTCAGGCGGAAGTGATAGGGATCTTCCCCGGCAGCCACGGCCAGCTCGTCAATAAACTGTTCCCGGGCAAAGGGCGTTTGCGACCAGCCTACTGTGCGCCAGAATCCCAGTGGGACATGTGTGGCGCACTGGCGGAAATCCTGGAATTGATCCTCAATCTGGTAGGGCAGTCGGGTGAAGCCTTCACAGGAAATGCCGTCAAAACCATTGTTCAGGGGAACGCCTCGCATTTGATTGAGGATTGAACCGCTGGCTACGCGTGCGCGCCAGCCCTGGATTTTCCCGTCAGCATCAAGGCCAGCCTTGATGCGATACATGGCCAGGGGACGGTAGAAGTCATGCTGCATGTCTTCCTCGCGCGTCCAGAGCAGTTTCACAGGAGTGCCGGTCGGCAAGGTTTGTGCGACAAGCGCTGCCTGTCTTGTGTAATCGGTAGAACCGCCACGACGACCGAATCCGCCACCGGCCTGCACACGATGCAGGTAGACATCCTCGGCTGGAATACCAAGAGCAGTGGCGACACTGGTCAGGGAAGCAACGGGCGCCTGGGTCGACGTCCAGACATCAACGCGATCTTCCTGAATGTGTACGGTAGCACCCATGGGTTCCATGGGAGAGTGGCTCAGATAGGGTGTGTAATAGTCGGCAGTGAGCACCTGGTCTGCGTCTGCAATGGCGACATCGGCATCGCCGGCATTGTTTGGCATGGGTGCGCCATCAGCCGCATCCAGGTTTTCCCTGAAAAACTCCAGGATGGTTTCGTTGCTGACAGTTTCATTGCCTTTTGTATCCCAGTCTATGTTGACCTGGTCCAGTGCCTGTTTCGCCCGCCACCAGTTGTCTGCGACGACAACAAGCGCAAGGCCATCATCAATCGTGAATATGTCCATGATGCCTCGACGTTCCCTGGCAGTGCTGGCATCAAATGAGCGCACTGTACCCCCGAATACGGGACATTGAGCGACGGCGGCATAAACCATGCCGGGAAGCTCGGCATCAACACCGTAAATCTGGGAGCCATCCACCGAAGCGGGGATATCCACGCGGGGAAATGGCTGACCTATGATATGCCAGTCAGCGGGATCCTTGAGACTGACCGTTTCCGGTACCGGCATGGTAGCGGCCAGGGCGGCAAATGCACCGAATCCGCTATGGCGACCGGATGCTTCATGGCTGATGTCACCGTTTGCCACGGTGATTTCTTCTGCAGGAACATCCCAGGCCTGGGCGGCTGCGGCTACCAGCATGGCCCGTGCTGATGCGCCGGCCTGACGCAGGTAATCCTGTGAGCGGCGAATTGTCTGACTGCCCACGGTCACCATGTCACCCCAGGCACGGTCATTGCGGATATGTTCGTTGACATCAACGTACTCGATGCTGACCTGGTTCCAGTCGGCATCCAGATCATCGGCAACCAGCTGGGGAGCGGAAGTAAGGCTGCCCTGACCCATTTCAGTACGGGCATACTTGATGATGACAGAATCATCTTCGTGAATTTCCACCCAGATGTTGATGGCGTTGCTTTGTGATTCCTGTTGCGCATTTGCGCCGGGTATTTGCAGACCAAGTGCAAAACCCCCGCTGATAGCTGTTGAGCTGATCAGGAATTTGCGGCGGGAAAGATTGGTGTTTGGCTTGTTCATGACTGTTCCCCCCTCTCCGTGACGACCTGGGCCTGGTAGAACTCGGCAGTACTGCCAGCGACATCGTGAATCGCTTCACGCATGCGTTTGTAGGTTCCGCAACGACAGATATTGGTCATGGCTGCATTGATATCGGCATCCGTTGGCTGTGGTTTCTTGTTCAGCAGCGATACGGCGGTCATGATCTGACCGGACTGGCAGTAACCGCACTGCGGTACCTGGTGTTTGACCCATGCCTGCTGCACCGGATGCGAGGCATTTTCTGAAAGCCCCTCAATCGTGGTGATGAGTTTGCCTTCAGCGGCTGAGACCGGGTAGGAGCATGACCTGACGGGTTCACCGTCGATATGAACAGTACAGGCACCGCACTGAGCGATGCCGCAGGCAAACTTGGTGCCTTTCAGATTAAGTATGTCCCGGATCACCCAGAGCAAGGGCATTTCGGGCTCTACATCCACTTCAAAGGTGGCGTTGTTGACATGCAATTCCATAGTGTATTCCCCCAGGGTAGGGGAAATACATTACGCTAATCGACTATAAATTTGAAGAAAAAAGGACGGGTTTTATCAGGCACGTGCTGAAGCAGGAACCCAGTTACCATGGATGCCGTATTTCAGGCGTACCGGCAATTTAATGGTGGCTACAGGACCATCGGCCATGTTCATGGCATGAAGGATCACCAGGTCACTGCGATGCTCGTCGCGTCTGTTAACGATACCCATGACATAGCCATCACCTTCCGGCGCATCCGGTGACTTCGGTGCAAATACCGGTTCCTGGGTACTGGATGTATCACCACAGAACCATGTATCAGCCTTGCCGGTGCTCATATCCATGGTCAGGAAGGTATTAAAGAAAAAGCCCATGATGGGACCGGCACGGTCGGGATTGTAAGGCTGGGTCGAATCGCTGGCTTGCATGAATCCGTATTTGTAGGGTTTGCCCACGTAGCGGTCATCACAGTGCGGGAACTCGGCCGCCATGGTAGATATGACATTGGGAACAGCCTGGCTGTTCTTGTCATTCATATCGAAACACCAGCGGGTGACCTCTGTTCCGAAGGATCCTGGTGGTGGAAATTTCCCGTCCTTGTCCGGGAAGAACCAGAACACGTTATCCAGGGCCACCGGCAGGTCGAGATAAAGCTTGCCGCCGTCATCAAAGTCATTCACAACATGTCCAGGCATGGCATTGGGCGCGTGGAAGAAACGCACATCACTGGCATCGCCACCGATTGGGCAAACAATATAGACCTGGTCGAAGCTTGGTTCCCACTGGAAAAGGATGCCGCCATTTTTAATGCGTTCATCTGACATCACCTGCGGCATAAGCGGCAGGATGATGTAGTTTTCGCTGATGGCACAGTCATGAATCATGCCGGGATAGGGTGACTTGAACCACACTTCCCAGGTTTTGTTTCCGTTCTTGTCGAAACTGTAGATGGCAATGTCATCAGTGGCTTCACCCTTGGCTGCATAGGCATAGCCGTAGAGATTTCCAGTTGCCCAGTCAACTTTCGGGTGGGCAGTAAAAGAAGTCGCTTCCATCTGGCCGTTCCAGTCATACAAGCCAATTGTTTCCAGTGTATGAGGATCCATTTCATAGGGATGCTGGTCTTCTTTTATCGCCAGGAGTCTGCCGTTGTGCGGCACGATGTTAGTATTGGCTACTGCTCGGTTCACATTCTGGACGCTTTCATCATCGGTATAGCGATTGCGATAGTCACCAAAAAGACCACGACGTGCTTCGCGCTCGGCCTTGAGCCGATCTGTCATCACGTAGCGCAGTTTCAGATCGCAGAAACCATCCTTGATGCGAAAGGCGCGGACAAAACCATCGCCATTAAAAGGATTGGCATCACCCATTTTCGGTGGATAGGCCTGGTCGGGGCCGACACTGTAAAACGTACCGTCCAGCTCGGAAGGAATCTGACCTTCTACTTCCAGGTCATAGAGATCACCTTCAAAACGAAATGGTTCATCGATAGTGCTGAATGTGGGTGATTTTGGAAATGGCGTGGTCATGGCTGTTCCTTCTTTTTTTATTTATTAACATCAAGAGCAGGTCTGTAATCTGGAAGGCAATCCTAACAATTACACCCTTTTAAAAACATTGTTTGAAATCAAAGTGGAAATTACTTGGTAGCGGTTTTTCTGCCGTGCCGGACAATATACAACCCGCAAATCATGATAATCGTGATACCGGCCCAGGTAATGGTGTCGGGCATTTCTCCCCAGAACACCAGCCCGAATGTGACCGTCCAGATAATTCGTGAGTAATCAAAGGGCATGACCCTCGCAGGACTGGCACAGTGAAAGGCCCGGGTGAAAGACAACAGTGCCAGGGTGGCGAACAGGGCAACACCAAACATGGCCGCAAATGACACCAGGTCGGGCATCACCCAAACCTGCCAGGCAAAAATTCCGCTGACCACGACATTGGTCGGATAAAGATAGAAATTGAGTGTCAGAGCCGATTCGGTTTTTACGAGCGACCTGGCCGTGATACTCAGGTATGCCGAAGCTAGAACGAAGCCGAGCATGGCCAGGTGCGCCATATGAAAATGATCGGGCGTTGGTCTGATAACAATCAGCACACCAACAAAGCCAACCAGGATAGCCGTGAGCAAACTCCTGCCAAGTGATTCTTTCAAAACCAAAGCGCTGAAGACGGCGATGACCATTGGTGCGGCGAAAGCCAGGGCAGTCACTTCGGCCAGGGGGATGTACTTGAGTCCGATCAGCATGCAGGAATTCATTGTCATGCCTGCCAGCGATCGTTTGAAATGTGCCGCGGGTTTGGTGGACTTGAAAGCATTGAAATCGGCCACTGCAAAAATGGCTGCTCCTATGAGCACCATGCCGAAGAAGCTGCGAAACCAGATGACTTCTGCCATGGGGTAATTCTGTGTGGCGAATTTTCCCAGTACATCAGCCAGTGCAAACAGCACTGATCCCAGGAGAACGAAAAGAATACCCTTGCCGACTTGTTCTGTTTGCGCGTGTGCGGGGGTGCTGTTTGTTACTGCATTATCAGCCATGAATGGTGTCTTTGGTGAAGGAATGAAAAAAACCGGAAATTTTTTTGGGATTCTACAGGGTTTTTACTTCCAGGTTATTTTCCTCCGAGATTAGCCACAGATCGTTATTTTCCTGGAACACAAGTTCCTTGTAGGTTTCGTCAGAATAGCCTGGTCGCTCGTAAATCAGCTTGAAGCGTGTAGTGGCTCCAGAATTCGTTAGTTCATGTAATTCAAAATCAATTAATCGTAACTTGATGTATTCAGGTTCAAGTAAACGTGTGCGTCGGTTTTCTACCCATTCTTTCCGTGAAGAAAAACCAGGAGGTATGTAATCAATTGTGTAGTGAGATATATAAAGATCAGGGAGTTGTGATTGCCAGGCGCCGGCCCAGGATGAAATGGTTTCCATTAGTTGTGTGATAGTAATATCTTCGGGGCTGGGATCGGATTCATTTGCAGGCTGTGCATGGGTCACTGCAAGCCACGTGCTAAGCACAAGTACCAATAAGATCCTGGGCTGTAAATTCATGACTTTCTTCATACGACAAGAATAAAGGCAGTTGACACCTTCTGGAACTGGCAGTGTTCAGGTTGCCGCTCTGTAGCGATAACCGGGAAAGAATGCTGTCAGCACAACACAACCAAGCAGGATGCCAGCGGCGATGAACAAACCGGAGTCATAGTTACCGAAGGTTTGACGTATTGCGGCCAGGCCGACAATGCCCAGTCCTGATCCCAGGTAGAAAACACCAAAGATCACACCATAGAGCCTGCCGTAGGCGATATTGCCAAAGTAACGCTTGATCAGAAAAGCCAGCACATCAAATTCGGCACCCAGAAGGAAGCCTAGCAGCACGGCACTGATGATGCCGGCGTCCGGCACAAGGGCATAAAGGATGCAGGCAATGGCGCCGCCCACTGAAACAATCTGCATCACCCTTGGGGCAAAGAAATGATCAATGATGAAGCCGATAAAGACTCGGGCAAAGAGCAGGGCAAATCCGAACAGGGCCTGTACGAAAGAAGCCTCAGTCTGGCTCCAACCTGCTTCTATCAATAACGGCACCTGTTGGGTCACCAGCGAAGTCGCAGTAAGGCCAAGTAAAAAGAAAGCGGCACAAAGCATGAAGAAGACCGGTTCACGAATAGCGTCACTGAAAGGAGTTCCCAGTGCGACATTGTGATGGTCAACTTCACCGGGCTTTGCTTCCCGGATGGTAAAGAAGGTGACTGGCCAGGTGACGAACAGCACAATCATTGCCAGGCCCAGGAAGGCTGTTCGCCAGTCATAGGCAGCAATCAGCCCTGCGATAATCAATGGCACCAGGGTGCTGCCCACACCTATGCCTGCATTGGCACAACCCAGTGCCAGCCCGAGTTTCTTTTCAAACCACTGGCTGACTGCCTGCAGGTATCCGAGGGGCCAGAGCCCGATACTGAACAGGGGAATGAGTACCCATATCGTGTAATACACTGGCAAACTGTCCGGCAGCCAGTAAAGCGAAGCAAGCCCCAGGGAAAAAAGAGGGATGGAAGTAAGAATGACCTTGCGCGGGCCAAATCTATCCACCAGGAATCCCTGAAGCGGGGAAACAAATACTACCATGTAGGACACTATGGTGGCGGCCAATGAAACCTGGACGCGACTCCAGCCGAACTCGGCTTCAATAGGAGGGATAAAAGGGCTGATTGCCAGGATGGCAATGACACTAGGTCCAAAAGCCAGTCCCACCACAGATCCAAATGTGGTGAGTACACCCTCCTTGCGCCACTCAGATGATTGGGTCATAAATTATTCGCTCTACCTTGTCACTACCCATAGTGCGTGAACGACTCCGGGAAAGAAAATCAAAAGACATAAAAGAATATTGATTACCAGGTCCTTGCCAGCACCCTTTTTCATGAATACTGCGGCTGGTGGCAGGAAAAGCGAAAGAATAATAAGAAGGAGTTTGTTGTTATCAGCCATTTTATTTTCATCTGTTCTTGTTATTGTTCAGTTATAGTTTCCATAACAAAGGTGCTCACATCCAGAATTTGTTGTGCCGTCAGAATGGCGCCCAGGGGCGGCATGTTGTTGCGGCCTTCACGGATGGTGGTCATCACAGTATTCAGGTCGCTTAATTCAGTGAGTGGTGCACCGCCGCCATGACCACCTGTGCCGTCATCCCCATGGCATTGCACACAAGTTTGTCGGTAAGTCTCTTCTCCACGGGCGAGGTCGGCGGGTTCAAGGTCGTCGGTAGTCATGCTGACCAGTGGTACCAGCGGGGTGTCTCCGGGTTCTGCTTCCTCCATCGAGCCGCCCAGGCTGAACAGCCATACACTGTCACCGCGTGCTGAACCGATCAGGGCATTGCCGCCGGAAAGAACAGCAACGTACTGCACACCTTTATGTTCAAAAGTCATGCCGGGTGAATTGACACCCGCACCTGTCTGGAATTCCCAGAGCAGGTTGCCGCTGTCCGAATCCAGGGCAATCAGGTGACCGTCATTGCGACCGGTGAAGACGAGATTGCCACCGGTAGCAAAGGATCCGGAGTAACACTGGTCCGGCCATTGCACACGCCAGGCGGCAGTGTTGGTGGTGACATCCATGGCCACGAACTGGCCCATGCGTGCGATACCTGCCGTGCCAAATGTGCCACCCATATAGGATTCGCTGTGGGTGGGTTCACCCATTTCCAGGTGACCTCCGGCAAAGGTGCCGGGAAAATCCGAGGCGCACACATAGAGCAGGGCTTTTCTTGGATCATAAGAGCTGGGTGGCCAGCTGGCACCACCCCAGAGACTGGGCCTGATCAATACCGGCTCGGGGCCATAGAACGGGGTAAAAATGCGCCCCTGGTTAACCAGTTCATAGCCCAGGGGAGCAATATCCACCTGCTGGGGAATAACTGATTCACCGATGGGATAGGGCTGCGTGGCGGCAGTGGCCTGGCGCGGGTCCTGCGGAACAGGACGCTCCTCGATACCAATTAATGGCTCACCGGTTTCGCGATCAAGAATATAAGCGAAACCGGTTTTACCTACTTCAACAATGCCCTTGCGCAGGCGACCTTCAAATTCCACATCAAACAGCACCACCGGATTGCTGGCATCGTAATCCCAGATGTCATGGTGTACCTGTTGGAAGTGCCATCGGTATTCACCGGTGTAGGCATCAATGCCGAGGATGGAAGCGTTATACAGGTTGTCGCCTTCACGATCACCGCCGGCAAAATCCGGTCCGGCATTGCTGGTAGAGAAATAGACCATGCCCAGCTCCGGATCCACGGCAGCAATCTGCCAGATTGCTCCACCGCCATACATCCATAGGTCGTTGTCCTGCGGCCAGGTGTCGAAACCGGGGTCACCTGGTCCCGGGATGGTGTAAAAATTCCAGACCATCTCGCCTGTAGCAGCATCATATGCCCTGATGCGACCACGCGTGCCGCGATCGCCACCGGCAAAACCAATGATGACCATGCCGTCGAAGTAGGTAGGGGCACTGGTCAGCGTATAGCCTTCTTGCCATTCTTCGGCCTGAATTGACCACACCACTTCGCCAGTGGCCTGGTCCAAAGCAACCAGTTTGGTATCCAGCTGACCGATGTAGACCCGGCCATCACCGAGCGCCACGCCGCGATTGACCCAGCCGCAGCATACGGAACTGATTGATTCATCCAGGTTTGCCTTGTACTCCCACAGGATGGCACCGGTTTCCACTTCCAGGGCGAAGACATCGTTTTCGCCAGTGGAGATATAAAGAACGCCTTCATAAACCACGGGAGAGGCTTCACCGGAAAAGCGCGGTTCCAGGCCAGAGCCATTGAGATGCGTGCGCCACACACCTTTGAGTTCATGCACATTGCTGCGGTTGATCTGGTCGAGCGGTGAGTAACGCTGGTTATAGCTGTTACCACCACTGAGTGGCCAGTCGCGAGTGGGTGGGGCGATCAACTGATCGCCGGTAAAAGCAGGTGCTAAAGGAATATCAGGCCCTTGCTGCGCAAAGGTGTTTGTTGATGATAGTAAAAGGAAGGCAATGAATAATTTCTTTTTCATAGTTTGACCTGATAGTGTTCCTGTTTTTGTCGATAGTATCATCAGCATCCGTTTTAAAAAAATAACTGTCCTTGATTCTGATTTGCGCTGATTTTTTGTAATTGGCGTGTTGTTTTGGTGCAAGAGGATGTTACATTAGGCGCTTGTTGTATTTGGGGGGGTTTATGTCAGCTACATTTAGAGAAGTACTATCCAGTCATCCGTTGCGGATGTTTTCAATCACCACCTTCGTCATCTGTGCCATCGTGCTGGTTGCCGACGGTATGGATGCTCAGTTCCTGGGTATTGTCGCACCACTCGTGATCGAAGAGTTTGGTGTCGATGCGGGTACTTTTGGTTTTGCCATGAGTGCAGCCCTGGTGGGTTTTGGATTGGGTTCCTGGTCCGGGGGCTGGCTGGGTGACACCATTGGCCGTCGTTGGTCTTTGGCCATCGCTGCAACCGTTTTTTCACTTGGTACCATCGCCGCCAGTACTTCCGCTGATGTCACCCAGATGGCTTTCTGGCGCCTGATCAGTGGCCTTGGTTTTGGTTCTGCCTATGCCAACGGCATTGCACTTCTCGGTGAATGGTTGCCGGATAAATGGCGCTCTGTTGGCATCACGACAATCTCCGTGGGAACACCTGCCGGTGGCATGGTGGTGTCTGCCATGGCTCCGTCACTGCTGGAAGCTTACGAGTGGAGAGGCTCCTTCGTATTCCTGGGCATACTGACTTTTCTCTGTGTGATTCTCATTATTGCTTTTCTGCGTGACAGTCCGACCTGGCTGCTGGCCAAAGGGAAAGTCGAGGAAGCGAAAAAAGTCGCAAAGAAAATTACCGGTAATGAAGTGGAGCTGGTTGCCGAGCGCCATGACACTGATGTCGAGGGTGGTGCGTCGATCGGTGTATTGCATCGTACCAACCTGCGCGTCAACATCGGTGTTGGCCTTTCATTCACTTCGGCGACCATGGTGGCCTACGGTGTGTTGCTTTGGACCACGACCCTGCTGACAGGTAAAGGCTGGGAACTGGATGACGCCGCGTATGCGGTTGCCTTTGCCGGTCTCACCTCGATCTTTGGTTCCATTGCCGCCGGACTGATCATCCAGTATTTCGGCTCCAGGGTTACCATGGCCACGTTCAGTGGCAGCCTGTTCGTCACCTTGATTGCACTGACTATTGCCATTGAAAGCATGTCAGGGACGCCAACAGATGGTGGTAATCTTGCCGTGGTTGGTTTGATCGGCCTGGCAGCAGCGCTGTTCAGTGCCAGTATTGCCTGCA
>Ga0181564_10003641_pt1 | contig 13247 bp, 14 predicted proteins | sample 011ome_24_FD_134512 | JGI IMG/M metagenome (GOLD analysis project Ga0181564, IMG submission 134512) | Coastal salt marsh microbial communities from the Groves Creek Marsh, Skidaway Island, Georgia - 011513CT metaG (megahit assembly) | ecosystem: Environmental > Aquatic > Marine > Intertidal...
AGCTCCTATTTATTATGTTGCCTCAATACGAGAGAGCAGCATTATATTTGCATCCTTAATTGGATTAATGTTTTTCAAAGAAAGAGGCTTATTGAGAAGGTTACTTGCTTCGATAGTCTTGTTTGCTGGTGTAGTAATTCTAGAATATTCATCTTAATTAAAAGATACTAAGCCCCTAATGAGTAACCTGCGGATCGGATTGTTCGAATTGGATCTAATTTAAAGCCATCATTAAGAGATTTTCTTAATCTTCTGATGTGAACATCAACAGTACGTGGCTCAACATAAGGACTTGTAGTCCAAACGTAATCTAATAACTGTTGTCTTGAAAAAACTCTACCTTGATTTTCCATAAGAAATTTCAGTAAATTAAATTCTGTCGGCCCCAGCTTTATGTTTACTCCATCACGGGAAACTTTGTGAGTAGATATATCCAATATTATTCCTTGATAAGTCAGCTTTTCATCGTAAAAAACGGGCCTTAATCTTTTTAAAACAGCTTTAACTCTTGCCAATAACTCATTAACCGAAAACGGTTTTGTTATATAATCATCAATTTCACTATTAAATGCCATAACTTTGTCAGACTCTTCACTTTTTGCGGTAAGCATTATTATTGGAATATTTTTTGTATCTTTATCTTTTCGTACTCTTCTAGCAATCTCAAGGCCAGATAAATTTGGAATCATCCAGTCAATTATCATTAAATCATATTTAACATCGCCAAAAATTTGATCAATTGCAGACTCACCATCTTCACACACATCAACACTATAATTATTTTTTTCTAAGTTATATTTAACTAATTCTGAAATTGAAATTTCATCTTCAATTATTAGAATTTTTGGTTTCATTATTATTCTAATGTTTCCCAATCATCCTCGTTAGAAGCTTCTCTAATTAACACCTCTCCTTTGACAATGAAGTGGATATCTTCAGCAATATTTTGAACATAGTCTCCAATACGTTCAATATTTTTTGCAATTGCTAGAAGCTGAGAACATCCAGGTATCGTCTCAGGTTTTTTTGACATCGTTCTAAGAAGATGTTTGTAAATAGTTACATATGATTTATCGATTACAATATCTTTATCCCATACTTCCAAAGCTAATTCACCTGATTTAGCAACATAAGCATCTAAAACTTTAGTAATACTTAATTGAACTTCACTTGCCATAGATGCAATCTCGGCAATTGGAGAATCTGGCATATAAATTTTTAAATCAGCTGCCCTTTTAGCAATATTTGTTGCATGATCCCCCATACGTTCAAGATCTTTTGCGATTGTAACGGCAGATAAAACTGTTCTTAAATCAATTGCAATAGGTTGTCTCATTGCAATTATTTTGTATATTAATTCATGAATTTCTTTTTCAAGATCATCAATTTTATTATCATCATTAACAACTTGATCTGCAAGAGATGTATCTTTATCTGAAAGAGATTTTATTGCATTCTTTAATTGAGACTCAACTAAACCACCTAATTTAATTAAATTTGTATTAATTAAATTTAATTGATCGTCGTAGGCTGAAACTATATGATCACTCATTATCCAAACCTTCCTGTTATATAGTCTTGAGTTTTTTGATTTTCTGGATTTGAAAATATTACTTCTGTTGGACCAACTTCAATTAAATAGCCCATGTGAAAAAAACCTGTTTTTTTTGATACTCTTGCAGCCTGTTGCATTGAATGCGTAACTATAACAATTGTAAAATCTTTTGAGAGCTCGCCCATTAAATCTTCAATTTTTGCTGTTGCAATAGGATCTAAAGCCGAACAAGGTTCATCCATTAAAATGATGTCTGGATTAACTGATATAGCTCTTGCAATGCATAGTCTTTGTTGCTGACCTCCAGATAAACTAGTTCCAGACTCATGCATTCTATCCTTCACTTCATCAAAAATTGCAGCTCTTTTGAGACTGTTAACAACAACCTCTTCTAAATCAGTTTTATCTAAAGCAGTTCCATGTATTCTTGGTCCATAAGCAACGTTTTCAAAAATTGATTTTGGAAACGGGTTAGGTTTCTGGAAGACCATTCCAATGTTTTCTCTCAATCTTTCAACCTTTGTATCTTTAGAATAAATATTATGTCCATCAACTGTTATATTCCCAGAAATTTTACAAATATCGATCACATCGTTCATTCTATTTATACATCTAAGAAAAGTTGATTTACCGCAACCAGAAGGGCCTATAAGGGCCGTTACTTCTTTTTCGTTCATTTTCATATTAATATCAAATAGAGCTTGCTTATCTCCGTAATGGACATTGATATTGTTTGCGCTTATTTTTTCCTTATTCATGAAATATATTTTACCATTTCGTTTCAAATTTACGACGTATAATTACTGCTGTTAAATTCATTAAAATTAAGAATAATAGCAATAACATAATTGTTGCGGATGTTTTTTCTACATATCCTCTTTCAGCGCTTTCTGCCCACAAATAAACTTGTACTGGAAGGGATGCTGAGGCATCTAATGGCGACGAAGGCACATCGACAACGAATGCTACCATTCCTATTAATAACAATGGAGCGGTCTCTCCCAATGCTTGAGCAAGACCAATTATAGTGCCTGTTAATGCTCCTGGCATAGCCAATGGTACAACATGATGCATAACTGTTTGCATTTTTGTGGCGCCAACTGCCAATGCCCCTTCTCTTATAGAAGGTGGCACAGCCCTAAGTGCGGCTCTAGTAGGAATGATTATTCTTGGTAGAGTAAGTAGTGCTAGAACCATGCCACCAACCAATGGTGTTGATCTTGGAAATTCAAATACATTTAAAATTATACCAAGTCCCAGCAATCCAAATACAATTGATGGGACTGCAGCTAAATTATTTATATTAATTTCAATAAAATCTGTAATTCGATTAGATTTTGCAAATTCCTGAAGATATATAGCTGATAAAATACCAATAGGAAAAGATAATATTAGAACTGTGATGATTGTAAAAAATGATCCTAATAATGATCCTCCGACTCCAGCTAATTCAGGCTCTCTGGAATCTCCTCTTGTTAGAAAAGGAATATTAAAAATATATTTTACTTTTCCTCGTTCCTCTAGATCATCGTAAAATGATAATTGAATATCTTTAATTCTTCTTCTATCTTCAGATAATTCTCTTGGATAATTTCCTTTTTTAACTTGATCGACATCATCTGAAGCAGTCAAAAGGATTGTTTCAATATTTGAAAGGTTTTTTTTATTTTTAATTAAATGACTCTTTATTTCATCTTCATATTCGATACTAAATATTTTAATTAACATTTTTTTTGACTTACGATCATCTAAATCAGGATACAATGAATAAATAGTTTTCTTTGATAGTCTAAATATATCAAGCTTTCTGATTTCCAAATCTGTTAGCGTTGCAATATCTTCATCAATTTGAGTTACATCAAAATCAACTTCAATAACTGTTTTGTAAAAGGCTGAATATCCAGAAGAAAAGATATTTATGAATAAAATTACTACAAAAATTAATGAAAATGCAATCGCTGAAATACAATAAAATTGAAATCGTTTTTCAGCATTAAGTCGTTTTGCTAACCTATTATCATTATTAACTCTAGTCATATTTTTCTGTGTATTTTTTTACAACTTGCAGCGCGATAAAATTTAAAAATAAAGTTACTAAAAATAAAGTTAAACCAAGAGCAAATGCGGCCTGCGTCTTAGGACTATCAAATTCCTGATCACCAATTAAAATCACAACAATTTGTGTGGTAATTGTAGTTGCTGCATCTAATGGATTAGCTGTTAATTTTGCGGCTAATCCTGCGGCCATTACGACAATCATTGTCTCACCAATAGCTCTTGAAATAGCTAGTAAAAAAGAACCAACGATACCTGGTAAGGCTGCAGGCAATAATACTTTCTTTATAGTTTCACTCTTCGTTGCACCTAATGCATAAGATCCGTCTCTCAAACTTTGAGGAACTGAGTTAATGACATCATCAGATAATGATGAAACAAATGGAATAATCATGACGCCCATGACAAAACCAGCAGCTAAAGCGCTTTCAGAAGACACTGAAAAGCCAGCGCTCTGACCTACATCCCGAACAATTGGAGCAACTGTTAACGCTGCAAAAAAACCATAAACAACAGTTGGTATCCCAGCTAAAATTTCAATAATTGGTTTAGTCCAATCTCTTACGCGACTAGATGAATATTCTGCAAGATAGATTGCTGTCATAAGTCCCACAGGGATTGCAACGCACATTGCAATAAAAGCAATTAAGAATGTGCCTGCAAATAATGGAATTGCACCAAATGCATTTTGTAAGTCACGCGTATCCAACTCACCACTGTCAGTAACAAAAACTTTTTGAGGAGACCATTGAAGTCCGAAAAGAAAATCAGATATTGGAACTTGTGAAAAGAATTTTATGGTTTGAAAAAGTAGAGAAAATATTATTCCAACTGTTGTTAGTATAGCCACTAAAGAGCACATAAAGAATAAAACCAATAAAAAAGTTTCAACAATAGAACGTGAATCTAATTCTGAGTTTACTTTTTTATATGCAAAAAATAGTAATATAGACGAAAATGCGATAACAGATGTATAAGTTAAATTTCTTATAACATCTTTAATATATAAATATTTTTCAGCCGCCCTATCAATAAGAATATCTGCAGTATCAAACAGCTTAATTCCTTGAGCAGTATTAACTATTTGAGTAAATAGAAGTTCTTTTTCTGAAGAAATTAAATCTTCACTGAAATCACTTAGGATATAAAATTCAATATAAAACTTATCAAATATTGATATGGCTAATAACAGTAGTATCGATGGTACCATTGCATATAAAGCAACATAATAACCATAGTAATAATTTAATGAATTAAGTGATTTGCCTGATGAAGTTCTTAGTTTATTAGCTTTAAGTTTGCCTAAAAAATATCCAAAGATTCCTATTAACAGAATTAATAAAATTAATAATAGACCCATAAACTTCCTTCAAATAAATAAACAAGACAGCATATCGCTGCCTTGTTTAATAAGAAAAAATTAAATAAATCTTTTTAAATAAATTATTTAATAATTTCTAAGTTTGCGACTCTCGATCTAATATCTGATGCATCATCATCTGATAACGCAACTAAACCGATGTCTGTTAAATAACCATCTTCTCCCATTGCATTTTCGCTAGTAAAAGCTTCTAAGAATTCTTCAATTCCTGGGACTACACCTACGTGTGCTTTTTTCACGTAGAATTGAAGTGGACGAGCAATTGGGTAAGAATAATCTTGGATACCGTCAAGAGTTGGTTGAATTCCAGAGATTGATGCAGACTTTACCTTATCCTCATTAGCCAAAAGATAGCTATAACCAAAGTATCCAAATCGTTCTGGATCTTCAGATAATTTTTGAACTATCAATGTATCATTTTCTCCAGCTTCGATGACTCTTCCATCTTCTCTAACTACGGCACATTTCTTTTTAGCTTTTTCTCCAGCATTCTCCCATAACTCATATCCACCTGATGATTTACATCCCTTTACCATAATTAATGAGTTCCAAGCATCTCTTGTACCTGATGTAGGTGGAGCAACTAGTACTTCAATCTTGTGGTTGGGCAATGATGAGTCAATATCGCTCCATTTTTGGAATGGATTTTCAATTAATTTTCCATTTTGAGGCACATGTGATGCAATTGCTAAATAAAGTTCCTCTTGAGTAAAGTCAGCATCATTTGCGTCTAAACTGTGCGCAAAAGATAAACCGTCATTTCCTATTACGATTTCAATAATGTCATTGACACCATTATCACTACAAAGCTTGATTTCTTTTTCTTTAATTGGCCTTGACGCATTTGTAATATCAGGAAAATTCGTACCTACACCACCACAAAATAGTTTCATGCCTCCACCGGTACCTGTGCTTTCAATAACCGGTGTATTAAATCCAGATTTTCCAAATCTTTCAGCCACGACAGTTGCATAAGGGTATACAGTAGAAGATCCAACAATCTTAATGGTGTCTCTAGCTAAAGAGAATGAAATGGAAAATATAAATGTTATAAAAGTAAAAATAATAATCTTAATAAAGTTCATAATCTCTCCGTTGTTAAAATTAATTATTTCTTACTGATTGAATGTTAAAAATTTATAACAGAAATGTTACAGTTTTATGACAATTATTAAAAATTATAGCTACTTTTAAACTTTCTTTTATTGCTCTTTTTAATCAGGTAGTAAGGCAAGAATGTTAAAGCGAATAATAAAGCGCCAGCAACTATTAAATATGGAATATGCATTGGTGGATTAGGGAAAAATGACAAAATGGTGCCAACATCAGGTGATTTCATTAGATACCAATAGTTCACACCTTCATCATAACGAATCAATAATATGTTTATGATATAAACAATTAGCATCGCAATTAGAGTAACGATAAATATTTTAAGAACGGTTATCCATTTCAGATTTGTAGATAAATTAATACATGCAAACATTACTGCTGTTAGTAGCAGCGCATGAGAGAAATAATAAGTGATAAACCTTGCATCAGGAAACCCTAAAGCTAGATCAGGGGTAAGCATTGCTGCAAGGTTACCCGTGAAACCCCAGAAGTAAGCAATTTCAAAGAAAAATTGTATTCTATAAATAAAAAATAATCCCATTGATATTGCAGCTATGTGACAAATGTGTATCGGTATAATTTGCAAAAGTGGGTCACCATAAAAGTAGAAACGATAAAATGGCTTCACTAATTCATGAGTGATTAAGATAAATGCAAATACATAAGAGATATTTCTTGTTACCATCTTATTATTTACTGCATAAATAATGAGTGGAATTAAAATAGATGCAGAAAGTATAATACTTAACGTTACTAAGTGTTCAGCCCCAAATAAGACAAAGCGACTTTGCATAGTTTAAGGCTAATTCAAAAAAGAAATCATTGAAATCAGTAAATTTTTATTTCTTAAGTCACTGATTATAAATAGGGATTTGAACTGTAAATGTACTTCCCTTCCCAACTTCACTTTCAATAATTAACTTTCCACTGTGTCGATTTAAAATATGCTTCACAATAGAAAGTCCTAATCCAGTTCCACCAACAGATCTAGAACGTGCTTGATCCACTGTATAAAATCTTTCTGTTAATCTACTTATATGAGATTTTTCAATTCCAGATCCAAAATCTTTTATTTTAACTAATGCAAATTGATTAAGATCATTATTTGATTTTTTTTGTGCAAAATTAATTAATATCTCAGTGTCTGAGTTGGCATATTTAATTGAGTTTTCAATAATATTTGCAAAAACCTGAAGTAGATTATCATAATTACCTAACACGAATAAATCGTATGTGTCTTCGGTTTTAATCAGTATATTTTTTTTATTTGCTTCATTTTCAAGATTAATAATGATCTCCTGGATCACTTCATTAAGATTAATTTTATCTTTAGGCTTGATGTGTTCTTCTGTTTCTATGCGATTAAAAGCCATTAAATCATCAAGCAATCGTTTCATTCTTAATGACTCTTTTTCTATTATATTAATAAATTTTCCTTTAGCCGCCTCATCATCTTGAGCAGAATTTTTAATCGTCTCAATAAATCCAATAATCGAAGATAATGGGGTTTTCATTTCATGGCTTACATTTGAAATAAATGAAGACTTAACAAGATCCATTCTTTTTAATTCAGTAATATTTTTAAGTATAAGAAAAACTAATTCTCTATTCTTTTTTACATTAAATAAAAATGTAATCGGTTCTTTTGATATTTTTTGGATATAACTATCAAAAGTAATCTCAATTCCTTCATTATCCTCGTTATCACCAGCATCTTCAATATACTCAAGAAAAATTGGGTCTCTGACTAATAAAGATATGTGCTGACCTTTCTGATCGTTATCAAATAAATCAATTGCAGATTTATTCTGAAACTCAATATTAAGGGATGTATTTAGTACGATAATAGGATCTTTGATATGATCAAGTATAGAAATAGAAATTTCCATTATTATTTAATTATATCAATTAAATAAATTAATAATACCTTTTGCTAATTCATCAGGTTGATCTTCTTGCGAAAAGTGACCTGCATTAATTAGTTTGTGATCCATGTTCTGAGCGCCAGGAATAAGTTTTTGAATAATTTTCTCACCACCAAGAAAGATCTTATCCTCAGAGCCGAATAATGTCAGAGTTGGTTTGTCAAATTTCTTAAGCTTCTCCCATGCATCAATATTATCTTGAACGGCAACATTATCAGGATTGACAGGTACTAATGTTGGAAAATGTCTCGCACACGCTGTATAGCTCTCATCTGGAAAAGGAGCATTGTAAGCAGCTACTTCATCCTCATCAATCTTACTGACACAGCCACCATATACAACTCTACCACTATTAAATTTTTCTACAGTTTGACAAAAATTTTTCCATGACTCAAATCCTTCAGATGAACCTTTTCCAATAAATAATCCTGTATTGGATAACACCATTCCATTGAATGCATCTGGCATATCAGCGACAAGTCTCATTCCAATTAGACCTCCCCAGTCTTGTGCAAATAACGTTATGTTTGACAAGTTTAATTGATCAATAATGTTTTTGGTCCAAGTCACATGACGTTTATATGTATAATCAGTACGCTCAGATAATTTATCTGACTTTCCAAACCCAATAAGATCTGGTGCAACCACTCGTTTACCTGCTTTAGCAAGAATTGGTATCATGTGACGATATAAATAAGACCAAGTTGGCTCACCATGAAGAAGCAAGACAACATCTGAGCTCTCAGAGTTTTCATCAACATAATGCATTCGTGCAGTTACGCCTTCACCAACTTCAATGTTGATAAAGTTTTCTTGAAAAGAATAATCTTTTAAGTTGTCGAAACATTCACTGGGCGTTCTAAGTACTTTCATAAGAAAAGGATAGCTGACTAAGATCAATAAAAAAAGGTTAAAAATTATATAAAAAACCCCCTGCTATGAATTCAGCAGAGGGTTTTAAATTAAAGGCTTAGAGCCAGCCGAAGTGTGCGCCTGCCCTAGATTTTGTTCTAGAAAGAACAACTGAGAAAGCAACTGCAACTATGAAAGATGCGATTAATGGCGGAAGAAATACATCTCCCTCAGCAATAATAGCATTGCCTAACGCTCTTAAAAAAGAAACAAAGGCTAAAAATGTCATAGCTCTAAAGTAGGTTCTACTTTCACTTGCTGGAACCAATAAGGATATTATATTCCCTACTGCTAGAGATAAATAAATAAATCCCCATGAACCCATCCAAAATAAAGTAGTTTCATTTGGAGCTGGGCTTCCTGATCTTTCCATAAATGCTGCAGCGAAGTTATCACTTAAAAACATAAATGAATAAAAGATAGCCATAAATGTAATAACACAAATTATGACGACTGATACTTTATCTTCTAATTTTATCATATATACCTCCCCTAATTAATGTTGACTTTGAAGTCTAAAGAATAAGATTAGACTTCCAACAAAGTTACCAATTACAACAGCTGTTAGTTGAGCGTTACCGCCATCTTCTACAACACCGCTGGCTTGGAAATTAAGCATCATTGCAAAGAACATCACTGATATAACAAGGCCAGTTACAATCATAGTCATGCTATAACCACATCTGAATTGATAAAGCAGTGTGATAGTCCATGCGACAGCAAAGTACATTAAGCCATCTGCAAATCTTTGAGCAGTATCTGACATTTCAAGACCAGGTGTTTGCTCTATGAATCCAGCTGGATTGACAAAATACTGTATAATGAACACTACTTGACCAATGATAGCCAGGTATAAGACAACTTTAACAATTTTGTCATCAGTTCCCCATGAAGTATCAGCCTTATCAATGTTAAAAGCTCCAAGTCCTCTTATGCGTGCAATAACTAATGCAAGAAAGTTAACAGCAAATAGTATTGTTGCAGCCCATCTTTGCTCATCTGCCTCTAATGATGCTTGGCCAGAATAACCCCACCACACAAATAAGAGTGATAATGGAATTGCATAAGCGAAATATGCTCTATCTAAACCTTTATAGCCCATATAGACAAGGCCAGCTACAGCACCAAAATTCATCATTCCATACCAGATTAAGAAAAATATAGTCGTATCATTCGACTCCAGTGATGGATATTGATCAATGATGTAAGCTGGGTTGAAAAAGTTTATAAATGCGTACATTGCTAGAATTGCATAAGAAATAGCTAAACAAATCTGTACGACTTTATCGTCTGTTTTAAACATATAGTTCTCCCCTTAATTTAAGCGGTATCTTATCCGTGATTCATGTTTGAATAAAAGCTAAATTTTTATACCAGAAAACTAGATTTCATTATAAAGTCGCTTTTGAATAATTGTTTCACAATTCATACAAAGGGTTAGCTAAAAACCATATGTCATTGATTCAACTACTAATTGATGGAATTGCATCAGGATGCATTTATGGGTTAGTAGCTCTTGGATTTGTCTTAATTTACAAAGCAACTGAAACCATTAATTTTGCACAAGGTGATATCTTAATGTTGGGTGCTTTTGTAGCCTTTTCACTCATTGGCGTTTTTGAACTGCCATACATTCTTGGATTTCTTTTAACAGTGTTAATTATAGGTTCCTTTGGGTTTGCACTCGACACCGTTGTCATAAGACAAGTCATTGGCCAACCTCCTTTTGCAACAGTAATGCTGACTATTGGTCTAGGATTTGTATTTAGAGGATTTGCTTCTATTTTTTGGGGAACTGATATTTATTCTTTTGCAACTCCATTCTCAGGAAAAATAACAGAGTTCAATGGATTAATTATATCGTATGTAAATTTATCAATCATTATCGGAACAATAGTTCTCATGACAGCTTTGTATTTATTTTTCACTCTATCAAAAATTGGAGTTGCAATGAGGGCATCATCAGAAAACCAACTAGCTGCATATTATATGGGTATTCCTGTAAAATTAATATTTTCTCTTATCTGGGCTATATCTGCTGGAGTTGCGGCCGTAGCGGGAGTATTGCTTGCCCCTATTACACTTGTTGATACATCAATTTCGCTTATTGGATTAAAAGCATTTGCGGCAGCTGTACTTGGTGGCTTTGGATCAATTCCAGGGGCAATTGTAGGTGGAATAATTATTGGTGTTGTTGAACAATTATGTGGAACATATGAGAATTATTTATTCGAAGGTATACGAGAAATTTCTGCTTATCTTGTGCTTCTACTTGTTTTAATCATTTATCCTCGAGGATTATTTTCAGATAAGGCAGAGGTTAAAAAAGTATAATCATGCGATTTATTTTTAAAACGAATTACGATCAAGATATCAATATAGTTCGTCACAACGGTGATCGCATCTCTTATGGATTATTGGTTGCTGCAATGATCATCATGCCATTTTTTATCGATGACTTTTACTTGGGTGAGCTTTCATATGTATTTATCCTAGCTATTGCCGGTATAGGATTAATGATCTTATCGGGTTACACAGGATTAGCTTCATTAGGTCATGCAGCTTTTCTTGGTGTGGGTGCTTATACGCACGCTTTTTTATTAACAAATGGCATTCCTTTTTATTATTCAATCATAATTGCTGTAGCAGTTTCTTTTTTCGTTGGGGCTGCAATTGGATTCCCCATTCTACGATTAACTGGAATGTATTTAGCTATTGCAACACTTGCTTTTGGATTTATAGCTGAACACGTTTTTATTAGATGGGAACATTTTACGGGAGGTAACAGAGGAATGGTTGTTCCTACTCCAGAATTTGCAGGTATTAGTTTCTATGATAGTGCAACATTTTATTATGTATGCTTAATTGCGCTCATCTTATCTATGTTTGCCGCTATTAATATATTGCGTTCACCAACTGGAAGGGCTTTTGTTGCAATCAGGGATAGTGAAATAGCTGCTCAATCTCTTGGGGTTAATATAGGGAGATACAAGGCTCTTTCATTTGCAATATCTGCAGGCTTTACTGGTCTAGCTGGAGCTCTTTTGGCTCATTATATTGGCTACTTGGCACCTGATATTTTTAATATTTTCTTATCTTTAACACTGTTACTTTTAATTGTCGTTGGAGGCATGGGCAGTCTTCATGGCACAATATATGGGGCTATATTTGTAGGATCATTACCACAAATGATTGCTATTGGCCGTGATTACTTACCTTCTTCAATTGCATCTCAACCAGGGCTTGAGCCATTATTGTTTGGTTTAATACTAGTTCTTTTCATTCTCTATGAACCACTTGGTATTTATGGAAGATGGCTAAAAATAAAATTATTTTTTGAAATGTTTCCAACTTATAAAAAACAAACATTCAAAAAACAAAAAACATTTACAAAAAGTGATCGAGTATAATGAGTTATTTTGATGTCAATAATATAACTGTGGCATTTGGAGGTGTTAAGGCCTTGAATGATGTTTCGTTTTCTGTAGATCAAAACGAAATATTCACAATAATCGGTCCAAATGGAGCCGGCAAGTCAACTCTATTCAATGTCATCAGTCGTATTTACCAACCAAACAATGGAAATGTTGTATTTGATGGTAAGGACGTACTTAACTTAAAGGCTCATCAAATATCTCAAATTGGCATTGCAAGAACGTTTCAAAACTTAGAGCTTTTTGAAAATGCAACAGTACTTCAAAATTTATTACTTGGGAGACACATTTATAAAAAATCAAATTTTTTATCTGATATGTTCTTTCTTAATCATGTTAAAAAATCTGAAAGAGAGCAACGATTAAAAGTAGAAGAAATAATTGATTTTTTAGATTTACAACATTACAGAGACACTCCTATTCATGGTCTTCCATACGGTGTAAGAAAAAATGTTGAATTGGCCAGAGCTCTTTCAACTGATCCAAAATTATTACTACTAGACGAACCATCTTCAGGCTTAACAAATGAAGAAACGATTGATCTAGGATTTTGGATTAAAGATATTAAGAATTTACTCAACATTACGGTTGTCATGATTGAACATGATATGAGTTTTGTGAATAAAGTTTCTGATCGAATTCTTGCATTGAACTATGGTCAAGTCCTAGCAGAAGGACTACCTGAAGAAATTCAATCAAATTCAGAAGTTAAAAAAGCTTATATGGGCGAATAACGTCGTAGATGCCGCAAAAAGAGAAATAAAGAATATAGCTCCAACAACCATAAAACTTGATAAAATATTGGGTTCCTTTTGTTTTTTGTTTAACTCTTTATGCTTTATGGGGTTCATAAATAACGTTGCTTCGTTGCC
>Ga0181564_10003650_pt1 | contig 13230 bp, 5 predicted proteins | sample 011ome_24_FD_134512 | JGI IMG/M metagenome (GOLD analysis project Ga0181564, IMG submission 134512) | Coastal salt marsh microbial communities from the Groves Creek Marsh, Skidaway Island, Georgia - 011513CT metaG (megahit assembly) | ecosystem: Environmental > Aquatic > Marine > Intertidal zone...
CCCTGGCCGGGGGAGGTGCGGTGGGGCGCGCCCGGCGCGCGGTCGGAGTCGGAGTGGTCGGACGCCGACTCCGAGGAGCTGCGGCGATGGGCGCCCGAGCCTCCTCGGTGACGGCGAAGAGGATAGCACGCGTAGCATAGGCGGCATACGCGTATCTCTACGGTACAATAGAGAGTCGTCATATCTGCTTTTCGATCTTCGCCAACGGAGACGCGCGTCTCACCACGAACCACTAGGTGTACATCCTGTCCGCGCGCGCGGGCGCGCCGGCGTTTTCCCGCCACCACAGCCGCGCCGCGCGGAACCCCCCGGCGGCGGCGGCGTCGTACCGGTACGCGTCGGGTTCGATCGGCGCGGAACGATCGGAACGATCGGAACGATCGAGCTCGTTGAGCTTCCGCGCCACCGCCTCACCCAGCGCGTGCGTCGCGCGCGTCGCCTCCAACTCCGTCGCCCCCTCGTGGGTTCCGTCGCCGTTTAGGCCCCCGCCGAGGCGGGCCACTCTGTGTCCGGGAACGAACACGCCCGTCGCGCGCGCCCCCGTCGCGCGCGCGGCGTGAAACAGCGCCGCCAAGACGCCGTCGCGCATCTTCGGCGCATCTTCGGCGCCGCTCGTCGCGAGCGGCGTCTCGCGTTTCTCTGAGTTCGACTCGCCGCCCAGCTCGACTTCCATCAGAGGCGCGTCCGTGTCCACGCGCAGCGCGCCCGCGATGAGCAGGTGGCCGCAGCCGGCCGCCAGCGCCAGCACGGCCGCGGCGAGCGGCGCCTCGTCCTCCTCGCGGGTCGCCGCGTTCACCGCCAGGAGGCTCAGGCGTTCGTCGAGGCGCACCAGCGAGACCGCGGGCGTGGCGTCGCCGTCCGCGCCGGGCGGGACGAACACCGCGCGCGCGTCCGCGTCGTCGCGGGAGAGGGGCGGGACGAGAGACGCGAGCTCGAGCTCGTGCACCGCGGGCGGAGGGGCGCCGTCCGCGCGCGCCAGGCCCAGCAGCGCGCGCACGCCCGCCCCGGCGATGTCGCACGTGCCCACGACAAGCCGATCGCCAACCTCGGGGAGAGGGCCTCCGCCCTTCAGGCGCAGCGCCATGCCGGCGTGGAGGCTCGAGGGCGCGGTGTCGCGGGCGGGCGCGGGACGCGAAGAACCGGCGTGAAGTGCGTCTCTCGATATGGCGCCGAGGGGCGCCGCGCCGCGATCGCGGTCGTCAGATCTTCTTTCGCGTCGAGGTGCCGATCAGCTTTGGAACGCGCGCGCCGATGCGATCGTCAGGAGGCGAGAAGGCGTTTCGGTCCCCGACGCGCAGAAATTCTGCGAAAAACGCTTTTCGGCCGCTGTCGCGTCGGATTCTTCCGAGCGCGCGACGCCCCCGCGGCTGCCTCCACGGGCGCGATGTACGGATGGGAGCGCCGCGGCGGCGCCTTCACCGACCACTTCGCCGAGTCTATCACGGACGAGGACGTTCGCAAAGCCCTCGAGCGCACGAGACGCGCGCTCATCCCCGACGCGATCCCGAACGAATCTGGGCGCGGATCTGTCGCCCCGTCCGAGACGGAGCGGACGCGCGCCATCGCTCCCGCGACCGGTGACGACGCGAATGACGCTACGAGCGCGGTGAGCGACGACCCAGACGCCGCGTCGGACGATCGCGACGCGTCACGCGAGCCCGCGAAGACTCCTCGCGCTGATCAGACCACGCCGTGGGCCGAGCACAAGCGCGCGGGCGCGGAGTCTTTCCAGCGGGGCGCCTTCCGCGACGCCGCCGATCGGTTCGCGCGCGCCGCGAGGGCGTTGGCGGCGGACGCGGAACGCAACGGTGACGCAACGGTGACGCTCGCGGGCCTGCACAGCAACGTCTCCGCGGCGCTCCTGCGCGCCGGCGACTCCGCCGGCGCGGCGGAGGCAGCGGAGCGGTGCGTCGCCGCGCGCCCGGAGTGGGGCAAGGCGCATTTCCGCGTCGGCGAAGCCGCCTTCGCGGCGGCGCGCTTCGACGCCGCGCGCGAAGCGTACGGCAGGGCGCGCGAGTGCGCCGAAAAAAACGACGCTGTGTCGGGGACGCACGACGGTTCGGTTCCGAACGGTGACGATGTCGCGATCCTCGAGCGTAGAATCGCCGCCTGCGCGCGCGCGGCGCGCGGCGCGGCGATGTGCGACGAGGAGGAGTCTTCGCTCGCCGCCGCCGCGGAGGCTCGTCGGCTCGAGGCGGAGCGCAAACGGGAAGCCTCCTCGGACGAGAACGTCGCTCGGCTCAACGCCGAGGCGGAGGACCGCGAGCGCGACCCGAACGCGCGGAGGCTGATGCGCGAGATCGAGGCTCTGTTCGCGGAGGCGAGGAAGACGACGGAAGAGACGCGCGATGCGGCCGGGCCCGAGAACTTCGAGGCGGCGCCCGCGGCGTCAGGGGAAGAAAAAGAAAAACAGGAGGCGCGAAAAACAACGCCTTCCCCGCGCGCCGCGCCGAAAAAAAACGCCTTCCCCGCGCGCGCCGCGCTCCGCCTCCTCGCCGAGCTTCTGTCGGTCGAGCCCGAGAACTTCGAGGCGGCGTTCCAGGCGGCGATTCTATCCCTCCGCGAGAACCGCACGCTCGACGCCATCGCGTACGCCAGACAGTGCCTGGCGCGCGCGCCAGGCTTCGCGCGCGCCGCCGACTTCCTGGCGACGTGCCTCGAGACCACGCAGGAGGGGGGCGACCGCTCGCGCGGCGACGACGCGCACCGCGCGCGGGTTCGCGTCTCTACCGAATCGGTCCCCGCCGGTCCCCAGCTCGCGCCCGCGCCGAGCGAGTCCGAGGCTGAGCTCGCGCTGGCGATGGCGGTCATGTCGAACCCCGAGTCCCCGGACGCGTGGACGGCGTTCGCCAGACACCTCGCGCGCCGAGGCTTGGCGTCGGACGCCGTCGCCGCGCTCCGCGACGCGCTCGCCGGCGGGCCGGAGGGCAAGTGGCTCCGCCCGCGCTCGGACGCCGCGCTCCTCACCACGCTGGGGTTCCTGCTGCACCTCCGCGGGCACGTCGCCGAGCCCGCGAGTCTATACGCGAGCGCGGCGGCGCAGGGGGGGGGGATGGTCGCCGCGACGCTCGCGGCGCGCCTGCGCCTCGGCGGCGACGACGACGACGCCGTTTCGCGCGCGCGACGCGACGCGATGCGCTCTGCGTTCGCGGCGCGCGCGCCGGAGACGGCGCCGCACCTCGAAGCTTTGAACGTGGCGTTCGCCGCGCCGCAGTTCGAGGTGGCAGCGAGGAAACACGTCGTGGCGGCCCTGCTCTCGGACGCGGGGGTCGAGAACGTCGCGCCCCCGACGCTCTGCTGGGAGCCGGGAGCCTCGGCGGGACCGGGACCGGAGACGCGCGAGCGTCTCTTCGCCGGCGGACAAAAGCGCGCCTGGCTCCTGAAAGCGCGCCGGCGCGCGTTCGAGGGCGCCGTGCGCGAGCCTCCCCCGGCGCGCGCGTGTCCGCGCGTGTTCGCGTGCGGCTCCGAGGCTGAGGCGCTCGAGCGTCTCGCCAGCGCCGGCGTCGGCCCGGCGACGGCCACCGCGCAGCGGTACGTCTCGGCGTCGGCGCCGGCGACGCGCGCCGGGCGCGGCGTGACGCTGCGCCTCTTCGCGACGCTGGTCGGGCCCCCCCTCGCCGAGCCTCGCGACTCGGCGAAGCTCGCGGCGACGGACGCGGGGTTTGACGGAACCGCCTCCGCGACGGAACGCGAACGCGTCTTCTTCTCGCCCTGTTTCGCGGAGGGGTTCGTGATACGAGCCGCGCCGAGGTGGCTCGACGCGCGGGACGACGACGACGACGCCGACGGCGATTTTTTGCAGACTGACGACGGAGAAGACTTCGTCGTCGACGTCGCGAGCGCCGCCGAAGCGGAGACGTGGGCGAACGGCGCCACCGTCGGGTTCGGGTTCGTCGACGCGGGCGCGAAGTCCGACGAGACGCGCCGCCCGATGGACTGGGCGCGCGCGTACGCCTCGGCGAGGCGCAAAGCCGAGACGTACTTCCGCCTAGCGGACGGAACGGCGTGGCGCGAACGGCACGGCGAGATGGACGCGCGCGCGGCGTGGCGGCGCGCGCGGCTGCCGAAACTCGTCGAGACAACGTTCGCGCTCGACGGGGACGGCGAGCCGTGGTTGGTGGACGTCGAACCATTCCCGCCGTTGGTGAGGTACGCCTCAGCGGCGCGCGACGGGGTAGGCGTGGCCCTGCGCCACCTCGCGCGCGCGCACGACCTGTGCGACTGAATCGTTCGAGCTGTTACGGTAGACGGTAGGCGTTACGGTAGACGAGTCGACGTTTCTCAAGTCTACCTTCGTTCGCGGTCTCTGGGAGTCTCTGAGAGATCCGTGTACGTCCCGCGTCGCGAACGCGTATCGCATCCCGTCCTCCCCACTCTTCACCCTCCACCCTCTCCACCCTCTCCACCCACAGGTTCGACCTCACCCCGCGCCCATCCCCGTGTCGCCCTGTCTTCCGCGCCGCGTTTCCTCGCGCGCGAGCTCCTCGTGTGCCTCCCCCGTGGCACGCCCCCGGTATACCGGTCGCCGCCGTCGCGTCGCCTCCCTCCGCCGAAGGCTTAAAACGCCCGCGACGCCGTCGGCCCGGCGGTGGCTTTCGGGAGGATGACCACCTTGACCCCCCCGCGCCCCCGGCCGCCCCGCGACCTAGACCCGCGGCGCGTCGCGGACGCGCGGGCGGGCTTGGCGTCGGCTTCGCGTTCTTCGGCGACCATCCCTTTCCTCGTCGCCGCGGCGTCGCGGCACAGCACCGCCAGAGGTTCCGGCCGCTTCGCGACGTTCGTCCGCGCCGAGCTCTCGTTGGGCTCGCGCAAAACGCTCAGGCTCTTGCGTTTCGTCCCGAAGCTCGCGTACGGCTTGGGCTCGGGCAGGCTGAACGCCACGGCCCGCGCGGGCGCGTCGTTCTCCGCGCCCCCCGACGCGCGGGGCGCGGGTAGGTCCGAGGCTATCGACGCGCGCTTCGCAGCCTCGGCTCTCTGCGCTCGACGGGAGGGAACGGTCAGAGACGGTTCGCGGCGCGCCGAGAACGCCTCCGGCGGCGACTCCCGACGGAGACTCGGGAAACCGCCCGCGTCACGCGCGAGAGGGGAAGAAACGCCCGGGGTCGCGGAAACGCGAGGCTCGAGCGGTCGGCGTCGACGCGCGGAACCCGCGCGCGGGGGTAGGGAGGCGACCGCGGGACGCACCACGGGCGGAGGCACGTAAAGTCCGAGCCGTTTCATGCCGGAGATGGGTGTCCTGGACCGGAGCGGGTACCGCATGGACTGCGAATCGCGTGCGAGGCGGAATTTTTCGTCAGCGAGCGTTGGCGTCGCGCGCGTTTTTGCGGACAGGGGGTCGGTTTGTTTGGTGCGTCGAAAAAACGCCGGGTGCGTCAGGGGGCGCGAATCGGGACGCGGGGCTGAGCACGCACCTCGTCGTCGTCGTCGTCGTCGTTTTCTCCCGGGCGCTGCGGTTGGAGACGATGAACGCGGGGGTGGTTAATCGCCGCTCGCGACGCGCATCGAGAGACGGCGAGGATCGTCGCGGGATCGGTCGCGCGATGCGTCGCAGAAAGATTTCGTGCGCACGAAACGAAAAAGTGGATTGCCCCGTCCGCCGGGGACGCACCGTCTTGCGCGCGGTCCTCGGAGTTTTCGCGAGACGTTCGAGTCCGCCTTCCTCTGCCGGGCGATGCGGCTGCGTTCGAGGCGGTGGATGGGACCAGGAGCGAGGGGAAAGGGTCAGATCCGCGTATTAGTCTCGTCGTCGGTCTCGAAGCGTCGGGACGCGGCAGGGTGACGATTAGGAAACGCGCGATGTCGTGACGCGCACCTCCGCCGCGCGTTTCAGGCCGAGCACGCGTTCCGGGGAGAACGCGAACAGGGAATGGTATCTGGTGTTCTCGTCGCGCATCGCGTGGCGCATCATCGCCGTGGCGCTCATCCTGGAAGGCGCAGAGTGACTGAGCAGAGTGGCGCGGGCGAACCGTGACGGCTCCGTTTCGTGCGTCGCGAAAGTGGGCACGCATTCGATTACCCCTCATTTGTAGATCCGGACTCCTGAGCATTTAGTCACGTTTTTCTTGTAAATGCTAAGCTTCAAAGCGCCACGGATCTGGCTGGCGGCACCACATTCGTCGGCGCGCGACCACCATGGTGCGTCCCCCTCCCCCCACCCCGACCGCGAGACACGCGCGGCGCTGGACTCGACTGACACACCCTCCCTCTACCATCGCAGGATCCGACCCTCGAGGCCATCAAGCAGAAACGCCTGGCGGAGCTGGGTGGGCAGCCCGGCGGGATGCCGCAAAGCGCGGAGGAGCAGGAGGCGCAGGCGGCCAAGGCTGAGGCCGAGGCCGAGCGTCGCGGCGCTGCGCTCGCGTCGCTGATGGACCCCAAGGCGCGCGAGCGCCTGAGCCGCATCGCGCTCGTGAAGCCTGAAAAGGCGCAGGCGCTCGAGAACATGCTGCTCCAGGCGGCGCAGCGGGGTCAGCTGGGGGGCAAGGTCACCGAAGACGCGCTGATCAAGATGCTGGAGCAGATCAACGGCGGCGGCGGCGAGGGCGGCGGCGGCCGTGGCGGGCCCAAGATCGAGATGAAACGGCGGAACATCATGGATGACGACGACTGGTGAGTTTGCGAGCTCGCGCGGGTGCGTGTTCGGGTGCGAGGTGGGCGCCCAGTGCGGTCGGGGAAGAAGGCGTCGGCGGCGGACGGCGCGGCGTTTGACTTTTTCCCGGGCCCAGGCGAGAAAAAACTCGATATCCGTCGGATCGTTGAAACCATAAATGCCTATCAAATACAAATTGGCTCGTGATTCATAGGTAACTTTGATAGGGGCTTAGTAGGCAGCTACGAAACGCCGCTGGTTTAAACGTCGCAAACAACGGTCACGGTTGTGGTTCGAAAAGCGCTAACATCGGGCGTGCCCACTCAAACGGGCACGCGCGCTTCGATGCCTCGGGCCATGCGCGCGCTCCGCGCGGTGCTCGCGCTGGCGCTGGTGAGCGCCGCCGCGGCGGACACCACCCCCCCCAACTTCTCCGCGGGGTACCCCTCCGTGACGGCCGTCTCGGGATCGCAGTTCACGCTGAACGTCCAATCGAACGAGGCGGGCAAGGCGTACTACTACGTGGTGGCCGACGCGAGCCCGACCCCGCCGACGCCGGCGCAGCTCGAGGCGCAGTACGCCTCGGCATACGGCGCCGTCACCATCTTCGCCAAGGGAGAGATCACCCTCACCGCGGCGGACACGGCGTACGACGTGGATGTCACCGGCCTCGCCGAAAACACCGCGTATTCGGTGTTCGTCGTGGCGGAGGATGACCAGGCGACGCCCAACCTGCAAACCGCGGTGACCGACCTGGACGTCACCACCGCGGACGACACCCCGCCCTCGTTCGCGAGCGGGTTCCCGAAAGCCACCGAGATCAAGGACACGGAGTTCAAGCTGGTGGTGGAGCTGGACGAGCCCGGGCTGTTCCACTGGGCGGTGCTGCCGAGCGGATCGACGGCGCCCGACGCCGCCGAGATGGCGGCTTCGAGCAACGCGGACGCCGTCGCGAAATCCGCCGCCGCGGGCGTCGCCGTGACCGCCGGTTCGCTGCAGAAGACGGTCACCGTCGCGACGGGCTTGGCGGAGGCGACGCAGTACGACGTGTACGTGCTCGCGCGGGACGATAACGGCGACCTGGGCGGCGGGCAGTCGGACAACGTCCAGGCCTCGGTCGGGTCCTTCGCGCTGGCGACGGCGGACGTCACGCCGCCGGCGTTCGAGTCGACGTTCCCGTCCATCCCGAGCGCTTCCATCACCACCTCGGCGCTGAACATCTCCGTGCAGCTGGACGAGCCGGGGACGGTGTACTACTACCTCGTCGAGGAGGGCGACACGCCGCCCACCGCCGCGCAGGTGACGGGGCAGACGGCGACGTACGGCGCGACGACGGTTGTCGCCAAAGGAACCGTCGCCGTGACCGCCGCGTCCGCGACGGCGGACGCGGCGATCACGGGTCTGGACGACCTCACCGCCTACTCCGCGTACGTCGTGGCCGCGGACGATGGCATGACCAGCACGGCCACGAACGCGTACTACGCGACGGCGCCCAACGTCGCGACGAGCGCGACGCGCGTCAACGCCACAACCGCCGACGGCACGCCTCCGGTGTTTGTCGGCGCGTACACGCCGGCGATGGCGGAGATCGACGGCACAGCCTTCGACATCGACGTGCAGCTGGACGAGCCGGGCACCGTGTACTACATCGTCGTCACGAGGACCTCGGAGGACCCGCCGGCGACGCCGCCCACGTCGGCGCAGGCCAAGACCGGGGACTTCGCCGGGACGGTGGCGTGCGGCAACTTCGCCGTGGCGAGCGCGGAGACCAACGTCACGGAGTCGGTGGCGGTGGCGACTGACCTCACGATTACCGCGTGCGACGACCACGGCAACGGCCAGACCCCCGGCTCGGGTGGGAGCGGCGTGTGCAGCGCGTGCCCCCTGATCGAGTCCGAGAAGCGGTACTGGGTGTACCTCGTGGCCGAGGACGACGAGACGGCCCCCAACACGCAAGCCGCGCCGCTCCGCCTGAACGTCACCACGACGGACGTCACCGCGCCCTCGTTCCGCAACGAGTCGGCGGCGGTGGAGGCGGTGTACGTCTCGGCAAACTCGGCGGCGGCGTACGCGTACCGCCCCAACCTGGGGGGCGTCGAGCTGCAGGTGACGACGTCGCTGGACGAGCCGGGCACGGTGTACTACCTCGCGGCGCTGAGCACGGACGGCGAGCCCACCAACGACGAGGTCAAGGCGTGCGGCGCGTCGCGCGACGGCGACGCGCGGGACGTCGGGGCGTACGCGTACACGCCCTCCGGCGGCTCGGCGACTTCGCCTCTGGCGTGCGGGCACCGGCACTTTTTCGCCGCGCAGACGGAGACCGCGTACGCGCTGAAAGGCTTGCCCTCCGAGACCGCCGTGAAGGTGTACGTCGTGGCGGAGGACTTCGAGGACCAGCGTTTGCCGCACGCGGGTCTGAAGACGAACCCGCCCGTCTCCAACTTCCAGGCGAGCGTCTCGCACGCGGACGCGACCACCGCGGACATCACGCCCCCCGCGTTCGCGACGGTGGCGTCGGCGCCGTACCCGCGCGTGGCGTTCGAGAGCTCGGGCGACGTCACGCACGACAAGGCGTCGCTGGAGTTCGCGCTGGACGAGCCGGGCGTGGTGCACTACGTCGTGCTCCTGCGCGACCAGACGTACCACGCGGGGTACACGGACGGCACCGAGAGGCAGACGCCCTCCGCCGCGGAGATCCGCGCGGGCACGGGTCCGGGCGGCGTCTCCGCCGCCGACGCCGCGAGCGTGAATGTCACCGCCGCGGACACGGTTGTGGCGGTGGACACGACCGCCGCCGCGCTCGTCGCCGGCACGAAGTACGACGTGTACGTCGTCGCGGAGGACGACTTCTCCCCCCCGAACCGCCAGGGCGACGGGAAGGTGGTGAAGCTCCAGTTCTCCACCAGGGATAACGCCGCGCCCTCGTTCGTTTCCGGCTTCCCCTCCGCGGTGACCGGCGGCGTCGGCGTGGAGATGACCGTGGAGCTGAACGAGCCCGGCAAGGCTTACTTCGTGGTGGTGGCGCGCGACGCGGTCGCGCCCACCGCGGACGAAGTGGTGGCGGGCGTGGACTACGGCAGTGTCACCGTGGTGGCGAAGTGCGCGGCGTTCGACGTGCTCGCCGCGTCGACGCCCACGGCGTGCTCCGCCGCCGGTTTAACCGAGGCGACGGAGTACGACGTGTACGTCGCGGTTGACGACGTCGTGGACGTCGCGCTGGACGGCGGGCGCCCCTACCCGAGCGCGAACCGCGTCCTCGATCCCGGCGCGCCCGTCCAGATCACCACCGCGGACACCACCCCCCCCGCGTTCGGCGCTTCATCGCCCGCGGTGACCTCGCTCGGCTCGGACGGCACGTCCCTGGACTTCACCGTGAACGTGAACGAGGAGGGCACGGCGTGGTACGTGGTGGACCTGCAAACCGCCGGCGACCCCTCGTCTTTGAACGTGCGCAAGGGCGTCTCGGCGACGGGCGGCGCCGTTGCCGCCGCCGGGAGCGCGGCGATCGCGTCTGGGGACGTCGACTCAGACGTCACCGCCGCGGTCGCGAACCAGCGCCTGGCGTCGGAGACGGCGTACTACCTGCACGTCGCCGCCGAGGACGCGTCGTCGCCGCCCAACCTGGGCGCCTCGGCGTCGCGCGTCGCCTTCGTCACGCCGGACGTGACGCCGCCGCGCTTCGTGGGGCGGTACACCAGTTTCGGCGCGATCAGCGCGGTGGGCGCGGAGACCTTCGACCTGACCGTGGCGCTCTCCGAGCCCGGCTCGGTGTACTACGTGGTGGTGGAGAAGGGCGACGCGCCGGCCATCACCGCGGCGGACGTGCGCAACCTGCGCGGCGGCGCCGTCGGCGCCGCGCGCGTCGTCTTCGCGTGCGGCGCCTTCGACGTCGCCTCGGCGGACGCCAACGTCACGGTGACCGTCGCGACGGACCTCTCCGACGCGTCGTGCGCCGGCTTCGACGGGCCCGACCCCGACACGGATGTCATAGACGGGACGTCGCACCCGGGCTTGCCCGCGCTCGCCGCCGGCGCGCTCGCGACGAACGTCCCTCCGTGCGCGACGTGCCCGGTTTTGAGAAGCGACGTCGAGTACGACGTGTTCATCGTCGCCGAGGACGACGGCGCGCACGCGTCGCCGTCGGCGGCGTTCACGGACGCGCGCAACCTGCAGAGCGCCGCCACGAAGGTGTCCACACCGTTTTTCCCGTCGAGCGCCTCCGTGGCGTCGCTGCGGACCGCGGACGCCACCGCGCCGGCGTGGTACGACGACGCGCCGCACGCCACCAACTTCTTCGGGGACGGGTTCGACGTCGCCGTCGCGCTGAGCGAGCCCGGGACGGTCTTTTTTCTCGTCGTCGCCAACCACAGCGACTTCGGTTGCGGCGCCGACCCGACCAACGCGCAGGTGAAGGCTGGGCTCAACGGGTGCGCGAACGCCACCGCGACCCGCGCGTTTGGGTCGATCGCGGTGCCGAGCGCGAACGCGTTCGTGACCCACACCGTCTCCGGGCTGGACGCCACGCGGTTCAAGGACCCGTACGTGGTCTGGACGTACGCCGAGGACCTCGAGCCGAGCGGCATGTCCAGCCTCGCCGCGCCCAACGCGCAAGCCGCGCCGACGTCGTTCGCGGCGGAGACGGTGGACACGCAGCCGCCGCTGTTTTTGAGCGGGTACCCGCTCGCGAACAACGCCGTGTCACAAACGGGCTTCGGCGCCGTCACCACCGAGTTCGACGTCGTCGCCAAGCTGGACGAGCCCGGGACGGTGTACTACGTGGCGTTCCCGGCGTCGGACGCGTCGGACGCGAACAAGGGGAGCGGCTTGCCCGGCTCGCGCGCGCCGTCGCCCGCGCAGGTGCGCGCCGGCCAGGACTACGCCGGCGCCGCCGCCGCGGTGGCCGGCTCGTTCGCGGTGACGGACGCGAGCGAAACCACCGCCACCACCACGGGCGCGATGACGGACGACACCCTGTACGACGTGTACGTGGTGGCGGAGGACGCGGCGGCGGATGAGAATCGCACGCTCAAGTACGTCGCCGCCGGCGGCGCCGCGCCCGCGGATAACCTGTCGCCGGTGTACAAGACGACGGTCACCACGAGCGACGGGACCGCGCCTTTGTTCTCCGGGAACCCGTGCACGGGGCCGGGGTGCCCCTCCGCGCTGCACAGCCTGACGTACGAGCACTCGGCGTACCCCGTCCTGGAGGCGTGCTCGCCCTCCGGATTCACGCTCAAGGTGAAGGTGAGCGAGGCGAATTCCGTCGCGCACTACACGGTGGTCGGGTACGCCGATTTGGCGGCGATCAAGGCGCAGAGCGACCCCACCAACGACGAGGTGAGCCAGGGGACGAGCCCGTACACGCCCGCGCTGACGAGCAGCGCGATCACGCCGCTGAAAACGGGGAGCATAACGTGCACGAGCGCGGACACCGAGTACAGCGCCGCGGTGACTGGCGTCGGCGCCACCGGGTTTTACCAGGTGTTTGTCACCGTCGAGGGCCCGAACGGCAATTTGGGCGACGGCGACGTGCTTCGCACCGCGAACGAGAACCCCACGAAGCTCGCGCCGTGCGTCGCGCCGCAGAGCGGCGAGCTGATCACCTGGACCGCCACGGACACCACGCTCAAGGCGGACGTGTTCCTGTCCGCGCCGGCGGTCGTGCACTACGTGCTGCTGCGCCACCACGCGCCCGCGCCCAATCCGACGCAGATTTTGCTCGGGCTCGACGCCAACGGCGCCGCGCCGCCGTGCGCGGATTGCGACTTCGCGGATTCGTCTTCGTCCGCGGTGGCGGGGAACACGAGCTGCGCGCACGACGGCACCACGATCTGGACCGGCACTGGGTGCACGCTGGAGACGTTCGCGAACCTCAGCAACGCGGTGGAGTACGACCTGTACATGGTCACGACGCACTCCAACGCCACGGCGGTGGCGTCGGACAACACCGGCCCCGACGGGAGCTCCGTTTTCTACGCGGAGTTTTCGCGAAGCCCGATCGGCCCGGCGACGGGCCGCGCGACGGACAGCGTCGCGCCGCTCTTTTCGGCGTCCTACCCCAAGCTGGCGGACGTCAGGGCCACGACGGCGACACTCCTGGCGAAGCTGAACGAGGCGGGCACGGTGTGGTACGCCGTGCTGGAGGGGGGGGACACGACGACGGTGGACGCCGCGCTCCTGAAAGCCGGCTCGGACGCTTCGTCTCTTCTCTCCGGGAGCGCCTCGGCGAGCGCCGCCGAGGCGGAGCTGGCGTTCGCGCTCACCGGCTTGGAGAGCAAGAAGACGTACGACGCGTACCTGGTCGCGATGGACGACGAGGACGGCGGGAACTACGGCGGGAACACGCAGGCGGCGGTCACGAAGCGCACGTTCACCGCGGCGTCCGCGGACGGCCACCTCGGCGGCGTCGCCGCGGTGACGACGGCGGCCGCCGCCGGCGATTTCGGCGAGCGGATCACCGCGCACGCCGTGCAGCCCGCGTTCGACCCGGACATCTTCGAGTACCGCACGTTCGTGAACGTCACGACCGCCTCCGTGAAGGTGACGCTCACCGCGAACGACACGCAGAGCGACGGGCTGATCACCGTCAACGGCACGGCGCGCGCGGGCGGCGTCGCGTTCGACGTGCCCCTGGCGCACGG
>Ga0181564_10003651_pt1 | contig 13230 bp, 8 predicted proteins | sample 011ome_24_FD_134512 | JGI IMG/M metagenome (GOLD analysis project Ga0181564, IMG submission 134512) | Coastal salt marsh microbial communities from the Groves Creek Marsh, Skidaway Island, Georgia - 011513CT metaG (megahit assembly) | ecosystem: Environmental > Aquatic > Marine > Intertidal zone...
CCTCGCGCGCGGCCGACCCGAGCTGCCGCCAATGCGACGTCGGGCTCTCCTCCCCGATCGCATCCGCGCCGTCGCGCGCGGCGGGCGCGGGCGCGGCGGTCCACGCGACGTCGTCCCTCGGTTCCCCCCCTCCGTCGCCGCCGCCTCTCGCGGCTGCCTGTCGCGGCGCCCTCTGCGCAGCCTCCGCGCCGCGCCCCCGACGGTTCTGGTTCTGGTTCTCGCGCACCAGGCACGCGAACCCCCGCTTCGTGAGCGACCAGCCGTGCGTCCTGGCGGCGAGCAGCGCCAGCCGCCAGGCGTTGAGCGCCACCTTGCACCTCCAGATGTCGGCGAGCGTCGTCGGACGCGCGCTCGCCGCGACGAAGGCGAGCGAGGGCAGAAACACGTACCCAACGCCCGTGCTCATGAGCTCCCTGGCGTACGCGAAGTCCTGGAACGCGTACACCAGGCCGTCGTACACGAACACCAGCGCGTTGAGCGGCTGCGCGAGCGCGAGCGTGCGCCAAACCCCGCGCGCGCGCAGAAACGAAGCCACCTCCTCGTCCGCCGTGAAGAGCGCCACGAGCTGTGACTCGAACAGAAAGAAAACGGCGAGGAACGCGAGCCCGGCGGTCAACCCGAACGCCAAAACGCGTACGCACGTCCACCGAAGTTCGTCCCGACAAACACAGACGGGGGTTTCGTCATCGCTCGTCGGTTCGTCGTCGGATCGATCGTCGAATCTCTCGTCGAATCTCTCGTTCTCGTTCGCGTTCGCGTTCGCGCGGCGCGCGCGTTTTTTTATTCGTTTCCCCGCCGCCTCGCCGACGAGGCGCGCGCCGCACACGTTGCCCGCGGTGGCGAAGCCGTCCACGACGTAGGACGAGAGCATCCAGAGCTGGCACACCACGTTGTGCGCGGCGAGGCCCGCGGGCCCGAGCTCGCGGCTCGCCACCACCATCGCGCCGAAAAACGTGCCCTGCAGGAGGAACGACCGCGCGAACATAGACGCGCCGTCCGCCGCGAACGACGCGCCCGAGGCGTAGGCGTCGAGCTCGAGTTCAGTCTCCTCCGCGGACTCGCCCGCGGCGGAGGAGACTGAACTCGGGGCCCGAGAGAAAGAGAAAGAAGCCATCACGGGAAGCCTGGCGTCCGAGCCCTCGGGCGGCAGCGTCGCCACCAGCGCCGCCCCGGCGGCGGCGTTGGCCGCAGCGCACGCCGCGTACGCGAACCCGATCCACGCAAAGCAGCTCGCGTCCGTTTCCGCGAGCGCCACCGCCGCCGCCACCGCCGCCGCCTCCGCGAGCGCGCGGCACACGCTCAGCGCCGTGGCGGCGTGCACGCGCCCGTACCCGCCCAGGCACCCGCTCGCGGCGTTCGCCGCGCACTGCGCGGGCGCCGCCGCGGCGCGCACGAAGAAGTACGGGCGGGCGTGCCTGGCCACCTCGGGCGTGGCGCGGAACAGCGAAAACAGGGGGTCCCGCAGAGAGAGGAGCGTCGCCGCGGCGACGCCGCCGCACACCAGCGCGGCGAGGAACGCCATCCTGACCTGGCCGGCGGCCTCGCGGTACCTCCTGGAGCCCACGCTCTTACCCACCTTCGCGGTCACCCCGTCCACGAGAAAGTTAAACACGACGCTCCCGAACGAAGTGGCGGTGACGACCGAGCCGAAAGATGCCTGTAGGGCGGTCGCCCTGCGGCCGAGCAGGGCGAGCTGAACCATCAGGGACAAGGGGACGATCGCGTTCATCACCGCCGCGCTCGCGGACAGCCTGAGCAGGGACCCAGTCGACACCATCCTGGCGTCGACCGGGGGCGCCGCGCGCGGAGAAGATGAGCGCCCGTGTCGAGAGATGATCATTATCATAATATTCCCTCGTCCGACGACGTTGTTGTGATGATGAATTCCTTCCAAAAGCGGAACTTCCGAGACAAGAACACGAGGCGCGCGGCGCGCGTCCCGTGGCACTCGCGGCGGGTGCTTGTCGCGATGACCGCGGCGACGCAGCCGCCGAGCGCGGTCGCGGAACTGGGCCTGATGGGCGTCGTCGGGACGTCCGCGGTGTTGGCGCGACCGGTGAGCGCGAAAGCATTCGTGGAAAGGGGGAAGAGGGTGACGAACGCGAGGCGCGCGTTCGGGGGTGGGGACGGAGGCGCGAAGGCCGAGGCTGCGCGGAAGGAGGCTCTGGCGTCCGCGCGCGAGTCCTCTTCCGCGGCCGCGCGCGCGCGGCGGCTGCTGGACTACTCGCCCGGCTCGAGCACGCCCGACGGCACGGGAAGAGCCGTCGGGTCCGGTGCGACGACGCCCCTGACGTCCCCCAAGAAGCAGGGGACGAAGGTTGACGCGAAGGATGCCACCGCGTCCGGCGGGAAGGACACGGCGTCGACCGAGCCCGCGACGAAACCGGCGCGGCGGCGAAGCACGACGAGTACCGGCGTGTTCTCGCCGCCTCGGTCGCCGAAGTCCCCGCTGATGTCCCCGGGGATGAAGTCGCCGACGAAATCGGACGACGCGCCCGAGAAGAGTCCCGGGAGCGTATCGCCGGCGGCGGCGCTCGCGGCGACCGCCGCCGCTGCGCGCGTCCGCGTCGCGGCCGCGGCCGCGAACGCCGCAGCTTCCCCGCACCCCGACGCGCAGGCGGACGCGGCGGCGCGGGAGGCGCGCGCGAACGCGGCGGCTGCGGCGGCGGCGGCGCGCGTGCGCAAGTCGAGGGAAGCGCAGTTCGGCGCGAGTTCGCCGGCTGATGTGCCTTCGCTGGCCGCCGCGGCGTCGGCGATTCTGGAGGAGACGCGCCGAGCCCGCGATGCCGCGGCGAGCGAGGCGGCGCGGCGCGTGCAGAGGGCGCGGGAGCAGGAGGTGGCGAGCCGCGCGGCGCGGCGCGCGGCGGAGGCGGAGAAGCAGAACCGGGGCCGCGCGTCTCGCGAGGCGGCTTCGCACGCCAAGGAACGCCGGCGACGGGAAATCTACGCGCTCAACGCGCTGCTGGCGGCTTCCGAGCGCGGCGCCGCGGGTGCGCCCGCGGAGATTGGAGGATCGAACGCCGTACCCAACCACCTGAGAGTGTGAGAAGTGCGAGGCATAGGTCACCCCCTTATATAGGATAGCGTAGACGCATGGTCACACCGTCGAGCGCGCGCGCGCGCGCGTGATTTCAACCGTAACGGCTATCGTACTAGACTACTGTTCCTCTCGTTATGTACCGCGATGAAAACAAAACGATCGCGATCGACGTCAGATCAGCATGAGCCCCCCCCCCTCGTTGTCCCCCTTGCGCCACTCGAAGTGCGCGAACTCCACCAGCATGGTCGCCGCGACGAGCGCCGCGCGTCGTTTCGGGTCCGCGTCCCTAGGAAACCGCAGGATGATGTTCGAGCGGTCCGTCGCGCCCGCGCAGTTGCACCCCGGCCACACGTTCGCCGCGCGCGCCACGACGCTTCGCTCGCCGGCGTCGAACACGTCCACGTCGTACGACGCGTTGAAACACGAAGGCGCGCAGCAGTTGTTCCCCGAGCTCGTCCCGCACTCCGACGTGCGCACGCGGTAGTAGTCCTCGCTCTCGTATTTCGCAGAATCGCCCCCCCCCGCCGCCACGAACGAGCGCGCGCAGCACCACCCGGCTCTGAACTCCTCGCGGGCGGCGGCGGCGGCGGCGCCGTGCGCGTCGAGCAGCGCCAGCTCCTGCGGCGCGCACATGAAGCACGGCGTGTGCACCGTGCACCTGTACGGGCGCCGCAGGGAGAAGAACACCGCGCCCGCGCCATCCTTGAAGTCCATCTCGAACGACCGGAAAAGCGGGCAGCAGACGCGCTCGGCGCACTGGCTCTCCTCCTTGGCTTTGAGCAGCGGGTAAAAGTTGGCTTGGCGCGTGAACCGCTCGATCCACTCGGGCGGCATCTGGCCGGTGGGGTCGGGAAGCGCGCCTCTCTGGATGGGCGTGATGTGGTACACGTTCTTCGTGTCGCACCCGGTGAAGGCTTCCAAAAACTCGACGCGCTCCTGGATGAACAGACCGTCGATGTCCTGGAGGAACCCGAGCCCGGCGGTGGGATCGTTGAGCATCTGCGAGGAGAGTGTTTTTTCGGTGTCATCGTCGTCCGAGAGAGCGCCGTGGTCAGTGACGGAGACCGTGATGTCACGGGGCGGCGGTCGCCTGGTCTCGGTGGATGGTCTCGGTGGTCGCGCTCGTGAACGACGTCGAACGCGGTTCGTGACGGCCGCGCGTCAGGACCGACTCTCGCGAGAGACGAGAACTCTCGACTACGACGTACTTGTTGGCTCTGAGGAGGTCTCAATCCGCCTTGCTGGTACCCGAGGGTATCGTACCCCGGGTCGTACTGCGTCTCGTACGAGTCGAACGCGGGTCGCGCGAAAGGGTCGCCGCCTTTCCGGTACTGCGCGCCCGCATCGCGCATCTGCTGGTACGCCATCGCGGCGACGCGCGGGTGCTTGTGACGGGCGACGAAATGAAACCACCACTTGCGGGTTGCGGCACAAAGTTTCACGAGACGGAATCAAGATTTCCGTGAGCCACGCCCCACGCGTGCCGTTTTTCGGGTCTCCCAGACCGACCGCGCGCGACCATGTTGCCGCTCGCGCCGGTGGCGTTCCCGCTGACGTGCCCCGCGGTGCGCCCGCGGGGTCTCGGCGGCGCGTTCGTGGCGCCGGACCAGGCCACCGCGCTGGCGCGCCTGGAGAACGAGCTCGAGCGGCAGGTACGCCCCGAGTCGACACGTCCCGGCCGTTCCGCCCGCGAAACGCGCATCGTCCCCCCTGACCTCCCCTCCCTTCTCAGCGCGCGCGCATCCGCACGGCCCTGGCGGACGTCCAGCCCATCGGCCAGAAAACGGTCCGCGGCTCCCTCACGAATGACATGATCCACGACCACGACGACACCATGGCGTCCGAGGACGACGACCTCGACGACCCGGGGGAGGACGAAGCCGAGTTGGAGTAGGAGACGGGCCGCGTTGTCCGAGTTTTTTTTTTCTTCATCGGGAGACGACGGGAACACATCCCGCCGTCGCGTACTGTACAAGTAGTCCATGTTACAAATACTCTACACACTCTACAGGAAATACCTTCATTCCGTTTTTTTAGAAAATGCTCACGAGCTTGCGAGTAACGCGCCGCCGTGGAACACGTGCACCGCCCCGACGCGCCCCGAGCGCCAAAACGCGTCGCCGCCGCCGCCGAGTCGCGCCGCCGCATCCGCCGATAAGCGGCCCCGCACGATTCGGTCCAACGTCGTCTGGTGGTGCCGGTACACGCCACGCCACCCGCCCGCGTCCGAAGGCGGCGCGCAGTCCGGCGGGACCTCGAACCGGAACCGGCGGCGGAACAGCTCGCGCCACAGCGAGTCGTCCGCCACGAGCCGGCGCGCGCGCCGGCTCGTCGCGGCGAAACGCGCGGCGTCGACGCCCGTCTGTGGTGATTATAAAACACGGGTCGTCAGTGCGAGGAATCGGGAAAAGAGGTTTTTTGACGTCTTATAAGAGAGAGACGTCTTCACGACGGTCGGGCTCCCGCGCCGTCGCGTCGCGTCGACGAAGCTCGCGTCGTCGTCGCGAGACCACGCACCATGTGCACGAGGACGTTGGTGACGACCTCGTCGGGGAGCCAGTCCATGGGGCAGAACTCCAGGGGAGGGAGCGCGAGCGTCTTGACAAACTTGGGGTGCACGATGATATCCCTGCAGGGCACGTGCCGCGTCGCCTGAAGCGAAGCGTCCGCCGCGGCGCCGCGGGTGTCCGGCCTTCGCGCCGACGGCCCGGAGCCGGTCAGGCAGCACAGGAGGCTCGCGGCGCTCATGGCTTCTGGCTCGAGACGCGAAGACCCGCCTTCGGGTCTTCCCGGGGGCGCCCGCGCGTCCACGAATGGGGCTGACGCGGACTCGAGGACCGAGTCCGACTGTCCGAGAGCCGAGATCTGAAAACAACGATGTTTGTTTGAAATTCAGCAGCAGACGAGCGCCACCGACGCCACACCCACGCGCGCGTCGGGCGGACGCGGGGCGTCGTCACCTCTCGCGATGAGCCACGCGTTCAGTACGGTCGCGAGCGAGCGCGCGCGCGAGACGAAGGCGCGCGAGGAGCTTCGGAGGCAGCAGCAGCGCGTGGAGACGACCGAGAAGTTTTCGGGCCTGCGCATCAAGAATCGGCTGGTCGCGTCCGCGGTGCTGGAGGACAAGTTCGCGGACCTGCGGTTCGCGCGCATCCCCGACGTCAAGCTCGACATGGGCGGCCGCTGGGCCACCGCGGGCGTGCTGGTGGACAAGACCATGAAGCAGGGGAGCACGGGCGCGTCGTACAGCATCTGGAAACTCTCTGACATGTCCCCCACGGACTACGTCTTCACGGTGTTCCTTTTCGGGCAGGCGCACCTCGACTGGCACAGGGAGGACCCCGGGACGGTCTGGGCCGTCGTGGACGGCGAGCTGCGCGAGGACACGAAGGCGGGGCCCGCGGGGCGGCCCACCGCGGCGTGCAACGAGCCGCACCAGCTGTGCAAGCTCGGGGCGTCGCCCGTGTTCGGCCGGTGCAAGGGCACGCGCAGGGACGGGAACGACTGCACCATGCACGTGAACGCCGCCGTCAGTCACTACTGCGCGTTTCACGCCGGCGCCGCGCTCAAGTCGCTCGCCACCGAGCGCATGGCGCTCGGGCCGGGGCGCGCGGCGAAGTTCGTGCAAAACGGGAAGACCGTCGTGGGCGCGCGCGGGCGGGGGGGGCGCATGAACGTCCCGCCGAGCGCGACACCGCCGAACGCCGTTTTTTACTCGCGCGGCGTTCGAACGCAGATCGAGCCCGCGCCGCGCGCGTACAGCGCGGACCAGGTGCGTCGAATCGCCGCGAAGAGCCAGCAGGGCAGCATGACCGGCCGAGGTGCCGCGCTCGTGACCGGCGGCGCGGTCGGGGGGAAGCGCGCGCATCCGGGGCTGGGGGGGCGCGTCCGCGACCGGGACGGCGACGACCGCACGGGCCGCGCCGCCGCCGCCGCGCTGGCGGGTCCGTCTCCGTCCGTTCCGGTTCCGCGCGGCGCCGGCGGGTTCCGGTTCGGGTCCGACCCGAAACAGACGCTCCTTTCGCGGACGCAGGTGCTGGCGAACAAAAGGCACAGGGTGACGAACCCGGAAGCGCCACCGGCGCGCGTCACCGCGGACAGCGGGTTCGGCGGCGGATTCAAGGATGACGAGAAGGAAAACGCGCGCGAGAGGATGACGAACGCCGCGACGCCGAAACCTCCGACGGGCGCGTTCGTCGCGATGGAGGAGGACGACGACTTCGACGCCGACCTGGACGCGCTGAGCGCGGTGGAGCGCGCGCGCGCGGTCGCGAAGGCGATGAAGCCGCACGACCCCAACGCGTTCCGGCGGGCCACCAAGGCGATCCGCGTCGACCCGGCGGCCGCCGCCAAGCGCGTGGCGCCGCCGCCGCTCCCCGGCTTGGCGCCCGCGGCGTCCCAGCCGCCGAACTCCGCGTCCAAGCCGTGGCCTGTCCCGGGAACGCGGGGACGCGCCCCGGCGCCGACCCCGTGCCCCCCCGTCCCCACGGCGCTCGGCGCGGCGTTCGGCGACGTCGCGGCGGCGCACGAGTCCCTCGGCGCGTCGCGGTACGCGGCGTCGGCGGAGGCGCTGGAGCGCGACCGGCTGCTGGCGCGTTTGAGCCACCTGGAGGAGCGGGACCGGCTGCACACGCAGGTGGCGGAGACGCACGTCCTGCGCGTGAAGTGCTCGATGTGCGAGTGCGGCGCCTTATTCGAGCGAGGGACTCGTCCGAGGGACTCGTGCGCGCGCGCCGGGCACCGCGCGCGGCCGCACGAGACCAAGAAGCGCTTCTTCAAGTGCGGCGCGTGTCCGTTCCGAATCTCGACGCTCGGGAAACCGTTCCCGCCGACGCCGTGTCCGCGGTGCCGCTGCGAGGACTGGGACAAGTGCGGGATGTCCGCCGCCGCGGAGCGCACGAAGGCGGGCGCGGGGTTCGGGGAGGACGTGGGGAACAGGCAGGGCATGCTCGCGCGCGGCGTCGAGCACGGGTTCTCGCTGCGCGGAGGCGGCGGCGGAGGCGGCGGAGGAGGGCACCTCGAGTCCGAGGTGGATCTCAGGTGAGGCGCGGTTGCTCTCGCGGGTACGTTTAGGTACGTACGACACTACGGCGATCGCGGTCCGCGAGCGACGCGTAGAAGACGCGTCTTCTGACGGCGCGTACGCTGCCTACTGCGCGTGCTCCTTCGATCGCGGGGGTAGCTATGTACTCCACTTCTGATGAAAGCCACTAGACCGCTAGTGCGTCGCCGCCGCGAGCGCGCCGAGCGCGACGACGATTCCCGTCGCGAGCCACTCGGCGGCGACCGATGTCGCGTCGGCGCGGCGGCTGTAAAAATGCACCGCGAGAACCGCCGCGACGACGAAAGCGACCGCCGCGCCGAACGTCGCTCTCCCCCGGCTCCGCGCGCGTCGGTCGCGGCGCGTCGAGATCTCCAAGAACCGCTCTATGAATGCCCGACGCGCGCGAAGCCGCTCGAGACGCCGCGCCTCTTCGAAAGCTCCGTCCGCCGCCTCGCGCGTTTTTTTTTTTCCCCGCGAGACGTCGCGCGCGTCTTCCTCCTCCTTCTCCTCCCCCGCCTGGTCCGTGCGTACGTCTTCGTCGCGTGACCCCCCCGATTCGTCTCCGCGCGAAAACGACGGGTGACTCCACCCACCACCGTTCGTATCTTCCGACCCGTACGCGCGCGTCGTTCGTCTCGACGCGTCGTTCGTTCGTCGCCTTCGTTTCACCTCCGCGACGCACACGTGCCGCGCGGCGTTCACGCGCTGCATCGCCGCCGACGAAACCTCCGAGCCGCCGTTTTTGTCCGGGTGGTGCTTCCTCGCCAGACGCCGGTACGCGGCCGCGACGTCCTCCACGGTCACGTCGGCCGCGGCCGGGTCCAGGTGCAACGCCGCGAACGCGGCGCGGGTCTCGTCGTCGATGAGATTTTCCGAATCATCCAAATCGTCGGACCGCCGAGAGGTCCCGCCCCCGCCCGAATCGTCCCCCCGACCCTCCTCGTTTCGGGGTCTCCCGGGGGTCTCCTTCACCGGGAACACCAGGTGCACGACGAACGCGACGCCCGTCGCGAGCGCGGAGATCAGGAACCCGACGAGGACGATCAGCCAGTCCATCGCCGCGCCCTTGCGTCTCCGTCGCGCGCTCTCTCGTTCCACGAACGCGCGGTGCTCGGCGTACCGACTGCTCGTCGGTTTGCACGACACGAAATCCTCGTCGTCCTCGAACGCGCCCTCGAAGCCCGGAGCGCCGTGTAGCCCGCCGGCCTTGCGTCGCCGCAGGCGGCGCGCGCGTATGCCCATGGAGGGGGCGGGCGCGTCCGGAAACCCGAACGTGCGCCCCCGAGCTCTGGGCGGAGGACCGCACCGAAAACAGCGATGCTTTGTCGGCACCGACGAGAATTTCCTATGAAACCTGAAACCGCCCAAGCGCGCAACGCGTTTTCACTTTAACCTGCGCGCTCATGGCGTCCCAGGCAGCCCACACCGGTGCGCTCGCCTCTCGGGCCGCCGCGTCGCGCGGCGCCTCAGCCCCGTCCCGCCGCGTTTCCCTTGCGCCCGCGCCCCGTCGCGCGGCGGTCCTCGGCGCTCGCGCGGCGCACCCTGAGGTCCTGCGATTTCGGCGCTCCGCCGCCGCCGCCGCGTCGGGTCGCGATGGCGCGTCGGGCGCTGAGCTCATCGACTCCGACGACTACGACTACGAGGACTCGGACGACTTTGACTCGGACGAGGACGGCGGGTGGGACGTGGACGGGGAGTTGTCCGAGGAGGAGCTGAACGCTATCAACGACGCGCGCAGCGACGCGAACGCGGACGGGACGTACTTCGATTCGTACTCGCACATCGGCATCCATCGCGAGATGATCGGCGACGCCGCGCGCACCGGCGCGTACTTGAAGGCTCTGGAGGGTCACGCTGACGAATTGAAAGGCAAAGTGGTGCTTGACGTCGGATGCGGCACCGGTATTCTGAGCATGTTCGCCGCTCGAGCCGGCGCTAAAAAGGTGTACGCCGTGGACGCGTCCGGGATCACGCGGCACACCAAGCGGCTCGTCAAGGAGAACGGCTTCGAGGACGTCATCGAGGTGATCACCGCGCGGATGGAGGAGGTCACGAAGGAAGACATCCCGGAGCCGGTGGATTGCGTCGTCTCCGAGTGGATGGGCTACGCGCTGTTCTTCGAGAGCATGTTGCCCTCCGTAGTGCACGCGCGCGACAAATTCATGCGCCCCGATGGGCTCGTCCTGCCCAACGTCGCGGACGTGCGCGTCGCGCTTCTGTCGGACGAAAAGAGGTACGACGACGGCGTGGCGTTTTGGGACGACGTGTACGGCTTCGACTTCTCGTCGCTCGCCGCGCAGACGAAGCGCGACTGGAGCTCGGACCCGCCGGTGGCCACCGTGGACGCGTCTTGCATCGTCTCCGACCAAGAGGGCGCGCTGGTAGTCAGAGTGGACTGCGCGAAAGTGCCCCTGCGTGACCTGTACCGACCGATGGCGGGCGACGTGAGACTCGTGGCGAGCAGGGACTGCGTGGCGCACGGCCTGTGCCTGTGGTTCGACGTCGACTTCTACGGGCGCGCGTTCCTCAGCACGTCCCCCTCGGCGCAGAAGACGCACTGGTACCAGACTGTGCTGATGTTCGACGCGCCGCGCGCCATGCGCGAGGGCGACGCGCTGGTGGCGAACATCGAGCTCGAACCCGGGAGCGACCCGGGGGCCAAGCGGCAGCTCAACGTCTACGCCAACTACGACGTGGTCGCGGCGGGCGCGGAGGCGCGCCCGGAGGAGCACCCGGACGACCGCGAGCACTTCGCGCAGTGGACCGTGCAGTAGCGGCGAGTGCGACGTGTGGCATGTGTCGAGGGATTCTTATGAAGATGTATTCTTATGCAGATCGGCTATGTATTCTCGCGCGCGGCGGAGACGCCGTCTCGCGCGTCTCTCGGCGACGACGGAAAAAAAACGCACGAATTGGAACCAAGGTCGGCTGTGCTACGAAAAAAAAAAGCCGGCACGTGCCAGCTCATCGCGCGTCTCGCGCTGGGAGTCGCCCAGTCGCCGCGTGTGGACAAAATTTGAGAATCGGTCCGGGTGTTGATATTCGCGCTGACGTCGAGAGGATCACGCCACTCGCCCTCCGCACCTGCCATGATGCAACCCGGACAACAGATGCAGCAAGTGGCGGTCTCCCTGCCACCCGGGGCGCAGTACGTCGTGGTGCGTGTCCCGCCGTTCCCGCGCGTCCGAGACCGTCGCGCCCGTGTCGGCGACGGACGCGTTTTCCACGAGTTTCGCCGCGCGTGATTCGCGCGGAATCCGCGTCGTCGCTGACGTCGCCTCTTCCTCCCTCCTCCTTCTCAGGTCAACGGCCAGCCCGGCTACCTCGTGAACGAGCAGTACTGCGGCCCCATCACGTGCCTGATCGCGCTCTTCATCTTCCCCTTCGTGTGCTGCTGCCCGTGCGACCGGAAACAGGAGTTCTACGCCATCCAGGGCGGCGCGCCCCAGATGGCCATGCAGCCCCCCGCGCAGATGGCGATGTACGGGCAGCAGCCCCAGTACGGGCAGCAGCCCCAGTACGTGCAGCAGCCCCCGCAGCCCGTGTACGGCCAGCCCGCAACCCCCTCGACGTACTCCGCCCCGGTGGCGCACGCGCCCGGCGGCAAGTGAGCGACGAACGACGAACGAACGAACGAACCGCGCGTCCGCGACGAACGTGTTGCGTTGTAAAACTTGTACATATTTCATCGCGAACGCGTCTTTCGCGCCGCGCGCCGTGGACGCGCTCCGCGCACCACGCCTCAGTCATCACGGTCCCGCGGCGGCTACAAGTAGTTCTCGTTCTCGTTCCTTCCGTTTCGCCTTCGCCGCGGCTTTGTCCTTCTTGGATGGAATCCCGGCCGCGCGTTTGAGCGACTTGTACGCGCTCTTGAACACAGAGCTCCGCTTCTTCGCCTTCTCGGTCGCCGGCGCGAGCGCCTTGACGCTGTCCAGCGCCCAGAGCTGCTTCCCGCCGCGCGCCGGCGCGTTCGCGTCGCGATCCGGCGCGAAGGCGTCTTGTCGCGTCACATGCATCGACTCGGCGCGCGCCTTTTCCTCCTCCTCCCTCGCCTTGATGGTCTCCTTCTTCAGCGCCGCCACCGCGTCGCGGTCCAGGCTGTTCCGCTTCCACTTGGTCTTCGGGGGCGCGGGGGGGGGACCCCACGGCTCGCGCGGCTTCGCGCGAGGCTTGGGCCGCAGATCGACCACCGGGAGGGGTTTGGGTTTTTTCTTCGTCTCACCCGAAACGGAGAGGTCCCGGGAAGGTTCGCGAACGTCCCCGGTCGACCGCGTCGCCGCGCTCCGCGCCGAGTCGAGCGACGCCGCGGGCGACGGAGACTGCGGCGCCGCCGGCGTCTCGAACTCGCGCGGGACCGCGCCCGTCGCCTCAAACTCCAGCCTCCGCAACTCGGCGAGTTCCGCCTCGATCGCCTCCAGCGACGTCTCCGGTCGCGGCAGCTCGCCGTCGCCGCCGAGACGCTCGCCGTCGCCGCCTTCGTCTTCTCCCTCCGGAAGCGCGTCTCGCGGCGCCTCCAAATCCAAAACGCGGTTCACGGGCGGCGTCGCCGTCGGCAGATCCTCCAGGCGCATCATCGGGATGGCCGCGACGCGCTCGGACTCGGCGGTTTCGCTCGCGGAACGAACCGCGAGTTCGTGACCGGCGTTCGTGACCGGAACCGTCGGTTCCGACGAAACCGGAGCCGGCGCGCTCTGAAGCGACTCGGGAAGACTACTCGGAACCGTCTGTTCGGCTTCGTCGTCCGTCGCGCCGGCGGCGCCCGCGGCGCCCGTTTTTTCGTGAAGGCGCTCCGTTTTTTTGTCGCTTTTTCGCTCGGGCGTTCGCGCGCGTCTCCCGGAATCGGCGCGCTCCATCAATCGGTCGTGGTGCCTGCGCAGAGGCGAGACGCGTCGCGGGCGTCGGTCGGTCGGCTGGAACGACCGACTCGAGGGTTCCGCCGGCGCAGACTCGGCGGCGCCCGGCGGCGCGCCGCGCCGCGTCTCCGCCTCGCGCGACACGATCTCGTCCCTCCGCCGCGCGTACTTCTCCCGCCAGTGCTCCTCCCCGGGGCCGGGCGCGGGGGCCGCGCTCGACGCCTCGGCGTGCGCGCGCGCCTGCCACCGCTCGATCGCGCTCGAGCGCGACGCGGGGCGCGACGACGCGGGGC
>Ga0181564_10003655_pt1 | contig 13221 bp, 10 predicted proteins | sample 011ome_24_FD_134512 | JGI IMG/M metagenome (GOLD analysis project Ga0181564, IMG submission 134512) | Coastal salt marsh microbial communities from the Groves Creek Marsh, Skidaway Island, Georgia - 011513CT metaG (megahit assembly) | ecosystem: Environmental > Aquatic > Marine > Intertidal...
ACACCTATTAACGAAAAAATTCGAGCCAGCGAAGTTATGCTTATTGGGTCAGACGGAGAAAAACTTGGGATGCTTGACTTATCTGAAGCCTTAGAGTCAGCAAGAGTGGCGTCCCTTGACTTGGTTCAGGTATCACCATCCGACGCAAGTCCAGTAGTTTGTAAGCTATTAGATTATGGAAAGCACTTGTTTGATAAGAAGAAAAGTCTTTCTTCCTCTAAGGTAAAAGTTAAAAGAAATACCACTAAAGAAATAAAATTTAGACCTTCTACAGATGTGGGTGACTATAATATTAAATTAAAAAAGGTTAAAAGCTTTATTCTTGATGGAGATAAGACTAAAATAAGCGTTCGTTTTAGAGGTAGAGAAATATTAAACAGTGATATGGGTCTTAATCTGTTAATCAAATTGAGAGATGAGCTGCAAGATATAGCTCAAGTAGACCAAGAACCATCACTTGAAGGCAGACAGTTATTAATGGTTCTTTCTCCTTTGAAAAAGAAGTAAATATAAATTTAAAAAAAGATTAATATGGGATATAAATTAAAAGTACATTCAGGAGCTTCTAAGCGTTTTAAAAAAACAGGTTCATCTGTAAAGAGTAGAAGTGCTAATAGAAATCATATCCTAACAAAACAGTCTACTAAAAGAAAAAGACATAATAGAGGTCTAAATAAGTTATCGGGTACTGTGCTCAAGATGGCCTCAAAACTAATAAGAAGATAAATCATGCCAAGAACTACCAAATCAGTAACAGCAAAAGCAAAACATAAAAAAGTACTAAGTGCTACTAAAGGGCATTATGGTGCTAGAAGCAGACTATTTAGAACAGCAAAGCAATCGAATATTAAATCTTTACAATACGCATTTAGAGATAGAAAGAATAAGAAGAGATCTTTTAGAGCTCTTTGGATAGCAAGGATTAATGCAGGAGCTAGAGAACTAGGCGTTTCATACTCTGTTTTAGTTAACTCTTTAATGAAAAAAGATATTGCTTTAGATAGGAAAATTCTTTCTGATATAGCTACTACTGATAGAGCAACTTTTGAAAAAATTGTAAAGACTGCAACTAGCTAGAAAATATTTTACGAATGTCATCTAATAAAGACATTTTACCTCCTGAACTAATAAAGGATAGAGGTTCACTTCATCCAATAAATCACATGAAAGACTCGATCATGAGTTTATTAGTCTCTTTTGGTTTTGAGGTTGTTGACGGTCCTGAAATTGAAACAGAAGAATTCAATTTTGATATGCTTAATATCAAAAAAACTCATCCTGCAAGACAGATGCATGATACGTTTTACGTTGAAAAAAAATCGAATCTTCTAAGAACCCATACTTCACCAGTTCAAATTAGAGGAATGCTAGAAAAAAAACCACCTCTAGCTTTTATATCAGGTGGCAAGGTTTATAGAAAAGATGATGATGCTACTCATTTACCTATGTTTCATCAAATAGAAGGTATTTTTGTAAATGAGAACGTTAGCTTTGCTCAACTCAAAGATTTAATATATAAAATAATATATTCATTATTTAGTGAAAGTGTTCAGTTAAGATTTAGGCCTTCATACTTTCCATTTACAGAGCCTTCAGCTGAAGTCGATATTTTATCAAAAGAGGGAAAATGGATAGAAATTCTTGGGTGTGGCTTGGTAAATCCTATTGTTTTAGAAAATTGCAATATAAATTCCAATAAATATAGTGGGTTGGCATTTGGTCTTGGTATAGAAAGGATAGCAATGTTAAAACATGGAATAACAGATATAAGAGAGTTTTATAAGTCTAATTTAGATTTCTTAAGCCAATTCAAATGAAAATAGCGTACAGTCATCTAGTCAGCCATATTCAAGATAGCCCAACCCTAGAGATGGTATCTGATAGCCTATTTCAACTTGGACATGAGCATGAAATTGAAGGCAATATTTTTAATATGGAATTTACCCCTAATAGAGGTGACTGTCTCTCAGTTAATGGCTTGCTTAGAGATTTATCAGTTTTTTATAATATTAACCATGATCAAAAAGTTTATACTGAAAAATTAGATGAACTACAAATTGATTTTGAAAATCTCTCTCAAGATATATGTCCACATATTTCATTTTTAAAATTAGAAGTTGACGATATTCCGCATACATATAAAGGGTGTTTAAATGATTATTTTGTAGACTTAAATTTAAATAAAAACAACTTTTTTACTGATATTTCTAACTATATATCATATGAGACTGGTCAACCGACTCATTGTTATGATGCAAACAAAGTTAACGGCAAGCTAATTTTTCAAGAACTAAATACCAATCAAGAATTTGAGACATTACTAGATAAAAAAATCAATCTCACAGATAAAAATTCAGTTTTTCTTTTAAATAATGAGGTCATTAATCTTGCCGGAGTGGTTGGTGGTAAGAGCACATCATGCTCATCTGAGACTAAGACAGTATTAGTTGAGTGCGCTTTCTTCAAGCCTGAGAAAATTATAGGTAAATCTGTTAAGTATGATATTCAATCAGAAGCATCTCATAAATTTGAAAGATCAGTTGACCCGGCATGCCACGAAACAGTTATAAGAAGATTTATTCATCTTGTTAGCGAGTATTCAAATATAAAAAAAATGTCCTTTGTTTCATATAATTTTGGGAATATTAAAGCTCATAAAATTCCAGTTGATGTAAGTAAAATTAATCAAATTATTGGTATTAATTTAAGCGAAGATGAATATTTGAGCTATCTATTAAAACTAGGCTTCACTATAGAAAATTCTTTCATTACAGTCCCATCTTACAGAAGTGACATTGAAACCCAAAATGATTTAGCAGAAGAGGTAGCTAGAGTAATAGGTTATAATAATATCCAAAAAAAAGAGCTAAGTATCCCAAAAGGGAATATATCTAGTAACAATGATATTGAGAATAAATTAAGGTATTTTTTATTAGATCAAGGCTTTTATGAGGTTGTTAATTCTCCTTTTGTTAACAGTTGTTCAGATACCTCTTCTATAAGGGTTGATAATCCATTAGACTCAAATAGAGAATATTTAAGAACAAATTTAATTAGCTCTTTATTAGACAACTTAATCTATAACGAAAGAAGGCAAAAAGACTCAATTAAGTTATTTGAGATATCAGATATTTATACCTTAAAGGATAATCAAATCGATAGGATAAGAAGGCTTTCTATTATTGCAAGCGGTAGAGTGGGTCATAACTACGAAGATTTTTCAAAAAAAATTAATTTAGATTACCTAACTAAATTATTTAAAAAAAGCCTTCCTGGTGAAAATTTTGATTTTCAAATATTGAACAGAGACCAAACAAAAACAAAGATAAAAAATGAAATTATTGGCTGTGAGGTTGATATTAGTAATTTCTCTACTGATGTTATAAATTACAAAGAAATATCAAAATGTCCTGATACTTTTGTTCAATACAGACCCATATCTGAGTTACCCTTCTCTCAAAGAGATTTATCATTTTCAATTAAAGATCATACAAAATGCAAGTTTTTGGAGAAATTTATATTGGAATATGATGATGAGCTTTTAAAGAAAGTATTTATATTTGATTATTTCTATAATGAAAAAAATACTGAGATTAAAATTGGTTTTAGGTTTGTTTTTCAGTCAACTGATACAACAATCACAGAAATGCAGGTTAATAATGTTATGGATGCAATTATTGAATTTACAAAAAAAATTGATGGTATTAGTATCCCTGGATTAAATTAACCAATATAATTAATCTCAAATAATTAGTAATTAATATTTAGATGAATAAAATAAAGCTAGCAATAATACCTTTAATTTCACTCTCTTTGGCCGCTCAAGAATTGGATCAAGATTTTTTAAATAGTTTGCCAGATGATATCAAAAACGATCTTACAGAAAAAAACTCCAAGACTCGAGAAAGTTCAGGTGAAAACTATAGACCATATTTAAATTCATCAAAACTCAACAAAGATGAAGATCTGTTAGTACTAAAACAAAGATTGGAATATGATCTCCAGGAACTAGAGCAAAGATTAGGTTCCGATGATCGCTTAGTTGCTGAAGAAGAACCACAGCTATATGGTGCAGATTTCTTTAATACATTTCAGACAACATATATGCCGATTAATGAACCAAATCCTGATTCAGGATACTTGCTTGATATTGGTGATATTTTAGAAATCCAGCTTGTTGGGCAAAGTAATTATATTGAAGACTTTCCTATAAAAGGTGATGGTTCAATAAATCTTCCAGATATTGGAAAAATAAATGTTGCTGGTCTTTCTATCAGCCAAGCATCGAAGCTTATTAAATCTAAAATAAATCTAGCATTTATTGGGACGGAAGCATTTATAAGCCTTTCTGAAATTAGAGATGTTAATGTTTTAGTTTCAGGAAACGCACTAAATCCAGGTATTTACACATTAATAGGCAATTCTAATATTTTACATGCTTTATCTGTTGCTGGAGGAATAAACGAGCAAGGGTCCATAAGAGAGATAAATCTTATTAGAGATAATGAAGTTATTGAATCATTAGATTTATATGATTTGTTAATCAATGGTGAATATGATTTAAAGAAAAGGCTAAGGTCTGGAGATGTAATTTTTGTTGAGCCAAGGAAAAATGTAGTAACAATTAGTGGTGCGGTCAAAAGACCAGCTAAATATGAAGTATTAAAAGAGCAAAATCTCTCAAGTATTATTAGTTATGCCAATGGTTTAAAAAGAACGGCTGATCGAGAAAATATATTTCTTGAGAGAATCCTTGATGGAACTTTAAAAACTATTCCAATTCGAAATGAAATTCAATTTGAGACTATTAAAGCAATCGATGGAGATTCGATTTACATAAGGGAATACCCATATAGAAGTGCAAAAGTTTCTGGAGCCGTATTAAAACCAGGATCCTACAACATGGCAGCAGGCGAAACAATCAATGATTTAATTGATAAAGCTGGGGGTGTAACTGAAAATGCATATTTATTTGGAGGTGTATACCTAAATGAAGATGCTAAAACTATTAATAAAAAATCTAAACAATTACTTTATGAGCTTTTCCTTGAAAATATTTTATCAATGAGTGAGACAGCATCAGCAGAAGCAAATCTTGACTTAACTCAAATTGTAGGATTAGCTCAAGAGCTAAAAAAATCTGAATCAAATGGTAGGGTTGTTATTAATTTGCTTGATGAAGATTCCTTGAATTTAAATAAAATTAAAGATGGCGATGAGTTGATTATCCCAGAAGTTAACAATGTTGTTTACGTCTATGGCGAGCTCTCATCTGAGGGAGCAGTAATGTTCGAACAAAATAAAGGCTTAGATTTTTTTATTGATAAGTCTGGTGGTTATAAAAAGTCAGCTGATCTTAGCTCTATCTTCATACTTCATCCTAACGGAGAGTCAGAAATGTATAGCAAAAAAAGAAATATTTTTGAAAGCTCTCCTCAAAATCAGATTAAAATTTATCCAGGCTCAATAATCTTTGTTCCTAGAGCATTAGATAAGTCAACTTCAAGAAGAATAGCAGCGCAAGCTTATGTTACAATTCTTGGTAACTTAGGAATTAGTTTAGCATCTTTAGCATCTTTAAATGATTAGCTGGGTAAAGATGAATGAAAAAAAATCCTAAGCATTCAACAAAATATTTTCTACTATTAGTATCATTAATCTCCATTAACACAATTTATTCTGATAGTTATGAGCATAATTTATACAATAATTACGGCGTTGTAGGAACAATACATACTCCATCAGCAAGAACCTTTGATGAAGGAGTTCATGGATTAACTATCTATAAGGGAACTCCAAACCAGACTATCACACTTACAGCAAGCCCATTTAATTGGCTTGAAGCCTCTTTCTTTTATACCAATGTTACAGACAGACCCTATTGTTATGAACCGGGTGATATAGTCTGCGAACAGGACTTTAAAGATAAGGGTTTCAATATTAAGGCAAGACTTAAAAAGCAGGGTGTTTTTCCTGCTGTTGCTATAGGATTTAATGATCTTGCTGGTACTGGGATTTATAGCTCAGAATATATTGTAGGTAGCTATGGAATAAATAGGACTGATTTTCATTTTGGGATAGGTTTTGGTCTTTTAGATGGATCAGATCTGAGATTTAAAAATCCTTTAGGCTATCTATCAGATAGGTTTTATGAAAGACCAACTGGTACAAAAGGCATAGGAGGAAGCTTTGACGCAGCTAAATATTTTACTGGTGAAACGGCATCACCTTTTTTTGCTGTATCTCATGCTTTAAACAATAAGTTTCTACCTCATGCTTTAAACAATAAGTTGCTGCTCAAAGCAGAATACGATTCCTCTGTTAGGCCCGGTTTAGTTCCTTTTAGAATTCCTGAGAATGATTATTCGTTTGGAATAGATTATTTGATTACTGATAGCTTTAGTATTGGTGTCTCTTATGAGAGGGGAGATTATGCTTCTTTCAAATTTGTTTATAAAAATAATCCTGTTAAGACATTTCAGAAATCTAAATACGCAAGAGGAAATCTTCGTAGAGGAGATAATAAGTACACTCAGTTAATAAATAACCTCGAAGAGAATGGTATTGGTGTAAAGAAACTTACTGAGAGTGCAGGTTCAATAGGCCTTGAACTTACTCAAGTTATTCATCCTAATCTAAGAGTCGTAGAAGAAATTATTGCTCAGTCAGCAAGAGATGCTGGAATAACTAAAGATATTAAAAAAGATATTGAAATTGCAAATTTATTAGCTGTTTCAGAAATTGATGATGCTTATAGAATAAACTCTTCAACGATATATCAAAGACGATCATCAAAAAAAGTTAATACAAACACACGTTTACAATTTAGACCATTTCTTGCATCGAGGGAAGAATTCTTTAAAGGTGCTTTATTGGTTGAGAATGATACTGAGTTCGTAATTAGAGAGAATTTGTTTTTTAACACTAACTTAAAATATAGCTTAGCCGACAATTTTGATGATTTGTATATACCACCAGTAGATACTTTCCCTGCTCAAGTAAGATCCGATGTTAAAGAGTATTTAAATAAAATAAAAGATGGAGGTATTTTGATAGGAAGAGCCCAACTAGATTATCATTTAACTCCTATTAAAAATCATCATATTATGTTGTCTGCTGGAATCTTAGAAGATATGTTTTCTGGAGCAGGAATGGAATATTTATACTTTAAACCAAATGACAACTATGCATTTGGAATAGATGTCTTTAAAGTTCGTAAAAGAGATTATTATTGGAGATTTGGTCTCTTAGATTATGAAAATACGCTTGCTACAGCAAATTTTTATTATAGAAATTATGGAACCATACCGTTTGACATGAGAGTTTCTGCAGGAGAATATCTTGCTGGTGATGTTGGGTACACTTTAGAACTTTCCAGGTCGTTTTATAACGGCGTTCAGTTTGGCGTTTTTGCGACCTTTACTGATGTCACAACTCAGCAATTTGGCGAAGGTAGTTTTGACAAAGGAATCTTTTTTAACATACCAATATATGGAAATTTAGTTAATTACATGTGGAGGCCTTTGACAAAAGATCCTGGTGCAAAGCTAAATAGAAGAAATACTCTTCATGATTTATTGGTTAGGCTTAGGCCGATAAATTAATTTTAAAGGAAATTTAAAATATTTATAATTTAATGTTTACAATAAGTACATATAATTATGTATTTTTTGTAAAATGTAGGTTACTATAACAAAAATGCAAGTTACAAATGTAATCTTATATACATATAACTTGTATTAATGTATAAAATCAATAGCGGATAAGTGAGGATAAAGGCTATGAAAAATTTTTATTTTGTTGGTTTATTAACAGTATTATCTTTCGGGCTTACAGCAGAAGTTAGCAGCGATAGGTTGTCTGAGATTAATTCAAGTGTAAACTCCATGAGCGTTAATGAGCTGCAAGACAGAAGAGCTTATTTAATCAACGAGCAAGCACAATTACTAGAAACTGCACAGAGCACTCAAAGCCCATCTAATGTTAAGAGCATATCTAATAGATTGGATGAGATTCGTGCTGAGCTGAGCTCAATTCAGAAAGCATTAATTGCTTTAGTTGGCGCTGCAGTACTAAATAATTTAACAAGTGATAGCTACGATGATGACGTTCCTCCAGTTATTACCATTAATGGTTCTAATCCAGCCGCAGTAGAGCTAGGAGGCGCATATAGTGATGATGGCGCAACAGCATTTGATGCAAATCATGGAACTACTAATGTAACATCATCTGGAAGTGTCGATACGTCAACTCTAGGATCATATATAATTACATATTCAGCAACAGACTTAAGTGGTAATACTGCTTCAGCCATAAGAGTTGTTAACGTTGTAGATACAACAGCACCTGTAGTCACTGTAACAGGCGATAATCCTGCAACAATAGAATTAGGCGATACTTATACAGATGCTGGTGCAACCTCAACCGACGCATCTGCATCATATGCAGTAGTAACTACTGGCACTGTTGATACAGATACAGTAGGCGAATACACATTAACATACACATCTACAGATTCTTCAGGAAATGTTGGAACAGCTACGAGAACTGTTAACGTTGTTGATACAACAGCACCGGTAGTAACTGTAACAGGTGACAATCCAGCAACAACAGAATTAGGCGATGATTATACTGATGCTGGTGCAACTGCAACAGATCTATCTGGAGATGTTGAAGTAGTTACAACTGGAACTGTCGATACTGATACCGTTGGCGAATACACATTAACATACACATCTACAGATGCTTCTGATAATGCTGGAACAGCAACAAGAACTGTTAATGTTACTGATACCGTAAAACCTGTATTTACATCTTCATCAACATTCGTAATTGACGAAAATGTATCAGAAGTTGGAACTGTAACAGCAACTGACCTTGATACTATTACATTCACTATTGGTGCAACAACCGGTCCTGCAATACAGGGCGGTTCAGGTTCCCCACAGCTTCAAATTTCTAGCGATGGTGCTTTAAGCTTTGATAGAAACGTTGATTATGATGTACAAGTACCTGACGTTCAGTTATATGAATTTGATGCTTTTAATACTCAAACTAAAACAACAATGACATTATCAGGCTATGAAACTGTCGCAACGATGGACTTTACTGCAACAGTTACAGCTACTGATGCTTCTGGTAATGCCACTACACAAGACATTACTGTTCAGGTAAGAGATGTTGGTGGTGTTGATGACAATTCAGGTACAGGTACAGGCACAGGTACAGGTACAGGTACAGGTACAGCAACATTTAATGATGATGGCGTAAATGTCACATTACCTACATTTACGTCTTCGCCAATATTTGTTGTTGACGAAAATGTAACTGAAATTGGAACTGTTACTGCAGAAGTTACTGCTAACGTAGATATAACTGTCAGCTTTACTATTGGTGAAACAACTGGTCCTGAAATACAGGGCAAATCAGGTTCTCCACAGCTTCAAATAACAAGCAGTGGTGCCTTAAGCTTTGATCAAGCGGCTGACTATGATGTACAAGTGCCTACAAAAAAAGTGTATGACATTCGTCAGGGTGTTGCTAATGCTGCTACTTTAGATTGTGATAGTGATAAAGTTAACTTTAGCTGCTATCCTACTGTAGGAACATACACATTAGAAGGCTATGAATCTGGTGCAACGATGGACTTCACTGCAACAGTTACGGCTACATCTTCTCTTGGTGCTACTAGTACTCAAGACATTACTGTTCAGGTAAGAGATGTTGGTGGTGTTGATGACAATGCGGGTACAGGTACAGGTACTGGAACAGGTACAGGTACAGGTACTGGAACTGCTACTAACACAACCGTTGATGCAGGCTAAGTAGACTACTAATCTCATACATGGGCTTTGGAAAAAAAGATATTGTTAAAAATATCTCTTCCAAAGCCCTTATTTCATCTGAATCAGCTTCATTAGTGCTAGAAGCTTTTCTTGGTTTTATCAAACAAAATAAAAGACACAAAATAAAGATTTCTAAATTTGGAACTTATTATTTACATAATAGCCCGGCTAGAATTGGAAGAAATCCAAAAACAAAAGAAGAATACGAAATTCAATCATATAAAAGACTATCCTTTAAAGCTTCAAATAAGATAAAGTCAATTTTAAATTAAAAAATGGTCGGGATGACCGGATTTGAACCGATGACCACTACACCCCCAGTGTAGTGCGCTACCAGGCTGCGCTACATCCCGCATTTGAAGTATTATATAGTAAGATATCTCTATGAAATTCAATTATATTTTTATATCTATCTTTTGTTTTATATCGTCAAATATTTATAGTAATGAATATGAAGTTAATACAGAGTCTGGGCTTGTTTTTGGTCACATAAAGAATAATGTTATACATTGGGACGATATACCATATGCAAAGCCTCCTGTTGGAGATTTAAGATGGAAGGCGCCTAGAAAACTAGATGAAGGTGCAAAAAAAAATTTTATTAAACCAAAAGAAAACAATTTTTGTGTTCAAGAGCCTTCTGGCCTTGGTGGCTCAAAAGGAAAAGGCTTTTTTTCTGGCTCTGAAGATTGTTTATATTTAGACATTAAAGCACCGAAGAAGGCAACAAAACAACTGCCTGTGATGTTTTGGATTCATGGTGGAGGTAATACTAGTGGTTTGAAGGATTTGTATGATTTTTCATCAATGATTAGAAAGCACAATGTTATTGTTGTTTCAATTAATTACAGGCTGGGTCCTTTCGGATGGTTTACCCACCCTTCAATTCAAAACATGCAGTTTGGTATAGATAAAACTTCTAATTTTGGCACCTTAGACATAATTGAGGCACTAAAGTGGGTGCAATCTAATATATCTTTATTTGGAGGAGACCCAAATAATGTAACAATTTTTGGTGAGTCAGCTGGCGGTCATAATGTTTTATCTTTATTGGTTGCCAAACAAGCAAAAGGCCTATTCCACAAAGCAATATCACAATCTGGTTACACCACAACGTACTCTAAAGAAGAGGCCTATAAACCAAAAAATATTTCGTCTTCATCTGAGCATGCAAGTTGGAGTATTGTTGAAAAGATTATCAAAGATAAATCTTTAATAATTGCTCAAGAGGATAATAATAATAAAATTAGAGAGTTATTAAAAAACCTACCTGCAGATGTTTTTTTTAAATATTATTCAAAAAGACCTTCATATGAAAACCTTCCCTTACTCACCGCAGATAAAATTGTAGTTCCAGAAATGGGTTTAAGCGAAGCTTTATCAATAAAAGATTATATTAATAATGTTCCAGTCATAGCGGGATCAAATAGAGATGAGGTTAAATTATGGCTTGCATCAGCTAAATATTTTGTTGATTTAGATTACACATTCCTTGGATCAATTTTTGGAGTACCTAAGGTTTCTCTGAAAGATAAAGATGCTTTTAATCTTTTTAATTCTTATAGGAGTAGAGCCTGGAAAATCAGAGGAGTTGACGATCCATTAAGAAGCTTATTCTTAGCCGGTAATAAGGAACTATATGCTTATAGATATGACTGGGATGATCATAGAAGATTTATTATTGCTGACTTTAAAGAACTCATTGGTGCAGCTCATGCCACAGAAATCCCGTTATTAACAGGTAACAATAAATTAGTTGGTGATTATGGTTTTTTACTTTACCCGAGAGGTCTATCAAAAAAATTTACATCTAATAATATGATGAAGTTTTGGACTAATTTTGCGAAAACCGGCATACCTGGAATATCAACCAACGGAGTTGAATGGACAAAATACAATGGTCAAAAAACTTTACCATCAAGTTATATGATCCTAGATAATAGAAAAAATCTTAAAATGCATAAAGATGAATTTTCTTTTTTTTCACTTTCAGAAGATTTATACAAAGAAGATGCTTTAACTGATCTAGAAAAATGTGTTGTTTTACTTCAAATGCTTACATATGTTGGAGATGACTTATATGATCAATATGCCAATGGTTATCCAAGTAAATGTGACAGAAGTGAATCTGAGAAATTTTTAAAAGATAATGCTAGTTTTGTAGATTATTAAGTAAATTAATTTTTGTTCTTTGAAATATCTTTAATTTTTAACATTTCGATATCTTTAATATTTATCAGGCCCGCAATTCTTCTTATCAGCCTTTCTTCGCTAACTTCTAAAATTTTATCGGCGTATGCAACATCAAATAAGAATTGAATTAAAGTTAGTTTATCTTCTTTGGTGTAGTCTTTATTAATATCATTTATAAATTCGTTGAATGAGACGCTATTCTTACTATACTCTTCAATTATTTCCATAATTCTTTCTTCTTTTTTACCAACTTTAGAACTAATTTTTTTTATTTCATCATAAAGCAATGTAAGTTCAGATTCTGAAATGTCTCCATCAGATCTAGCAATTTCATAGGCTAATATTGAGGCAGTTAACTCAACTTCAAAATTATTTTTCTTATTTTCAACGGGTTTATTTTTTTTCTTAAAAAAATTGAACATACCTATTTAACAAACTTTATTTTGATATTTGAGATTCCATATGCATAAAGATAGTAAAAAGAAGAAAATAATAGGAACATTAATGTTGAAATCCATGGCTCAAAATTGTTCTCTAAGATTATTCCTAGCAATCCAGCACAAATAGATACTAGTACAATGATCCCTAAAGTACCTTCCGCTGAATAGTTAAGCATTAGTTTGTGATGGATATGATCTCTTCCTGGTGATGCAATGCCAATTCCCCTTGTAAGTCTTGAGAAAATAAGACCAATACAATCTAGAAGAGGAATTGCAACAAACCACAGCATGGTAATACTTTCAGATCCATACATTGTATTTTGAGAAGAATAAATAGCACACCATGCCACCCAGAAACCTATAAGGTTTGAGCCACTATCTCCGAGAAAAACTCCTCTTTTCTTGCCAAAAAACCTTAGATTAAATATTAAAAAACCAATCATGGAACCGATAACTATTATTAGTACGGAGTCATACATTAATCCTGAAAAAAATCCGATGAACAACAAGGCTATCATTGCAGAACCTGCACATAAACCATTGATACCGTCTATCATGTTAAATGCATTCATTATTCCAACAACACAAAAAATAGTAAATGGTATTCCAAATATACCTAATTGAATTTCACCAAAACCAAACAAATCACCAAGATTAGAAAGATATATATCTGTTGTAAAAATTACATATAAGCTCAATGTAATTTGAATGATAATTCTATAGATGGGTGGCAAAGTCTTAAA
>Ga0181564_10003660_pt1 | contig 13207 bp, 7 predicted proteins | sample 011ome_24_FD_134512 | JGI IMG/M metagenome (GOLD analysis project Ga0181564, IMG submission 134512) | Coastal salt marsh microbial communities from the Groves Creek Marsh, Skidaway Island, Georgia - 011513CT metaG (megahit assembly) | ecosystem: Environmental > Aquatic > Marine > Intertidal zone...
CGCAGAGAAGCAAGCGGCGAGTCAGCGAGATTCCGGGGCCGTGGCTGGGATGTTAGCCAGGGACGTCGCGGACGCCAGGATTGACCAGAGAGAGAACTTCAAAAAAATGTATCGCGAGTTGGAAGAAGCGACCAAGTTGTCGATCACGGAAAACGAACGAACGAGGAAACAAGTCCAGAAAGAGCTGGAGACGCTGTGGGAACTGGTAGAAAACGTGGAGAGAGAGATTTCCGGCGTCAGCGACGGCGTCGGAGAGCGGTTGACGATGATTTTAGAGGCGCGAGCAGAGGAGCAGAAAAGATTGAGAGAAGAGGAAGAAGAGACGGAAAAGAAGAAGAATCCGTTTGAAGACAAAGCAATCGCTGAATTTGCGTTTTCCGAGGAGTTGCAAAACCGAGTGGACGAGATTTCAAAGCTCGCGGATGCGGTCCAACGCGTGAAAGAAGCCATCGATGCCAGAAACGAAGCTGAACTCGGGAACGAGTTGATTTCAAAGATGGACGAGAGTCAGTGGCAAGCGCTCGGTTTGCGATTCGACGCGCTTTCGGAAATGGCAGAAACGACCGCCGAGCGTGTGGTGTCGGAAATCAGCGAATCGATTGAAAAGAAAAGAGGTGTGTTTTTGAGCGACGATGATGATAACGATGACGCAAACGCAGCGATGATCAACGCGATGAAAATGGGCGCGAATAAAATCATCGCCTCCAAGGAGAAGGAAGAGTCGTACTATTCGTTAGATTTGGACGAAGATAACGTAGACGATATGAGCGAACCGAAAACAGGATTTGAAAGAGCGTTGCGACGAACGGGAAGCGTCGAGATGGTTGCAGAAACAGTGAAAAGGAGTAGCGATGAAGATAGGAGACGAAGGCAAGAGCCATCGGCGTCCATGCAAACGAGGATGGCGATGCAACAACCGACGACGACATCGACACCGCAGACAACTAGCACTAGCAACAACAACAATAACAACAAAGAGTCAATTAGCAGCAGCATTACTAGCGATGAACAAAAGAAGCAAGATACTCCGATTAACGCCCGGCCTGGCGTCACGAAAGAGAGCGCGTTTGAAAATATGCAAGCTATGCTCAGATCTTCCACGGAAGAAGAGGAAGAAGATATTTTCGACCCGTTCGCTGGTATAGTGGCTTCCGCGTCGGAGGAGTCTTCGGAAGTCACCGCGAGTGCGATTAGCGAAATAGTAACCGACATAGCAGATGCCAAGAAACAAGTAGATGAGAAAGCACCGCCGGTTTCATCGTCTGCGTCGTTTGACGAGAAAATCGCTTCGGGTTTACAAAGCTTACGCGAAGGCCGCAAACTCGCGCGAGCGGCTGAAGACGAGTCTGCGAAACCTGCGGTATCGTTAGAAAATTTGATGTCCGCAGAGGAGTGCTTTGCGAACGCCGTGAACGATTTTGTCGTCGCCGTGGAAGTTGAGCCGAGCGCAGTTTCGGCGAAAGGGAATCTAGGCAATGCGCTTCTCGCTCGAGGCATCGCGTTGAGGGCTTTACGAGACGCCACCGCCGAACGCGTGTTTGGTTCTTCATCATCGAGAGGAGCGTTCGGAGGTTTAAGCGAAGAAGACGTGCGCTTTTACGGCGAAACCGCTGAAGATGCACTCGTGGATGCCGGAAAGTACTTTCGAGCCGTCGCGGTTGAAGACCGTGATGCAGCTTTGGCGTCGGATGAGAAAGAACAAGGCTCATCATCATCTTCATCATCAGTTGCCGTAATCGTAGCGCTCATCGCCTGGGGACGGGCGTTATCGCAACGCGGTGCACTTGTTCGCGACGACGCCGAGGTTTTTAATTTATACGATTCCGGGGACGAAGAAGACGAGTCCGTCATTGCGAGCAACTTGGCGGACGCTTCGAAGTTGTTCCTCGCCGCGGCGGAAAAGCACCGAGCAGCCATCGAAAGATGCGCCTTGGCCGATGAAGAAGGAGAAAACGATGAGGATAGTAAAACCAGTAGTCATAAAACGCTCGTCCAATCCAGACGCATCGAAGCCTACTGTCGCTGGGGCGAAGCTTTAGAGTCTGCCGCGGAGTGCGAGTTCACGCTCAGAAGCGGAAAAGAACGCGAACTGTGGACGGCGGCGAGCGGCGCCTACGGCGAAAGCGAACGCCTCGGCGAAGACAGCGGCGCTGCCACCGCCGGCGTCGAGAGGTGCGAAGCTAAGCTCGGAGAAGATGGATACTACTAAAGTCGTGTACATTTTGTATCATATTATACACAAAATCCAAAAATACATCTATATATGAGTTGTTGTTGTTAAAATCCACGTCAGCTTTTTCTTCACAAAAACGTATAAAAAACAAAAAGACGAACAGTTCAATCAATGCGATTATATATGAGTACTCGCACGACTACTGGTGTTCCTAACAACATTGTATTATTACTATTTAAACTAAACCTAGAATCAGTTTTTCAACTGGATCCATGATCTTAACGCGCCTCTTGGAAGGCACGCCACCTTTCTCTACGGCTAACTCGCGTAATGCCGCCGCGGCGGCTTTGGCCGTCTTACTTGCCCCTGAGCGAATAAACACCGCGGGCCAACCCATCGGAGCATCCGCAGTCACCCACGTCCCGCTCCCAGTGCTTTCCTCATCGTCGATACCTTTCTTTTTCATCGTCGTCTTCTTTGTTGTCGACGTCGATATCGGCGCTAAGATGGTTGTCCACGCGTCCATCCACACGTCTTCGCCGGGTAAGTAGCAATGAACTCTCGTCGTTTTACGATCCAGCACCGGTGCGATCAACAGGTCGCGTCCGAGTAAAAACTGTGAAGTCAAATCACTCGCCACTTCGTCGTATGCGTAGTGAATGAACATCATGCGCGTCATCGGTAACCCGACGTTTTCTGCCTCGCGCATCGCTTCACGTTTGTATTCAAGCAACGCCATGTGCATGGACGTGCACCAAGCCAGCTGCGCGATAATCTCCTCGTCGTCCCATGCTTGCGCATTATGGTGTGGTCTGTTTCCTTGGTGCGATCGGTACACGGCATCTGAAAACGCGTTCAATTCCATCCATCGCATCAGCAATTCTTTCGATCGGTGTCGTCCTGGTGTCGCCGTGTACCCGCCAATGTCAGAATGACTCAAAGTCAAACCGCTTAAACCACCGGTCAATATGCCATTTAGGGCAGATTTAATGCCATCTCGATTGTCCCAACTAACGAGTTGGTCGCCGACCCATTGGACGCTCGTAAACGACGGTGTCAATAAACTCGCCGATCTGGTCCAGAAGAATCCCGTTTTCTCCAAGCCGGCGCGTCGAAGAGCGCGCCTTTGAATCCTCGCCCAATCTTCTGGGTATCGATTGTGCGTCAAAATCGGCAATTCTCCAGATTTCAACGTCGCGTCGAACGGTAAGTATTCTCCAAAATCTGCCATGAATGCTTTTGCTTTCGTCGCGACGAGCATATCGACGATGACATTTTCGATCCAATGCACGCACTCCGGGTTGGTTAAATCCAACAACGAAAATGTGACCCCTGGTTCGCTCACGAAACCGTACCCTTCGCCTTTCTTGTTCTTGACGAAATATCCATTCTCTAAAGCAAATCGATACAAATCACCGTGATGATCTTTCGAGTCCATCAAAAATGGATTCACGTACGTAGCCAAGTGCGTGCCTTTCTTCTCAAACTCCTCGCGCAACGCGTGCCAATCCGTGTATAAATCTTCGTCGAGTTTCCAGTTCCACCAGACGCGTTCGATGCCGATGCTCGTGTTCCGGAAACCCGACCAATCTTGCAACCAAAACCCAGCTATTTTCACACCTCCATCGGTTAACTGCTTTTCGATACGTCTAACTTTCCTCGGACCACCAGTCATGCCGATGATGACGCCTCGCATCGCCCATTCCGGTAAAGGTTTAATACGTCCAGAATATTCCGTATACGCTTGTAACACGCCCGGGATATCTCTCGCGGCGATGATTTGACCACAAACTATCCCAGTAGGTGCAACCACGTGCACGCTGATTGCGTTTTCTTCCGTGAAATCAAACTCAGAGTACGTGTAATTGGTGAGAAAAAACGACCGCGCTTTCGAGGTGACGTAATGCGGAATCGCCGAGTAAGTTGTCCACCAATCGCCGCTGGAACCTTTAAATAAGAGCTCCGCGGTTGCAGAAATCGGTTGTTTCCCTCTCCCTACGCCTTGTTCACCTGTTATGATCGGCACTCTCCTTCCTGTGTGTTCAATCGATGTGTACTGCTCCCCTAATCCATACACTCGCTCGCGCTTCTCCACCGCGTGCGTTAAAATCAAGTGGTTCAAATTTACCATCCTCCGATTCCTCCTCGGGGATCTTTGCACGCCTGGAACGATTTCGTCCCAAATAATCGTGAACCCAATTCTATCATCGCTCCTGGTTGCAAGAGCTATTGAATACGACGCTCTTAACTTTGCGTTCGCTTTTTGCTTCGCCAACTCGATTTCCGATTCTTGGTCGTCCGAGAAGAGCGCGTGGTAAATTTTACTTCGCCGTTCGTAAAATTTGTTCACCAAGTGGTCAATCCACGCGTCCTCTTTCACCACCGTCCCTTTGATGACAATACACTCTACTAATTCTAGGTTGCTATTGCTATTTTGACTATTCCCACTATTACCGTTACTACCGTCACTATCGACTTCAATCAACGCGACACCTCCGCCGCCTTCGTCGTTGTTCTCCACCTCAACGCCCGGCGTCTTTCTCGGCGTCTCCCGCTCAACCCTACCGTCGTAATGCACCTCGCACGTCTTCCTCTCCATACTATCGATTGTTTGTACCGTCGTTCTCAACTTATCCAGAACCTGTATCCTAAAATGTCCGTGTATTAACTGGTGCACTTTAATCGGCCCGCTCGCGAGCGTTAAAAACGGTCTCTTGGCGATGGACGACCACGTTTCCGTGATTGGACACAACCGCTGACGAAAGCAAAATTTGGCTCTCTTGTGCGTGATTTTCAGCGTTTGCTCCGTGTTTTGCCACTGCAACGCGCATCAAAAAAGAAGAAGAAGAGTGAGCGTATTCGTCAGCGCGTGCCGTAAAAACGAAAGAACGCGCGGATTAAAAAAGAGAGATAAAAAACAAATCGACGCACCCGCACGGTAAACTTCCCAGAATCGAAGCCAACGTCCCCCAAATCCGACGCCACCCTCCCTTCCTCTGAAATCTTGTGATACGTTTTATCCACGTACGGCGCGATGATAAATATAATCGCCAACACGAACGCGGAGGAAAATATCGGTATTTTTGGTCGGTAGAGGAGTTGTTTTTTGACGAGTTTGATGGCGCGTTTCAGAGGCGATTTATTATTGCTCGTTGGCGGCAAAGAGGACGAGGACGGGTCGGCGTCGAATCCATTTTTCCCCGCATCGTCATTTTTAACACCTCTTCTTCTTCTTCGAGGCGGCGTCGAAGGGAGTTGTTGTCGTTCATCCGCCGGCGACGACGATCGTCGTCGTCGCTGTCGCGCCGTTGCGGATGGCGGCATGCGTGGTGAATGCTGCTTCTTTTTCTGTTTTAAAGTGTAAGTGTGAGAATAAATGCAATGCGCGTCTGATTGAATGGAGAGATGCTCTCACAACACTACACTAACGGTCTCTAGGAGTGACAAAAAATATCATCCTCCTACTCCTCCTCCTCGTCGTCGAAAAGCGAAGACGTTGTACAACGTCGAGCCTTTCAAATGGTCCGGCTGCACCACTTTAACGTTCTCGAGGGAAAACTTACCTCTTTGGTGCAAAACGTCGACGACTCGTCGGACGCCAGTTTTATCCTCTCCGTCGTGGACTTCTAAAACGATAGAATCGATGTTCGCAAAGTCTTCGTCGCGGATGCCGGCCAACACGGCGAGCTCGTACCGTTCGACGTCGATTTTTAACAGATTGATTTTCTTTTTAATACTATTTGTTCCGTTTCGTGTTTCGTCTTCATCCTCTCCTTTATCGTTAAAGATGGCGTCGGATAAAGTTACGCACGGTACGGTTTCGACTTTTTTACCTCTCGATAACCACTTGACGACGAAGAAACAGATGGATTTGATAACCGCGGACTTGACGAAAAACAGATTCTTCTCCAAGACGAACCTCGCGAGCGCGCGCAACATCAGAAACTTCGGCGCGTGTTTTATAATCAACGCCGTCGCGTATTCCACGACATTCGTGAGCGTCTCTCCCTCGTCCTCGATCGCCGTCGACCACCCGGCAGCGTTCGGGAACGACGTGAACGAGATTGTATCCTCCTTCCCGTCCCCGACCGCTTCGTTCGCCAAGCGCAGCGAGACGCGCGCGTCGTCCTTAAACTTCCTCTCCAAATTACTCCTCAACGCCTCGTACGTTTTTGGAGACGGTTCGAACGCGTACAACTCGTACTTCTTTTTATCGCGTTTCTCTCCTCGTTCGGTGCACTTTTTCAGCGCTTCGAGAGAAAACAAGCCTATGTTCGCGCCCACGTCTACAATCACCGTCGTCTCGTCTTCCTTCGCTCCTCCTTCTCCTAGCAAAAGATGTTCAATCGAATACAAATCATCCGTCGATATCTCGTCGAATAAAAACTTCACGTCCAACTCGGAGACGTAATCAATCGTCGTGGAATCTGGCAACGTCGCCTGTTTCTTCTTTCTGTTCACGCGCATCTTCTTTTCAGAGAGGCTTTGAACGAGAACATCAACACCCCTAGTAGCTCTACTTCTTCCGCGTGGTTTTTTCCCTAACGACCCAACATCGTCTTTGTCGGGAAAAGATTTTGAAGACGACGATACCTTTGACGCTACCGCTGCTACTACCGCTCTTCTTCTCTCGCGATGACGACTCGAATACAAAGAACTGGATGATGAACGCGCGTTGTTGTTGTTGTTGAAATCGTTGCGAATGTTCGCGCCTAAAGCGCTCGCGAGAGCCGCGCTAAACATATCTTTTTTTTTGGAGCGTGGAACCCCTAATAGGGAGCTTTCGTGCCCTAAACCCTATTGACCTATTGAAACCCTAAACAATCTCGGTTTGAATTTTTTTCTCCGATGCACTCGAGAAGCAAAAACGTCAGAAAACTCGAGAGCCACCGCGTGTAATCGAAAGTCACGAGACACACGCGCACGGACGCACACACACGCACACAAAACAAAGAGAGATCGCGGAAGAATAAGCAGTGGCGCGTTTATTCAAAACACTCTCTTCGCGCGCGCACATGGCGGCCGTATCGCGGATTGCCGAAGACGACGAGAACAAAATCGAATCTGAAGTCGAACGAAGAAACGACGCGAACGAGGAAGAAGCAAAAGAGCAACAACGAACGATGGATCCTTCTTCCTCTTCGGGAAGAGGAGGAGAAGAAGAAGAAGAAGACGATAACACGAACGCGTACCGTTGGCAAGACGTGCCCTTGATTCCGCAGTTAGTCGGTACCGTGCAACCGTGTTCGTGGTACTCGGAAAAAGATGGATGCGTTTACTCGTGGGGAGGACAGAGCGGCGAAGCGAAGGAAGCGGCGAGGGAGGAGATGAAAGTTTTGGACCTGGTCGGTGCGTTCTGTTTTCTTTAACAATGCGTTCGTAGAGAATACTGACATTTCTTATTTCTCTCTCTGTTCGCGTCATTACCTTAAAAACCATTCCTTTTATTTTTACACAGGCGGCGAGTTTGCGCATTGGACGTTTCACGTAGAAAGCAGCCCGAATCCGGACGCGTTTCCGTCGTTTTGCGCGAGACAGGTAAGGACGAACAAGAAGACGAACAAGAAGAATGAAACCGAGGAAGAGGAAGAGGGTGTGGTGACTTTTTTGTCAGGCGGTGCTGAAGAGGGGGAGAACGGTGGTGCCGGTGAGGACCAGAATAAAACGGTCGTGCGAACGTACGACTCGGCGTTGAAGAAATGGAGCGTTTTGGAGCCATTGGTGGATAAGAAGACGAATGCGGTACCGGATGAACGATTTGGCGCGTCGTCGACCTTTATTAGCGATCAGAAGGTGTTACATTTCGGTGGAGTGAAGAAACGCGTGACTTCTTCAAAAAATCAGAAGAAAACTGCATCGGCGATGGAGAAACAGAACGCCGCTTTTACGAATGAGACGTACATTTTCGATTTCAAATCGAACTGTTGGAGTCATGTGAAGGTACCAGTGAAAAAGTGTCCTCCAGCCCGAGCGTTTGCGAGCTTGATCTCCGTCAAAGATGACGTCGCGTTTCTCTTTGGAGGCGTGGACGCTTCCGGAGAGTGTCTCAACGATGTGTGGAAGTTTGACTTCAAGAACAAAGCGGAGCCATGGAAGGAAATCAAAGCGGATAAAGAGGCACATGAAATGATTGCGCCGAGAATGCTACACGCTGTCTGTGCGCTTCCCGACGGCGATGGTATGCTTGTCGTTGGTGGAAGAGGCAGTAAGAATGAACACATCGGTGATGCGTGGATCTTTTCGTGCGAATTTAGAGTTTGGCAAAAGTTACCAGATTACATGTCCCCAAAGGTAGGAATGTTTGGTGCATCTCTCGTTCCAGCTCGATCGGCGGTGTTTCGAATCGGTGGTGCGTTTGCAGATGAAGTGGAAGGGAAGCAAATCATGATTGAAGAATCGAACGTAACGAGTACGAATACCGCCGCCTCTTTGCAAAAGAAGAAGAAAAAATCATCGGGAAAAGATAAAGTCTCCGCGGTGGAGTTGTCGACGTCTAACACTGGCGCGGCTTTTTTTGCCCGCGCAGGGTCAACATACGGTAACGAACTCACGAAACCAGAGTATGTCGAAGATGAGAATCAACCGCAGGAAAATTTATGGGACGACGTGTTGCCGCTGAAAGACTGCTGGGACGCAGATGCCGCGGCTTTGACGACGGATCTGAAAACCAAGAAGAAGAAGAAATCTGGTGGCGGCAACGTCAAGCTCCCGAGTGTTAGTATTACTCCAAAAAAGGATTTATCGATATCTACGAAGAAGTCGACCGAAGAGCAGCATACGGAGGGACGAGACAGCGGTCGCGAGAACACAAACATGACATCAATCGCGACGACGGAGACTCCACGAGGGGGTATTCGTTCCGCGTTTGAGCCCGTCAAAGGTTCGCAAGCGTTTAAAGTGGACGGTCGATCTGCTCCGCCTCCGGTGGCGCCCGTCGCTAATTGCGAATTCTGTTTCGTTGAGTTCAAAGGCAAAACCAGAAATCAACTGTTGATGAAGCACCGAGAGGAGTGTTCGAAAAACCCAAAGAACATCACGGGCGAAGCGACAGAAAAGATTGCCTTAACGTTCAAAGCAAACCAGCTCTTAGGCTTGCCGAAGCTGAAGGTTCAGAAATCTGCAGCTGCGAAACATCACGACGGCGACTTGCCGAGCTTGAGTCCGCGCGCCAGTCGAGAAGAAGTGCTCGTCCCAGGTGTGCGTCCGGCGCCTTCGGACGACGAGGACGAGGATAAAGTTAACACGGTAAAGAAGAAAAAGTTGAAGAAACAACCGTCCAAGCTCGGGCGATCTAGCTCATCTCAGATGAAGGTTGCTTCGGCTGGTAGCGGCGAGGTCGGAGGCAAGAGCAGCGGAGGTGATGTTCCAAACAACACCGCTGCGGCGGCGGCGGTAGGTCAGAAGAACGGGGAAAAGGAAAAACCAACCACGACGGCGCTTGCAAACAACGAAAAGAACATGCCACCGAAAAAGAGAAAGTTTGCCGAAGACGGGACGATGCAAAAGAATGGAACAACGGAAGAGGAAAGAGAAGCGTTGAGGAACGAAGAATGCTACCGAATGGTGATGGAGAAGAGCGTGAAGTTACCCAGACTGCACAACGCATCTGGAGCCTTAGCGGTATCGGAAGAAGACTTGATGAAACAGTTTGCACAAATTGCAAAAATGAAAGAAGACGCTTTGAAAATCTTAGACAACAAGCTGAACGCGAAGGAGAAAGAGATGTGGGATCGAGCTCAGAAACATTTGGCGAATGCAATCGCGAGCAAAAATTACGACGAACTCTTCAAAGAGCTGAATACGAACGGCGCAACGAAAACAATCGCTACGACATCTCCCTCTAAAAAGGCGAAAACGACGCCGGGAAAAGAAAGCGGAAAGCTTCCTGCGATTGGCTCAAAAGTCGATCCGTCCAAGAGTAAAATCACGGGCACTTTTGATGCCGGCTATTTCGTCGAGCTCGTCATCGACGGCAAGAAATGCTCGGGGATTGCATTTTCGCCAGATTTGAATCAAGTCGGGAATTAATAGCAGAATCAACAGCAGCACGTGAGCGAGGAAGTATTGTATAAAAATACGCATATACAACAGCAATATATGGTAGTATTAGTAGTATCTCTTCTTCGCATTTTAACAAAATAAGGGAGACACGACCCGTCTCGTTACTTTTGTCAGTACTCCCAAATCCTTCTCCGCGAAGAACACCGGCAACACGTACGTTGCGAAAAGAATTATCAATATAAACACGAAAGGATAAAACGTCGCCACAGGCAACACGTTATTTGTATCAAAATCCGTTGAACGTGATACTGTAAAGACGACCGCAAATGATAGTATTTGCAAAATCGTGTATGCGTTGATTACGCCTAGACGCACGAAGCGGAAGCTCTCTTCAGCTCTGTGGTTCACTTGCTCTCTTTGCGTAAACATGAGAAGTAAACGTTTCCATATGTCGTTCTCTTCCAAGGACGTGTAACCCATGTAGAGTAAAAAACCTGATATCGCTGCGACGGGAATTTCTCCATACAACGCGTTTCGGAAAACCCATAATGAAAGTAAACGGAGTAAACTTGCGCACAAGTTGGTGAAGCGACCTATTTCTGAGGCTGAAATAATATGCGTTTTTGCCACATAGTCTTCTTGATACTCGACGCTCAAACTCGAGATTCGCGCATGGATGGGCGAGTGCGGCAAAGATGGTATAGCGACTGGAAGGCCGAACAAACCTTGCAACGCGTTTATAGCCCCTACGATGAAGTAATCGTAATGATATGATTTACCTTTTCTGAGCTTGTTCTCGGGTCTGTTGGAAAGCACGGCACTGATTTGGCTCTCGAAAAATATTTGTACAGCGAGGGCTACGCCGCAAAAGCAAGCGACGAGTACAGATTTTGGATTATCTTTCAGCTCAGAATATTTTGCGGGCGTATAGGTTGGCCACATTGTACCGCTCATTTTATAACGCTCGTCGTGGACGCGATCGACCGGCACATCTTTCGCGATGTAACTCACGCCCGTAAATACCAATAAACCAATCGCCGGTGAAAAATCTGTCAAGACTTTCCGCATCGACGTCTTCAGGAATGGACTCGTTTTAATCGATTGAATCTTTCTACTCACGAAGAATGTGCCTATATGCAAAATAAAATACTTGAGAAATTCGGAAACGGTTTCTGCGCTTTGCATGCCTTTGTTGCGCATGGCATTTATCGACGAATACATGAAGATCACTGCAACAAACATTCGCAGGCATTCAGCGAAGAATCTTCCAACGTATTTAATCAGTGATGCACCCGAGAAAGAGGCAAAAAGCATAGAAGATAGTCCAGAAACTAGAGCAACGATAGAATAAAACGTCACCAAATGTGCTTCCAAGCGAGACGCAGTTATCCTTACGACTTGAAGAAACGCTAACGTCGGCCCGGTTATCCGAAACACTAGCACAGATTGCCCGCCTAATAACGAAAACGCCACATTTGCCAAAGCTTCGGAGGTTAAAAAGCTTTCCACACCGATACGTTCGTCGGAGTCAATGGTGAAAACTAATCCGACCGCCAAACAGGGAACTGTCGTGTTGAAGAACAACCAAACTATTGTGTTCAAGGCTCGAAAAAAGGTGGGCGCATCTAAGAAGGCGTCCGCGAAATCGCTCCAATATCTTTTCTTCACGACGCGATGAAAGTCATCAGAGATTCGCGCGAAAAAGGATATTCGTTTCGAAAAACTAGTTTTCTCTGTATTTACTTTTTGCTCTTTGCCACTCTCTGCTTCCTCCTCTCCAAAAGTCGTTTCGAGGAGCGAAAATGTTCGTCCCGGCAGGTTTGTCACATCGCCTCCGTGTCGATGCAAGAAACGACACAGTGCTTCTCGAAATGCGGCGATAGAATCTGCAGCGAGCGCTTCGTAGTAAAACATCTCGTCACTAAAGAGAGTTGCAATCGTTCCACTCGTGGCGAGCGAGTTTTTCGTTTGCTTGTGCATGGCATATGCGTCGGTGATGACCAAGACGACGAAACGACTGTAGTCGTAGTCGTTGTTTTTTATGTTACCATTATTGTTGTTCGAAAGAGGAGAAAAGGACACTTTCACCCACTCTTTAGCGCGAGCGATGATGACTAATCTCGCCGATTTCAACACGCACATCTTTGCGGATACGGGGATTATGAGCACTCCGTTACTTTGTACAGAAGCGTTTGCGACGGACAAGTTCATAGCGTCGTCCAAGAAAATTGAAGATACCATCGCCGCAGATGTATCGCTATCGTTGCGACCAAAATGCATCTTCGCTTTCTCAACCATCATTTCCACCAAACCTCTCAACGATCTGCTCTTCTTCTTCTCCTTTTTTTTTCCGTCCTCCTCTCCTTCCTCCGCTCCCTCTGCCGTCTCATTCTCGTCCACATCCAACAAAAGCACCGCGTCTAACTTCTCCGAACGCGATCTCGCCTCTAACAAGTTCTTCCTCTTCTTCATCGTCGTCGTCGGAGTGATAGTCGTCTCCCAATCATCATTTTCTTCACCATCATCGAGTCCAACTCTCGATATAAACTTCAAGTCGTTCATCGCCGACCGCTCTTTCCGTAAATCTTTCTTCTGCAACCTCGTAAACGACCGATAGAAAATCTCCTCTCCTTCCTCTTCTCCTTCACCTCCTCCTCCTCCTCCTCGTTGTTCGCAACACTCTGCGCTCCTTTTTTCCGCGATCGAACTTCCGCTGCTCGTGCCGTCGAAAGGATCGCCGCTCGAATCGTTCCAATCTTCGTCTAAACTCTCCTGAGTGAACCGTCTCTTGATTTTGATCGGAGAGGACATCGCCAGTGTCACGTGATTCTTCGCATCGTCGTCGTCGTCGTCGTCGTCGTCGTTGTTGTTGTTGTAGAGCTTGGTGATGATGATAGGGCGATGTTTTCATCATTTTCCGATGATTTTTTGGATTCCATTCTTTTGGTGATGATGATGTGAGAGATCCACTCAAAATTAGGTCCAAGGCTTGGAACAAAGAAACGGAAAATCTGGAAATCTGGAGGATCTATA
>Ga0181564_10003662_pt1 | contig 13202 bp, 8 predicted proteins | sample 011ome_24_FD_134512 | JGI IMG/M metagenome (GOLD analysis project Ga0181564, IMG submission 134512) | Coastal salt marsh microbial communities from the Groves Creek Marsh, Skidaway Island, Georgia - 011513CT metaG (megahit assembly) | ecosystem: Environmental > Aquatic > Marine > Intertidal zone...
CTCCCAAGAAGACACCATCGGTCGGCTCATGGATACGAAGGAATGCAGAGTGGTTTCAACTAACGGGAGACGGAGAGCTACCGGAGCCACTCAAGGGGCTACCCGATGGATGTGATATCGTTTCTATCACGCCAGGATCACTGGGTTTTTTTTGGGCCGAGCAAGGTGATTGCAACACAATCGATGTGGCATTTGACTGTCTAAAAACGGCGGCTTTAGATTAGCATTGCACTAAGACGCGATACGTTTTTGAGGCTTTTGGGGTCTCTGTCGAAAAGTGTATTTTTAGATTTTTGCTTGACCCAAGCGCTTAGCATCTCTATATATGGCCACCCTTGAGCCATTGAAATGAGCGTCGGTCCTCAAAACGCAAAGGAGTATTATGGGTAAAGCACTGGTTATCGTTGAATCGCCGGCGAAAGCGAAGACGATTAACAAATACCTCGGCAGTGACTTTATCGTTAAGTCCAGTGTTGGACATATTCGCGACCTCCCAACGTCAGGCAGTAGTGCAGGCGGGTCCGATCCAAAAGAGCGAGCAGCCCAGGCCGCGAAAACTCGGAAAATGTCGCCAGAACAGAAGGCGAAATACAAAGAGAAAAAAAGTCGCGAACAACTCGTTCGACGAATGGGTATCGATCCGGAGCACGATTGGCGAGCTAAATACGAGATTCTTCCGGGCAAAGAGAAAGTCGTTAAAGAACTCAAGCAGCTGGCTGAAAAGGCCGATACCATTTATCTTGCGACCGACTTGGATCGTGAGGGAGAGGCCATTGCTTGGCACTTGCAGCAGGCGATTGGTGGAGACGAGTCCCGCTATCGACGCGTCGTTTTCAATGAAATCACCAAGACGGCCATACAAAACGCTTTTGAGCAACCCGGCGATTTAGATGTAGCGCGGGTTAATGCCCAGCAGGCGCGCCGGTTCCTCGACCGGGTGGTTGGCTATATGGTTTCGCCGCTTCTGTGGGCTAAAATCGCACGGGGTTTATCGGCTGGTCGAGTACAATCTGTCGCTGTGCGTCTCATCGTTGAGCGGGAAAGAGAAATCCGCGCCTTTGTGCCCGAGGAGTTTTGGGAAATTCACACGGATCTCAGGAGTGAGCGGTTTGAATCTTCTCGCTTCGAGGTGAAGCGGCACGCCGGATCAACCTTTCGCCCTACATCCAAAGATCAGGCTGACAAGGCCTTAGCCGAACTGACCTCTGCCCCCTATGCCGTTATCGCCCGCGAGAGCAAGCCTACTCGCTCGAAGCAGCCCGCACCTTTTATAACGTCGACTTTGCAACAGGCCGCCTCGACACGATTGGGCTTTTCGGTCAAGAAGACCATGACGCTGGCCCAGCGCCTGTACGAGGCGGGTCACATCACCTACATGCGAACAGACTCGACGAACCTGAGCGATGATGCCATCAATGCCTGCCGCCAGTATATCGAGGCACATTTTGATTCGCGTTACCTGCCGGCGAAAGCAAACCGCTATTCTGCCAGAGAAGACGCTCAGGAGGCACACGAAGCGATTAGACCCTCGGATGTAAGCGTTCTGCAGACTCATCTCACAGCCATGGAACGGGACGCTCAACGTTTGTATGATTTGATCTGGCGCCAGTTTGTTGCATGCCAAATGCCTGGGGCTGAGTATTTGTCCACAACACTCACCGTCGGTGCGGATGACTACGAACTGACGGCCAAGGGCCGAGTTGTGGTATTTGATGGCTACACCAAGGTGTTGCCACCCGCCGCAAAAAAAGGGCAAGAGGATGTCGTGTTGCCCGACTTAAAGGTCGGCGATAAACTCGCTCTTGAGCGCATAGATCCCTCGCAGCACTTTACGAAACCAACGCCTCGGTATGGGGAGGCGAGCTTAGTCCGTGAGCTCGAAAAACGCGGGATAGGTCGCCCATCGACCTACGCTTCGATTATCTCTACGATTCAAGACCGAGGCTACGTGAAGCTGGAGAACCGCCGGTTCTACGCAGAGAAAATGGGCGATATCGTGACTCAACGCCTACAGGCGTGTTTCGATGATTTGCTGGATTACGGCTTTACCGCGTCAATGGAAGAGCGTCTGGACGATGTTGCCCACGGCACACTGGATTGGCGTGCCTTGTTGAATGAATTTTATGGGGACTTCAAGAAACGCTTGGAAGTTGCTGGCGCCCCCGAACCCGACGGCATGCAGGCTAATGCACCGACCATGACGGATATTCCCTGCGATCAGTGTGGCCGCCAGATGCAGATCCGAACGGCAGCGACGGGCGTGTTCTTGGGCTGTTCCGGGTATGCGCTGCCTCCGAAAGAACGCTGCAAGCACACGGTTAACCTTGTTCCCGGCGACGAAGTCGTCGCTGTCGACGAGGATGACGAGGCGGAATCACGGCGTCTGATGGGTAAAAAGCGTTGTCCGCTTTGTAATGCGGCGATGGACAGTTACCTTGTGGATGAAGAGCGAAAGCTCCATGTCTGTGGGAATAACCCCGATTGTTCGGGCTTCGAAATTGAGAAGGGCGCATACAAGATAAAGGGCTACGACGGCCCCATCATTGAATGCGATAAATGTAGTGCGGATATGCAGCTCAAAACCGGCCGCTTCGGAAAGTACTTTGGTTGCAGTTCGGATGCATGCAAAAACACGCGCAAACTGCTCCGCAATGGCGAGGTGGCACCGCCGAAGATTGATCCGGTAGCCTTGCCTGAACTCAAATGCCAGAAGGTTGATGACCATTACGTTCTGCGTGATGGGGCGGCCGGTCTCTTTTTAGCCGCTAGCCAGTTTCCTAAGAATCGCGAAACTCGCGCACCGCTCGTGGCGGAGTTGATCCCCCATAAATCCGAAATTGATCCGAAGTATCACTACTTGTTGCAAGCACCGCAGACGGATCCGGACGGTAACCCGGCGCAAATCCGATTTAGTCGCAAAACAAAAGAACAGTATGTCATGACTGAAGTGAACGGTAAGGCGACAGGGTGGCGCGCTGATTATGAGTCAGGTCGTTGGCATGAAACACAGGCTAAGTCGAAGAAATAGCGTATGAGCAGTTGCAGAGCGCTGGTCAATCACAGTTTGTATTGTGCCAGGGTATTACTTGACGCTTGGGAGCGCGATCGATTGGCGGAACATATCGCTTCAAAAGTGCTAGAAGACAGTTTCCAACCCGGGCTCCGATATCACCTGGGGCGTGCTTACGGTTATTTGTTGCTCGAAGCCTCTGGCGCCAGTGAGGCCCCGAGTATTCCGCCAACGTGTCTTGCCGATTTGCCTGACCCGGCTGCAGGGAAGTCCCTGCCCCTAGCTGTGGTGGCTATGGCGAGGGGCGAAACTAAAGAGTTGGCCCCCGTATTCGCTGAAATGGTATTGCCCAAAAGTACGAACTCTGCCGTGAATCTTGCTGTGAGCGCGACCACACCCAACCACGCAGAGTGGGTGAACTGCTATCAATACTTGCAGGCAAAAACCAGCGAGATCCGAGATGCATTAGACGAGTGTTAGCTTGGTTTCTTGATCGGCGAGCTGATACACTAAGCGCGTAACCCACACAGGAGTTTGTTTTGCCTGCCTCTTTTTTGGAAATTGCTGAACTCGCTAACGGCGATATTGTTTTACAACGAGCCGATGACGACAGCGCGGAGCCACTTGTTACTATTCGCTTTTCAGATGAAAGCGCAGTCTACATGCACGACCAAACTCTCGAAGTAGCTAAGGCGATGATACAGGCGGGTATTCAGGCCGTAGCGGTGATCTCTGAACAAGCAGAGGCGGAGGAAGCGGCCGCTCTGGCGCCCCGTGTCGTGCATTAACGACGAATTACGCCTACGCTCAAACCTTCTATCTGAAAAGCCTGTTCACGAAGATCAACCTCTATTGGGGCGTAGTCATCGTTTTCCGCAATCAGTCTTACCGTGTAACCGTCTTTAGCTCTGTCTAATCGCTTTACGGTTACCTCATCTTCGATTCGAGCCACCACGATCTGGCCGTTGTGGACGTCTGAGGTTCTTTTGACGGCAAGAAAGTCGCCGTCGAATATGCCGACATTGATCATGGAGTCGCCGTGTACTCTCAAAAAGTAGTCGGCGGCCGGCTTAAAAAAATCTGCCGGAATGGCAATGTGATCTTCGATGTGTTCTTCCGCCAGGATCGGGCTGCCAGCCGCTACGCGACCGATCAGCGGAATACCCGCGCTGCTGCTTTCGGGCAAGCGTATTCCCCGGGATGTACCTGGGACCATTTCGATCGCGCCCTTGCGGGCCAAGGCCTTCAAATGATCTTCCGCTGCGTTAGCGGAACGAAACCCCAGAGAGCGAGCGATGTCTGCTCGCGTAGGTGGCATGCCCGTTTCCTGCATGTGGTTTTTGATAAAATCAAGAACCTGCCCTTGTCGATGAGTCAGCTTTTGCATATGAGACCTGTTTAAAAAACCAGTACCTGTGATTATATACAGTTATAGGCCTTGCGCAACATATTGTCTAAACTGTCATCTTATCTAATCAGCATGGGGCAGTTGGGTTTTGGATCTAATCTATGGTGTGTTACTCGAACTCAAGGGCAATTTGTGGCTTGAGCTAGCAGCGATATTGACGCTGGCTTTAATTGGCTATGCGGTACTCAAGGGACTGCTCGCGCGAGTCGAGCGCGGCACGCAGCACACCCAGCTAAGTTGGGATGACGTGGTTGTGAATGCACTGACTGTTCCCAGCCGAGTGGCCTACTGGGTGTTAGTCGTTTTTTTGGTGTGGGCTTGGCTGCCGCAAGGTTTTACGGCGGACTATCAGATTTATTTTGGGTCAGTGCCGCGTGTCTTACTCATACTGAGTGTTGCCTGGGTTCTTCACCGGCTTATTACCGGATTTGAGTTTGAGTATATCTCGAGTCAGGCGCAGCAATTGGACTCTACCGGCGTAGCAACCGTTCACGCGATAGCAAAATTAGCTCGAGTGGCGCTGTGGATTATCGTGGCACTCACCGTGTTGCAGGCTTTGGGTGTCAGCGTCTCGGGTCTGTTGGCTTTTGGCGGGATTGGAGGGATAGCCGTTGGTTTTGCGGCGAAGGATTTGCTCGCTAACTTTTTTGGTGGCATGAGTATTTATTTGGATCGCCCGTTTGCCCCCGGGGATTGGATTCGCTCACCCGATCGCGAAATTGAGGGCACCGTTGAAGATATCGGCTGGCGCCTGACCCGAATTCGCACCTTTGATCAACGGCCCTTGTATATACCCAATTCCGTCTTTAGTCAGATCGCGGTAGAGAACCCCTCGCGGATGTACAACCGCCGGATCTATGAAACGATCGGGGTTCGCTATCAAGACAGTCAGGTGTTGCGAGCCCTAGTTGTCGATGTAAGGGCTATGCTTGAAGCACACCCCGAAATTGATACTAACCGTACGCTGATCGTGAACTTCAATCATTTTGGTGCGTCTTCCTTGGATTTTTTCATCTACACTTTCACTAAGACAACGGACTGGGTGACCTACCACAACGTCAAAGAGGACGTTTTGTTGAAAGTGCTGGATCTAGTGCATCAACATGGCGCCGATGTTGCCTTCCCAACGCAAACTGTGCACCTGGAATCTCATCTGAGCCCGGAGCCGGGATTGTAAATATCAACGGCGGTTGGCAGGCGCTACGATGTTCCCGCTGGGCGTGTTGGTCGTGTCGCTAAATGGGGCGTTATCTTGCCAGGCGGAAATCTATCATGCTGCTCGCGGATTCATCATGTTAATCGGGAATTCCCTGCAGAGTGGCAGTGGTCTTGATCGGAGAGATCGCTGAGACTTAAGGGCGTTCTGTTTGTTGTATCGCCCAGCGTTTGAACGTAATCAGGTTATCGTCTTCAATGCGAGTGATGCTCACGACAATGCCTAGAGTAGGGTGGTCCAAATAGTGTATCTCTCCGCTGCGCATGCGCCGAGTTTGCTGGATGGCAATGGCATGCCGGTAGGGATATGCTGAGTCTGGATCCTCAAAGCCGTCGCCGTGATTTGAGTCAGGCCGAATGCGTTCAAGGTAACGGAAACGCTCGCTCAAACCTGGCTCCAGTTTCGCATCCGGTCTACCTAAAGGCGTAATAGCTGGCAGAAGATCGTCCCAAGTTGAGGCCTCGCTTTCGCGGAGACTTGTTGGCGGCATGGTGGGGACATGCGTCACCGTGGGGCTCGGCTCGGGTGGTGGCAGCATTTGCCACTCGGGTGCGTAAGGCGCCATCGTATTCAGCCAAAGATTCGTTTTTACGTGAAGATAGCGTTCTACGAAAACGGTGATGTCTCCTTGAATATCAGGCCAAGCCTCGCCGGAATTCATCGTGTCCAATCGAATGGGCAGAGCCATTTCCTCGCCCTGAAGGATTTCGGCCCAACGCAGGTAATGTCGGACCTTGTAGGATTCACTGCGATCGAGTCGTTCTTGGGCGTTGCGTAATTCGGCTTTGAGCGGTGCCTTGGGGTCCAGCCAATACCATGTTTTTGGCAGTGTCGTGCCTTCGGAAATGGGTATTGTACCGATCGCGCTGTCGAGTCGATTCGGGTTGTCACGAGGAATAATAAACATACGTTCGTTGGCGAAGGCCAGCCCGCCCAAACGATAATCAAGGCGGGTGGGTTGCGGCAGTAATTCGGGGGCGTAAACCGCATCCTGAGGTACAGTGTAGAGCGCTTCATCGATCATATACCCATCGGCAAGTGGTTTGCCCCAATCGACTACGATAGTGCCCGTCTCGGTTAACGCGGTCTGTGCTTGGTAGATTGTCTGGAGTTCGTCACTGATGTCTCTCTGGGGTTGAATTCGCCAGTTTTCACTGTGCGACAGCTGTGGTTGAAGTTCCCATGTCTCGGCTGATAAGGCATCTGAATCGGTCGGTTGCACTACCAGAACTTCGATTTGAAACCAGGTGTCGTTGGTTTCCTCTTGCGCTACGGGCGAGGCACAGAGAAAGAGTAATCCGAGCGACAGCTTGGAGCATAGAGAAAATTTGATGCCAAAATTCGAAATCATGCCGCGCTGCGTCTACTCGATAATTGGTTGCATAGGTCGATAATAAAGTCTGCACGCTCTCTTGGCGACGAGTTCTCGAAAGTAAATTTTAACTTGTTGGCGCCAGCGAGTTGGAATCGCTTGGGGTCTTTTTGTATCAGCTTTACCAGCGATAGCGGATCGACGCTGGTATTGTCTTTAAAAATAATGAGACCTTTTTCTGAGCCAATATCAACGCTGGCGATACCCAGATCTTCAGCTTGAATGCGTACTTCAGCACTGATAAACAGCGTTTTGACTGCTTCGGGCAGTAGACCGAAGCGATCGATCATTTCGATCTGCAGATCGCGCAACTGATTAAGCGTTTCAGCCGCTCCGACGCGACGATATAGAATCAGGCGGGTATTAATGTCGGGCAGGTAGTCTTCAGGAATCAGCGCTGGGCTGCTCAGGTTGACTTCGCTACCCTGCTCGAGTGGCGTATCTACATTGGGAAGTTCGCCTCGTTTGAGCGCCTTAACGGCTCGCTCAAGCATTTTGAGGTAAAGCGAGAAGCCCACGCTGTGGATTTGACCTGACTGGTCGTCTCCGAGGAGTTCGCCAGCACCTCGAATTTCGAGGTCTTGTGTTGCCAACAGATAACCGGCACCAAGGTCACCGGCAGCTTCAATGGCCTCTAAGCGTTTCTCTGCATCTTTGGTAAGGCCGGATCGGGGCGGGCACAGTAGGTAAGCGTAGGCTTGGTGATGTGATCGCCCTACACGTCCTCGCAGCTGGTGCAGCTGAGCTAAACCGAGACGATCGGCGCGATCCATGATAATGGTGTTGGCTGTGGGTACGTCGATGCCCGTCTCGATTATGGTAGTGCAAACCAAGACATGGTATCGCTGATGGTAAAAGTCAGTCATGATCCGTTCGAGCTCATGTTCATGCTGCTGGCCGTGCGCAATGCCAATGTTTAGATCGGGTACCAAGGCCTTGAGCTTGCGGGCTGTTTCCTCGATTGTTTTGACTTCGTTGTGCAGGTAGTAGACCTGACCTCCGCGGAGTGTTTCGCGCAATATCGCCTCTTTGATCATGCCAACGTTGTGCTCTTTAACAAATGTCTTGATCGACAGGCGTTTTGCTGGCGGTGTTGCGATGACGGATAAATCGCGCATGCCGCCCAGAGCCATGTTGAGCGTTCTTGGGATCGGCGTCGCCGTCATGGTTAAGATGTCAACTTCGGTTCTGAGTGCCTTCAGGGTTTCTTTTTGCTTTACTCCGAAGCGATGTTCCTCATCGATGATTAGCAGGCCTAAGTCATGAAACTGGATGTCCGGTGAGAGCAATTTGTGCGTACCGACCAAGATATCAATTTTTCCCTCGGAAAGTTCCTGCATGATCGTTTTGTTCTGGCTCGCAGTGTTGAAGCGCGAAACCACGGCAACCCGCGTGTTCCATCCGGCAAAGCGGTCGCAAAATGAACGATAGTGTTGCTGTGCAAGAAGGGTAGTGGGAACCAAAACCGCCACTTGTTTGCAGTTTTGACTGGCGATAAAGGCGGCCCGCATGGCGACTTCGGTCTTGCCAAAGCCCACATCGCCGCAGACCAAGCGATCCATTACCTTGGGCGTGCTCATATCGGCACAGACTGCGGCGATAGCGAGCGCTTGGTCAGGCGTCTCTTCAAAAGGGAAGGCTGCAGCAAAGCGTTCGTAGTCGAGCGGGTCGATTTGTTGGGCGAAGCCTTGCCTCGCCTCGCGTCGAGCATAAACCTCTAGCAATTGCGCTGCGACATCGGATGCGCGCTCGCTTGCCTTGCGCCGCGCTTTCTCCCACTGCTCCGATCCGAGCTTGTGCAGGGGTGCGGAATCGCCGTCTGCGCCGGCGTAACGTGATATCAGATGGAGAGAGGCTACCGGTACATACAGTTTGGCGTCATCCGCGTACAGCAGTGTAATAAATTCGTTGGTCTCACCGGCCACGGTAAGCGTTTGCAGGCCGGCGTAACGCCCGACACCGTGTTCGAGGTGAACCACGGGTGTACCTTCGGTGAGCTCGTTGATATGCCGAAAGGCGTCTTCACTCGTGTTGTTTTGCTCGCGACGCCGGCGTTGAGCGACGCGTTGCCCGTAGAGCTGAGCCTCGGCTACAAGGCAGGGCGCGTCGGGCCCGAAATAAAATCCGCGGTCGATTGGTGCGGTTGCAATTCCGAAGTGCACGGGTTTGGATTCAAAGGCCTGCCAGTTTTCGAAGGCTTGTGGTTTGAGCGCCACTTTTTTGAGAGCGTCGAGCAAGGCTTCGCGTCGGCCTGCGCTCTCGGCGACCAGCAGCGTTCCCGCTCTATGTGATTCTAAAAACTGGGCCAGTTTGTCTATCGGTGAGGCACTGGTTTCGCTGGCAAGGTTAGGAAGGGCCTTGCTGTTGGTTTCGAAATGGACCGGTGCATCAGGGTTACGGCGTAACTCGAGTACCGCAAATTTCTTGAGTTCACCGTAAAACTGGTCGGTGGGGAGAATGATTCGGTTGGGAGGTAATAGGGGGCGGCGCGGGTCCACGCCATATTCTTCGTAGCGCTCTGCGACTTCTTTGTTGAATCGTTCACTGGCCTGGTAATGATCGCCAATGGTCACAACGGCGGTGTCATCAGGCAGAAAATCAAATAAGTTTGCGGTTGCTTCGAAAAACAGAGGCAAGAAGTATTCCGTACCCCCTGGTACTCGACCTGCGAGCACTTCCCGATAGATGGGGCAGGCGTCGTGATCCACATCAAAACACTCATACCAGTTCATCATAAAGCGGTTTAGCGCGGTTTTAGTCAGCGGAAACTCACGCGCGGGCAGCAAGTCGATCGCCTCGATGGTTTCACGTGTGCGTTGCGTCTCTGGGTCGAAGGTGCGAATGGAGTCGACATCTGAGTCAAAGGTGTCTATCCGAAAAGGCGAATCGCTGCCCATCGGAAAGACATCGAGAATAGAGCCTCTTAGCGCGAATTCTCCGTGCTCATAAACGGTATCCACGGAGGCGTATCCGGCCTTGCTCAGTTGGTCTCTGAAGCTCAAAGCATCAAGCGTATCCCCCACTTTTAGCTGCAGAGCATTGCTGGCGATGTAGTCAACCGGAGGTAGACGGTGCATCGCTGTCGAAATGGGTACAATCAGAATTCCGCATTTAACTGCAGGCAGCCGATACAGAGTACGAATACGTTCGGATACGATATCTTGGTGGGGCGAAAAGTGATCGTAGGGCAGTATCTCCCAGTCAGGCAAGCTCAGTATTTCGGTTTCGTGTGTCAGAAAGAAGGGGAGTTCCCGCTCGAGTGCGATAGCGTTGCTGGTATCCGCAACAAATACGACCAGCTTGGCGTGTACGGCGGCGAGTTCAGCAACGCAGCGCGCTTCCGAGCTGCCGTAGAATGGGCCAACGGCAGTGCGAGTTCCGGGTGTTTCGGGCCACGGAGAAGAGGAGATTACATGTGAAAACATACAGACTCGAGAGCCCAGAGGGCGCGTTCAGGTACCAGATCAATTGGTGCAAGTTTAGCCGCGAATTAGACTAAAGCCCAGTGTGGCCTCGAATTGCTTGCTTCATGCGAGCGCTTGCTAGGATAATGCTCGCACAATAATAAAAATAGTTATCTTAAAACGACAGACATAGGACTCAATATGGAAGACAGTCGAAAACGGAAACGCCCCGACGATTACTTCGGGGATTGGAAGCAGCGAGAAGCTCTGGCGGAGGGAATGATCCCACTGGTGGGTGCTTTAGCGCGTGAGAAAAATGTAAAGACCTACATTTACGGTAAGTCAATCGTCAACCAGTCGGTACTGGAGATTATGCGAACGCATCGCTACGTCCGACAAATTGAAGAGAACGAAATCTCTGAATTTGAGACTTTCCCGATTATCAAAGAGATGGCTCGAATGAACTTGGGGCCGGCGCACATCGACGTAGGACGAATTGCAGTCAACTACTACGATCGAGGCGAGGGGCAGGGTTTATCAATCGAGGAGTACGTAGAGCAAGTTGTGGGTGACTTAGTCGGTGCGACCGATAAGCCGGTTGCCGAGCCGGTGGATGTGGTGCTGTATGGTTTTGGTCGAATTGGGCGTCTGATGGCACGAATTTTGATCGACAAAACAGATGGTGGTGAAGGTCTGCGTTTGCGCGCCATTGTGACGCGTCGTGGCAATGCACCGAATGATTTGGTTAAGCGCGCAAGTCTGCTGAGAAGAGACTCGGTACACGGTGCGTTTAACGGAACCATTCGGGTAGACGAGGAGCGTCAGAGCTTTGTAGCGAACGGCAATGAAGTGCGCGTGATTTATGCGGATGACCCCAGCACTATTGACTATACCGAATACGGCATACACAACGCGATTGTGGTGGATAACACCGGCGTATGGCGTGACGAGGCTGGTCTATCGCAGCACCTGAAGAGCAAAGGCGTCGCTAAGGTGGTCCTGACGGCTCCGGGTAAGGGTAATCTGAAAAATATTGTTGCGGGTGTGAACAACGATATCATTGATGACAGGGACACGATTATCTCGGCCGCTTCCTGCACGACCAATGCGATCGTGCCCCCGTTAAAGGTAGTAGACGATCGCTTTGGTATCGCGGCGGGGCACGTGGAGACGGTTCATGCCTACACTAATGATCAGAACTTGATCGATAACTACCACAAAGCCGAACGGCGGGGTCGAAGCGCCGCGCTGAACATGGTGTTAACGGAGACGGGTGCAGCAAAAGCGGTTGGCAAGGTGCTGCCACATTTGGATGGTCGCCTGACGGGTAATGCTATTCGCGTGCCCACACCGAATGTGTCTATGGCGATCCTCAATTTGACGCTGAAGACCGAAACGACGCGAGACGAGATGAATGAGTTTATGCGTGAAATGGCTCTACACAGCCCCTTGCGCAAGCAGATCGATTACTCAAATTCATCAGAGGTCGTGTCGTCTGATTTTGTTGGATCGCGCCACGCCTGTATTTACGATGCGCAGGCAACTATCGTAAATGGTAAGCAGGCGGTTTTGTACTTGTGGTATGACAATGAGTTCGGCTACAGCTGTCAGGTGCATCGAATTCTGGAGCAGATGGCCGGTATCCAATACAAAAAATACCCGAAAGACAATTGATCGTATAAATTGCCCCTATTACGGACGTGGCTCTGGCGAAGAGGGGGCCACATCCGCTATACTCCGCCGCGGAAATAAAAGGCGACTCGCCACCTTGAACTGCGCGTTCAGTCTCAGGGGCAAACGAGTCTTGCTGTAAGTTGATACTCCCACGGAATACTCAGATGATCAAAATCAAACGGGGTCTGAACATCCCGATTCAGGGTAAACCTTCGCAATCCATTGATACTATCCCCGCCCCACGCAGTGTGGGTGTGGTTGGGTTTGATTACCACGGTATGAAACCCACAATGGCTGTACGCGAAGGCGATACTGTCAAGCGTGGCCAAGTACTTTTTTCTGATAAAAAGAACGAAGGCGTTCATTACACAGCCCCAGTATCGGGTGTAATCAGTGCGATCAATCGCGGTGCGAAACGCGTGCTGCAATCGGTGGTTATCGACCTGGCAGGGGATGAAGCTATCGATTTTGGCTCGCACTCTGCGAGCGAAGCGAGCGTGCTGGATCGCCAAGCCGTGGTTGACAAGTTAGTCGCTAGCGGTCTTTGGACGGCATTGCGCGTCAGACCCTTTAGCAAAGTGCCAGCGGTTGACGCAGAGCCCTTCGCCTTGTACGTCACCGCAATGGATACACAGCCTCTGGCGGCCGATCCGAGCGTAGTGATTGCGGAGCAAAGAGACGCTTTCAGTTTGGGTATCGATCTTCTCGCTAAACTCACCTCGGGCAAGACCTATGTATGTGTCGCTCCCGGTGCGGATATCCCTGCTGGATCAGCTTCAAGCGCAGAGATGGTGGTGTTTGATGGACCCCATCCTGCCGGTCTTGCTGGCACTCATATTCATATGCTCACGGGCAGTAGTTTGCAGCGCCAAGTCTGGCACATTGGTTATCAGGATGTGATTGCTGTTGGTCGTTTGTTCCTGGACGGCACGTTCTACAGTGACCGCGTAGTGGCATTGTCAGGGCCGCAAGTGAGCAACCCTCGACTTGTGCGAACAAAGCTGGGCGTCGACCTTACCGCGCTCTGCGCCGGCGAAATGAATGAAGGTGAGAATCGCGTTATATCCGGTTCGGTTTTGGGGGGGCGCACCGTAACGGGTGCAACGAGCTACCTGGGC
>Ga0181564_10003665_pt1 | contig 13195 bp, 10 predicted proteins | sample 011ome_24_FD_134512 | JGI IMG/M metagenome (GOLD analysis project Ga0181564, IMG submission 134512) | Coastal salt marsh microbial communities from the Groves Creek Marsh, Skidaway Island, Georgia - 011513CT metaG (megahit assembly) | ecosystem: Environmental > Aquatic > Marine > Intertidal...
AATTATATTGGTTATATTATCGATGTTTTTATAAGAAGATTAATATTTTTTATTATGAATTCATTAAAAAAATGATCAAAAGTCAAGTAGTAATTCTCGCTGGAGGGTTTGGTACAAGAATGTCTGCAGACTTCCCAAATATCCCAAAACCATTAATACCTGTAAACAAAATTCCAATACTTGAGCATTTGATAAAAGAATGTAAAAAATATAATAAGTTAGACATTCTTATTGTTTTACATTTCATGCCTGAAAGTATTAAACATTATTTTGGGGATGGAAGTAGTTTTGGTGTTCGCATTCAATATTTTATTGAAGAAACTCCTTTAGGAACTGCTGGTGCTTTATTAGCCGTTAAGCATGCGCTTCAAGATACATTTCTAGTTTTATATGCAGACGTGTTTTCAGATCTTGATCTTAATGAGTTTTTTAAATTTCATAGAAATAATGATGCCGAGATATCTATCGTAGTTCATCCCAATGATCACCCTTATGACAGCGATCTTGTTATTTGTGATTCAAATAAAAGAGTAATTAAGTTTAGCTCTCATCCGCATCAAAACAATAATGTAAAGAATTTAGTAAATGCTGCTATGTATTTGATGAATCAATCTATGCTACAAAAGTATATTATCTCTCATGAAACCAAGCTTGATATAGCCCAAGACATGTTTCCTAGCTTGCTTCAAATAGGATGTCATATAGCAGCCTATAAAACTTGTGAATACATTAAAGATATGGGAACCCCTAAAAGATTAAGGAGGGTTGAAAATGATATAAACAATGGAGTTTCATGCTCTAGGAGAATTTCAAAAAAAAGAAAGGCTATATTTCTTGATAGAGATGGAACAATTAATTATGAAAATGGGCACATTAGTAATAAAAACAATTTTAAGTTATTTGAAAATGCAGGCGATGCCATTAAGCTTATAAATCAATCAGAATTTTTAGCTATATGTGTTACCAATCAGCCTGTTTTAGCAAGAGGAGAGTGTACTTTTCAAGACTTAGAGCAGATACATAATAAAATGGAGTTTGAATTAGGTCTAAAAGGAGCTTACTTAGATGAAATTTATTTTTGCCCGCATCACACCGATAAAGGGTTTCAAGGAGAGATCTTAGATTTAAAAATCAATTGTAATTGCAGAAAGCCAAACCCTGGCATGTTAATTAATGCTATAGAAGATTTTAATATTGACATAAAAAAATGCTGGTTAATTGGTGATAGCGAGGCAGATATTGGCGCAGCTCATAATGCTGGTTGTAACAGCATTCTTTTAAAGAGCTCTATAGAAGAAAAAGGCAGCATAAGATATGAGCCTACCCATGCCAAGTCTAATATATTTGAAGCTGTTGAATATATTCTTTCTCTTGATTAATACGAATAAGTTAAATAGTTTTAAAAGGTTAAACAATTCTATTCATTGTAAATAATTTGTGTTCCTTCATTTTCCATTTTAAGGTCAACTTCTTTTAATTTGCTTAATGCTTTTCTGATATTTGAATGAAACTCTCTTGGAGCTAAAAACGTAATGAAGCCACCTCCGCCGGCACCAAGGAGTTTACCTGCCTTTGCACCAGAGTTTATACCAGCCTCATAAATTTCATCTATAAAGCTATTTGAGATATCATCTGTCATGGATTTTTTAAGTAACCAATTTTCATTCATCAGTTGTGTTATTTGTTCAAAATTAGAATTCTCAATAGCAATTTTAAATTCTCGAGCAGTATCCGCCATTCTTCTAAGGACTATCTTCTTGTCTTGATTGCTTGAAACCTTGGTTTGCGTCTCTAAAATTTTTGAAGCCGATCTTGTTGTACCTAAATAAAAAGATATGCTCGATCCATCAAGAATTTCTTTGAATGAATTTGTACAATCGATATCTGTAATATTTACAGATTCATCGGGCATAAATTCATACATTTTAAGACCACCATAAGCTGCAGCAAATTGATCTTGTTTACCAATAGGTTCCTTGCATTTATTTATTTCAATTTCACATGCATCAGATGCAATTTTGTATGTATCCAATTCTTCTGATTTAAAAGCACGTAAAGCACTTAACAAACCTACAGTGTAGCTACTTGATGAGCCTAAACCAGTTCCCTTGCCAGGAATATCTGCTGTTGAAGTAATTTCTATACCTCCATGTATCTGGGTTAATTTAAGACATTCTCTTACAAGAGGATGTTGTATATCTTCCACTTTTTCAACATCTTCAACCCTTGAATAAGCAATCCGTATTCCTGCATCAAACTTTTTATGCAATGTTATATACATGTACTTGTTGATTGATGTAGAAACCACAATACCAGGGTCGTCTTGATAAAATGCTCTTATATCAGTTCCACCTCCAACATAGCTCATTCTAAAAGGTGTCTTGCTTATAATCATAGTTAATTAGACAGCTATTTAACTTACAGAGTAAACACTTTTACCTATAATCATATCAACCACAGTTGTAAGCCAGATCATATGAATTCCTTCAACTATATTATATGCATTGCTATTTACCCAAAAATTTATATCTCCTAGAGTTTTAAGTGAGTTATTTTCATCTTTACCTGTAAAAGTTACTAACTTTACTCCTATAGATTTAGCATACTCAGCAGCTTTAATTACATTCGGAGATTCTCCGCTAACACTAATTAAAACAAGCACGTCTTTATTTTGCATATGTGACTCTAAGGCTTTGGCTAACCATTCTTCATACCCATAGTCATTGGAATATGCAGTTATTAAAGCTGGATCATGAAAGGTAGTTGATTTAATTCTACCTTGTTTTGTAAAGTCTAAAGCAGCATGCGATGCAATTGCGGCGCTAGCACCATTCCCACTAAATATAACTTTGTATCCATTTTTACTAGTTTTTTCAAATAATGTTTTAAGCAATATTAAATTATCAAACAAGCAATCAGTCTTCAAATTAAATTCATATTCTTTATAATAATCTTCCAAAAATTTATTCATTGCATTCAGTCAAAATGTTTTTTTTTAATTTATATTTTACTTTATTTAATTTAAATTTAGTAAAATACTTTCAAATTATAATAATATTCATGTCTTAGTATGAGGCTGAAGAGGAAATATTTTTAAAGTTAAATGATTAAATTTATAAATCTAAAAAATGAACCCCCATACTTAATTTTTAAAAAAATATATGACCAAGCACTGGATGCAGGTCAATCAAATATTGATGCAATCTCGATATCTACATTTAATAAAAATTTAAATGAGGTTGATTCAAGATATGTTAATTTAAAATTTATCGATGAAACAAAATTTATTTTTTTTAGTAACTATAAATCTCCTAAAGCTTTAGCATTTGAATCTCACAATCAAATATCTGCCTTATTTTATTGGTCAAGTATCAATGTACAGATTCGAATGAAAGCTAAAATTAATAAAACTTCCAATGAATATAATAAAAATTATTTTTTTAATAGAGCAATTGAGAAGAATGCATTAGCAATTTCTTCTAAACAATCCAAATCAGTAGAATCTTTTGACATTGTTAAAAAAAACTATGAGAAATCTCTAGAAAAATGTGATTTAAAAAATTGCCCTGACTATTGGGGCGGGTTCTCCTTTTCGCCATATGAAATAGAATTTTGGGAGGGTGATGACTTTAGACTAAATAAAAGAAATTTATATAAAAAAAATAAAAATGATTGGGATCATTTTATTTTAGAGCCATAAACTTGTTTAAATAAAATATCTTTTGTTATAAAATCTCACTGATGAAAAAAACTACTACTAAAATCATCTCGTATTAATCAAAATCTCATCGGATATTAATCATAGCTATCAATAAAAAAAACAAAGTCCCTATAAACAATAAAATTAAAGCAGATCAAGTTATGCTTATTGGTGCGGGAGGCGAAAAATTTGGCCTAATTAATTTAAGTGATGCTTTAGAGCAAGCTCAACAATCTGATTTAGACTTAGTTCAAGTCTCTCCAGATGGATCAGCCCCAATAGTTTGTAAGCTAATGGATTATGGTAAACATATATTTGCTAAGAAAAAAAGTATCTCATCTTCAAAGGCTAAGACTAAAAGAACCTCTCTGAAAGAAATAAAATTCAGGCCATCTACAGATATAGGTGATTACAATATTAAATTAAAAAAAATAAAAAGCTTTATTCTTGATGGAGATAAGACTAAAATAAGCGTCCGATTTAGAGGCAGAGAGATTCTTAATAGCAATCTTGGTCTTGAGCTATTAACAAGACTTAAGGATGAACTGGTAGAGATAGCTCAAGTTGATCAAGAGCCGTCGCTTGAAGGTAGACAGCTATTAATGGTTCTATCGCCACTAAAAAAGAATAAATAATTAATTAAGAGTAAGAAAATGGGATATAAGATAAAAACACACTCTGGGGCTGCTAAGCGTTTTAAGAAAACAGGCACATCAGTAAAAAGTAAAAGCGCACATAGAAATCATATTCTTACCAAACAGTCTACAAAACGAAAAAGACATAACAGAGGATTAAATAAACTTTCAGGCACCACACTTAAGATGGCCTCAAAGCTTATAAATAGATAATATGCCAAGAGTAACAAAATCAGTCACAGCAAAAGCTAAACATAAGAAGATATTAAAATCTACAAAAGGCCATTATGGAGCTAGAAGTAGACTTTACAAAACTGCAAAACAGTCCAACATAAAAGCATTGCAATATGCATTTAGAGACAGAAAAAATAGAAAAAGAGAATTCAGAATGTTGTGGATTTCTCGCATAAATGCAGCCTCTAGGAATCTAGGGGTATCATATTCGGCACTCATAAATGGCCTATCAAAAAGCAAGATATTGCTTGACAGAAAGATCTTATCAGATCTAGCAGTTAACGATGCCTCAACATTTGAGAAGATTGTTAAAATAGCTGTAAATTAAGTTTACAATGTCTAATTTAGACAATTTAAAACCACCAAATATTATCAATGAGCCAGGAACATTGCATCCTGTAAATCAAACTAAAGACTATCTATTAACTATTCTTGCCGATATGGGTTTTAAAGAAATTCATGGACCAGAAATTGAGACTGAAAAATTTAATTTTGATATGTTAAATATTAAAAAATCTCATCCAGCCAGGCAAATGCATGACACTTTTTATGTCGAAGAGAGGAAGGGTGTTCTAAGAACACACACATCACCAGTTCAAATAAGAAGCATGCTTGAAAGCAAACCACCAATTGCTTTCACTTCAGCTGGTAAAGTATATAGAAAAGATGATGATGCAACTCATCTTCCTATGTTTCATCAGGTAGAAGGGATATATATTGATGAGAATGTAACTTTTGCAAATTTAAAATATATTATTCATCAAATTCTTAATGAGTTATTTGGAAGTAATGTTCAAATTAGGTTCAGACCTTCCTACTTTCCATTTACAGAGCCTTCAGCTGAAGTTGATATACTTGCGGAGAGTGGTAAATGGCTTGAGATACTTGGTTGTGGAGTTGTTAATCCGATTGTATTAGAAAACTGTAAGATAGACTCAAATAAATATAGTGGCTTAGCTTTTGGTCTAGGAGTCGAAAGAATAGCTATGCTCAAATATGGTATGAATGATATTAGAGAATTTTATAAATCGAACTTAGATTTTCTTGCGCAATTTAAATGAAGATACTGTATCAAGATTTAATAAATCACTTACTCGATAAGCCGACAAAAGAATTGCTTTCTGAAAAGCTTTTTCAGCTTGGTCATGAACACGAAATTCATGGTGATGTATTTGATATGGAGTTTATCCCAAATAGAGGCGACTGTCTTGCTTTAGTTGGACTAACAAGAGATCTTTCAGCCTTTTTTGGAAGCGCTAAACCTATTCATATATTTCAAGGCGAAATTGATCCCCTTGAGATTGAATTTGAAAATCTTTCACCCAATGACTGTCCTATGATTTCTTTTCTAGAAATAGAAATTGAAGAGCTACCATCTGAATACAAACCATATTTAGAAAATTACTTTAATACTATAGGTGGTAATAAAACAAATCTATTTACAGATATTTCTAACTATATATCTTATGAGTTAGGACAACCAACCCATTGTTTTGATAGAACAACCATTAAAAACAAATTAATTTTTGAAAATAAAGATTGCAATAATAATTTTAAAACACTATTAAATTCTGAAGTTACTTTAACAAATAACAACTGTGTATTTTGTTCAGATGGAGAAATTATTAGTTTAGCTGGTGTCATGGGAGGAGCATCCACCGCATGCTCAACTTCGACGAAAAAGGTTTTAATTGAATGTGCTTACTTTAATCCAGAATCAATAATTGGTAAATCTGTTAAATATAACCTAATTTCTGATGCTTCCCACAAATTTGAAAGGGGTGTTGACATCTCATCACAAGAAATAGTGTTAAGAAGATTTGCAAAAATTGTAAAAGATCACGCAAAAATAAAATCACTTAAATTAAAATCATATTTATACAACGATGTTATTAAACAAAGCATTAAAATTCCAATAGATCATAATAAAATAAATAAAATTCTCGGTACTTCGCTTAATATCGATGAGTATATAGGATTTCTCAAAGACTTAAATTTTGATATTTCAAATGTAATAAAAGTACCATCATATAGACATGATATTGAAACAAATAATGACCTTGCCGAGGAGATTGCAAGGGTCATAGGCTATGACAATATTAAGAGCGAGCCTATCAACCTAAAAAAAACTGCTAATAAAGACGAGACAGTAATAGCAAAACTTGAATCATTTTTGGTAAAAAATGGCTTTTCTGAAGTTATTAATTTCCCATTTACTACTGAAAATCAAAAAGAATCTATCAATATTGATAATCCACTTGACATAAATAGAAATAATCTCCGCGTTTCTTTGAAACACTCCCTTATTGAAAACCTTTTATATAACGAAAGAAGGCAAAAAGATTCTATTAAGCTATTTGAAATTAGCGATATATACACGAAAGACAAAGTAATAAAACAACAAAAAAAATTAGGCATAATAGTGAGTGGAAGGCTGCGAAATAATTATATAGAATTTTCAAAAAAGCTTGATGATAAATATCTCAATAAGCTATTAAATTATGTTTGCGGTGAAGATATATTTGAAATAATTGAAATTCCAAGAAATGCGCTAGACACAAAAAAGAAAGACAAAATATTTTACACTGAAATCAATTTCGAAAATATACCTACTAGTTTATTTTTAGAGTCTGGCAGAAACAAAAAAGCTATAAAATTTATCAGCTATAAGCCAATATCCGAATACCCATCAAGCACAAGAGATTTTTCATTTTTGATTGAAGATAAATATAAGCTCAATGAAGTTATCAATAAGCTAGACAATTCTTCAGATGAAATAATAAAAAGCTCATTTCTATTTGATTACTACAAAAATGATAAAACAAACACAATTAAATTAGGATATAGGTTTATATTTCAGTCTCATCATAAGACGCTATCTGATAAAGAAATTAATGATAAGATTGATAGCATTTTAAGTCCATTACTGGAAATAGACGGAGTTTCAATTCCAGGAATGTAAAAAATTAAGACGTATAAGTAACTTTTTATAAAAACCCAATATATAATAAGCAATTTATAATAATATGAAGAAATTTTTAATTGCTTTAATAGTTCCTATGTTCTTAGCACTAAGTACATCCACGCATGGACAAGAAATAGACCCTTCATTGTTACAAAATCTTTCTCCAGCTCAATTAGAGCTAGCAAAAAGTCAGTTAACCAATAGCAACCCAGGGGAGCAGCCCAAGCCTGTTGTAAAAGAAAGTACAAAAAAGAATTTATCAAGCGTTGACATAAATGATTCTGCCAACAAAAAGTATGGTTATAATTATTTCTCGTCAACTCCTACTTCAATATCAGCGGTTGGGGATCTTCCTCTTCCAAATGATTACAAAATATCATTAAACGATCAATTTACTATAATTTTGTCTGGATCCAAGGAAAGAATATTTGACCTTAATGTAAATTTAGATGGCAATATTTTATTTCCAGAGCTAGGTTCAGTTTCTGTTGTTGGGGAAACTTTTCAAGAGGTAAAAACAAAATTAAAAAACCTTATTGATCAAACATATATCGGCGTACAAATAGACATATCCTTAAAGAATCTCTCAGCAAAAAAAATTACCATTGTTGGAGCAGTTAAAACACCTGGAACTTATTTGGTTAATCCTTTTAGCACTATCTCAAGTGCGCTTGGTTATTCTGGGGGCATATCTGAAATAGGTACGCTCAGAAATATAAGATTGATTAGAACCAATGGTAAGACTTATTCCTTTGATCTTTATGAGCTATTAATAAATGGCAATAGATCAGATGACATAACTATTGAATCCGGTGACGTTATTATTATTGACCCTGCAAATCAATTCATTAATATTATCGGAGAAGTAAAGCGCCCAGCAATTTATGAAACAAGAGAAGATGAAACTTTGGGTGATTTAATAAACTTTGCACTTGGTTTTACAGAAGTAGCTAATAAATCTAACATAAGTTTAAATGTTCTAGACATAAATTCATCTTCAATTAAGATTATGAATACTAGCAATCTAGAATCTGCATTAACAAATGTATCTAACGTTAGCGTTTATCCTTATATCAATAAAAATATTGCCAACGTAGGAATTGACGGAGCAATTAAGGAGCCAGGTTTTTATCCAATTACCAACAATACAACCTTAGAAGAAATAATTAACAAGTTAGAGTTTGTTGATGTTTATCCATGGCTTGCAGTCTTGGAGCAATTTGATGATGATAGTCTTATTAAATCTACAACATTATTTAACCTCAAAGACCCAAATACATATCGCTCTATTAGAGTTTTACCAAATTCAAAAATATTTTTTTCAAATATCTATGATAGAGAATATCCAGTTAGCTCAATGAGTTTACAATTAATTGAAGATTATGATCTGGTAATAAATCATAAGCAGGGCACATATACACTTCCTGTCTATGGAAGATATGAAGTGGAATCATTTGTTAATTATCTTGGCCTAGACATGAGCGATGTTGAAGATGAAGCAACTTATGTAAGTCCCCTAGACAACACTATAATCAAAGATGATTATAAAAATATGCAATTCATTGCTAAAAAATACAATACTGTTTCGTTCAGATCACCTGTAAATGATTTGATTAGAGTTACAATTCAAGGCGCCGTTGATTTCCCGGGAGTCTATACAATGAAATCTGATAGTGTTGTAAGTGATTTATATGAATTAGTTGGTGACTTTAAGTCTGAAGCTTTCCTCGAAGGTATTATATTTACAAGAGAGAGTATTAGGGCTCGTCAGATCAAATCGATCCAAAAATCTAGAGATGATTTGAACAAATCTTTGCTTACTAGCACCCAAAAGGGAGAAAACATTGGTGATATAAATATTATCAGAGCTTTATCAGAGATCATAGAGCCAGAAAATCTCGGAAGAATAGCTGGTAACTTTTCACCAGAATCACTTTCTGCTAGAGAAACAATTCTATTAGATGGAGATATTATATTGGTACCAAGGAACCCAAATACAATAAATGTTTTGGGAGAGGTATTAAATCCAATTGCTTTTGAGTATGACAAAAGAATGACTGTTAGGTCTGCTATAGAAAGATCAGGTGGTTATCAAGATTATGCAGATAAAAGAAAAGTATATGTCATTAAGGCGAATGGACTAATTGAAAGAACAAAAAGAAACATTTTTACAAGAAATGTAAAACTAGAGCCTGGAGATACTATAGTAGTCCCTAGAAAAATTATTACTAATAATCCAGGAATAGATGCTTTACTTCCAGTAACTCAGATCCTTTCCGATCTTGCATTTTCTGCCGCTGCAATTGAAAGTCTCGCTAATAACAATTAGATATTTCAGGTGAGAAATTGCTTCTCCATTATCTTAGTTTTATTTTTCATTAGCGAAAACATATATTCTGATAGCTTCACTTATAACTCTTTTAATAATCATGGTGTTGTTGGCTTAATTAATATGCCAAGTGCAAGGTTTTATGACGAAGCCGCACACGGAATTACTATTTATGATGGAACTCCAGATCAAAAGATAACTATGTCTTCTTTTCCATATGATTGGATGGAAGCTTCATTCTTTTACACTAATATTCAAGGAAAGCTATACTGCAATCAAATTCTTGATAGTGTTTGTCAGCAAGATTATAAAGATAAGGGATTTAATATAAAGTTGAGATTAAAAGAAGAAGGTTTATGGCCAGCAATCGCTATTGGGATTAATGATATTGCAGGAACCGGATATTATAGCTCAGAATACATAGTTGCTAGCTATGGCATCAATAGGACTGATTTTCATTTTGGTATTGGCTGGGGGGCTTTAAATGGCTCAAATAAAAGTTTTAAGAACCCATTTGGTTATTTGTACGAAGGTTTCAGAACAAGACCTTCAGAGACCGAAGATCTAGGTGGGCAATTCCAACCAGGCCGATATTTTTCTGATGAAACAGCCTCACCTTTTTTTGGATTATCTCACTCAATAAATAAAAATATACTTTTTAAGATAGAGCATGACACAACATTAACACCAGGATTAATTGGTTATGAAATACCAGCAGAAGATTTTTCTTATGGTCTTGAATATAACTTTAGAAATAATTTTACTATTGGTGTTTCTAGTGAAAGGGGCAATTATACATCTTTAAAATTTGTTTATAAGAACAATCCTTTAAGCAATACTAAAAAAATTAAACCAAAAAAAGCTTATCCCAAAGAGGGCGATAATAAATATACTAAGCTTATAAAAAACCTTAATTCTAATAGTATAGGGGTTGATAAGATTATAGAGACTCCTGACTTCATTGGTCTTGAACTTACCCAATTCACTCATTCAAATCTTGATATAGTCGAGCAAATCATTGATTTTTCTGCTTATGATGCTGGTATTGATAAAGAAATTAGAAAAGAGCTCAAGGTTGCAAGTTTGAGAGGTGTTTCTGAAATTGATGAAGAATCAAAAAGAAATGCAGAATTAATCTATCAAAGAGATATATCAAGGAGATTTAATACAAATACTAATTTTAAAATAAGGCCTTTTTTTGCTGCTCGCGAAGGATTTTTTAGATGGTCGTTATTGTTGGAAAATGATAGTGAATATATTATAAGAGATAACTTCTTTTTTACCTCAAATTTAAAGTTTTCTATTGATGATAATTTTGATGATTTAACCATCCCGCCAAAAAATACTTATCCTGCGCAGGTAAGGTCTGATGTAAAAGATTATTTAAGGAACATTGATGAAGGCATTATTATTGGAAGAGCCCAGTTTGATTATCATTTAACACCTAAAAAAAACCACCATATAATGCTTACGGCTGGCATTCTAGAGGATATGTTTATGGGTTATGGTTTTGAGTACCTTTTCTTAAAAGAAGAATCTAACTATGGTATAGGTTTTGAAGTTTTTGACATACAAAAAAGAGACCACATGATGAAATTTGGTACTTTGGATTATAAAAATACAGTTAGTTCAATCAATTACTATTATAGAAATACAAATATCATTCCATTTGATTTGAAAATTTCTACCGGGGAGTATCTGGCAGGAGATAAAGGCACTACCATTGAAATGTCACGAAAATACTTAAATGGAATGGAATTTGGAGTTTTCGCATCATTCACTAATGTTACCTCTGAGCAATTTGGAGAGGGTACTTTTGATAAAGGTATCTTTTTTAATATCCCAATATATGGCAACTTTATTAATTATACATGGAGGCCATTAACTAAAGATCCTGGAGCAAAATTGAATAGGAAGCATACTTTGCATGACTTACTGCTCAGATTCAGGCCCTATTATTAAAGAATGGCAAAACGATTCAAAATCTAAATTCTTTCCAAAAAATACTTATTTTTCAGACATATAGAAAAATTTTACATTCTTAACAAATTAATAGTGACATATTTTCAATAAATGTTTATTATTAAACCGTATTATTACGTTAATTTTGGGGTGTCTCTTTGATGAGATTTAGAATGACTTTAATGTCAGCAGTATTGCTGTCTATGTCGATTTATTCATTTTCAAATGAAGAACTTTCCTATGTCTCTGAAGAAGCATATTCAACCGCTCAAATCCAAGAAATTAATAAAAACTTAAATTCCCTTTCACGCGATGAAGTTAAAGAAAAAGCAGTAAATTTAATTAATGAGAAAAGGCTAATTGAAGAAAAAATAGAAAAGGGCGAAGTAAATGCAGGTGATTCCTCATCTCAATATATTATCCGTCTTAAAAATATTTATTCTGAGCTAAACCTCATTCAAAAAATTCTTTCAGGCGCAGGCTTATTCTTATTAATTGATGAAATTTTTGGTGATGATGATGGACCAAGAATACCTTTAATTTCATCGTCAGATGTAAATGTTTCAGAATCAGCAAATGCTGCCTCTGTTAGAGTCGAGCTATCAAATCCCTTTAATCAGGAAATTACTCTAAATTACACAACTTCTAATGGAACTGCCGAGGCAGGTACTGACTATGAAGAGGTTGCTGGCTCCATTACCTTTGCCCCAAGCGAAACGAGTAAAAGCTTTAGCATAGGCATTGAAGATAATAATGTATTTGAGATAGAAGAATCTTTTGTAGTTAATCTTTCTTTGGCAGCTAACTCGCTAGGAAATGCATCTTTAGGAACTATTGTTGACAACAGTATACAAGTAACTATTGCAGATGATGATCCAGCTCCAATCTTTGCAATCAGTGGTGCTAATATAAGTGAAGAAGATGGTGAAGCAACTCTCACTATTACAAAGACCAATCCGGTGCAAATGGAAATCGATGTTGACTATGTTACTGCAGATGGAACGGCTTTAGCTGGCCTTGATTATATATCCTCAAACAATTTAGCCACTTTTGCTGCGAATGAGACTGAAAAAACTATAACTATAAGTATTGTTGACGATGCGCTAGATGAGAATGAAGAGAGTTTTACAGTATTATTAACCGGAGCCTCTCAAGGACAAGTTCAAGAAACTCCTGTAGCTGTTACCATTGCAGATAATGATGATGCACCAAGTGTCAGTATTTCTGCTAATAATAATATACTTGAAAATGAAAGCCTTGAAATAACTATTTCTTTAGCCGAACCTTCAGGCAAAGTAGTAAGTTTAGATCTTCAAAGCTCTGATGGTCAGGCAGTTACAGATCAAGATTATAATGCAATCAATCAAACG
>Ga0181564_10003666_pt1 | contig 13194 bp, 16 predicted proteins | sample 011ome_24_FD_134512 | JGI IMG/M metagenome (GOLD analysis project Ga0181564, IMG submission 134512) | Coastal salt marsh microbial communities from the Groves Creek Marsh, Skidaway Island, Georgia - 011513CT metaG (megahit assembly) | ecosystem: Environmental > Aquatic > Marine > Intertidal...
CTGACGAACTTATTTAATAGCCATGCCAACAACAATACCAACAACCACATCAACCGATCGCGCAAGCCTAAGCCCGTCTGCGGGTGATGCTTACTTTGAAACAGACACGAAGAGCTACATCATCTATGACGGTACGAATTGGCGGGTGTATGCTAGCGACGGTTTAGCGGGGTGGTCAGGCAGTAATACGTACTCGATGAACTTCGATGGCTTGAATGATACTCTTATACCTAATGTCCAAATCAATGTGTCGGGCGCGAAGTCGTTAACCATATGGTTCAAGGCGAGTGCTTTTAATAATAGAAGTATATTGGGGAGTTCGGTCGGATACCTTTATTGGTTCCACTTTGGCTCATCATCGACTCTCTCCGCGATAAACGGTCAAACAGTTAACTACACATCATGGAACTCAAATGACTGGTTTCATCTAGCGGCCACCTCTAGCGGTCCAGGTAATAACCTTCATATTTATGTGAACGGGAATCCTGTTAATACCAACCTAGCTGACTACGATTTTACTTTTAATAGAATTGGTTCAAACAACGCAGGTAATAATTATTTCTTTCAAGGTTTAATTGACGAGATGGGAGTGTGGAACACGCAGCTAACAGGATCAGAAATTGCAGAAATATATGGATCACCAGGGAATCGTGCATTTGATTTAACAGCTAATAGCGGAAATTATTCATCCGCATCCTCTCTTCAGCATTATTACCGAATGGGAGATAACGATAGCGGCTCAAGTTCCACTGTCACCGATAACGCTGGTAGTAATAACTTAACCATAAACGGAGCAACCTCATCAAACACCACACCAATTTAATTATGAGAATATATTGTATAGCAGATACATCTGAAGTAAGTAGTTTCGACTTTGACCAGCTCGTAGACATTGATGAATCGTACAGTCGTAAGAGTTTAGACGGATTGAAGATATTAGCGCGGTACGAAGGTACACAACCATTCTTTCTGCTCGGTAAGACGGAGTACACACACGAAGAGATACTTACGATCTTGAGTGGTCCTGAGTGGACGAGCGAAGAGATTATCTAAACCGTAATAGCGATCGCTCCCCAGGAGCCGAAGTCAACTAAAATTTCAGCACACAACATCAAACAACTTTTATTATGATTTTTGCGCTCTTGACATTAATTTCCGCTTTAAGCATTTCTGTTATTGCTGCGTATTTTAGCATCATTGGTCTTGCAACTATATTTCCTGGATCGATTGAAGCTGTTATTGCAATGGGTGCGGCCCTTGAAATTGGTAAAATTGTTGCCGCGATTTGGCTGCATAAAAACTGGAACACAGCACCAACAACATTAAGAGTATATCTTTTTGGAGCGATTGTTGTATTGATGGGTATAACCAGCATGGGAATTTTTGGTTTTTTGTCTAAGTCTCACATTGAACACGAGCAACATGCCGAACAAGCTGCAGCGCTTGTAGCTCAAGTCGAAACCAAGATTGATCGAGAAAAACAATACATTGCTCGACAAAAAGAGCTTATACAAAAAAGCGAAGATAAAAATCAAAACCTTAGTGACAAAAGCGCAGAGAATATTCATCTTGAACAAAAGAAGATAGATCAACTCACAGCCCAGCTCGAAAAAGATATTGCGCTTGACAGCAAAATGCTTGCGCCAATTCAAGAGCGAATCAATCAACTCAACGACGAACTTAACGCAGTGCAAAACAAACCTGGCGGATTATTCTCAAACAAAAAGAAAGACGTAGAAAACAAAATCGCCGAGCAAGCTTCAGAGCGCGAACAGCTTGCCTCAAAGAAAAAAGATATCGAAGACCGCATATCAAAATACAGAAACGAAACATCTACACTTATATCTGACATTCGCAAACGCATACAAGAATACCAAAACATAGGATTTGAAAAACCAGAAGATGCAGAAGAAAAAATAGAAAAATACAATTCTAATATTGCATCTGCGCAAGAAAAGATTGACGCATTGGAAGTAGAGAAATTTGATCTAGATGATGGATCTCGCCAGCTTGAAGCAGAAGTTGGCCCGATCAAATATGTAGCCGAATTGATTGCAGACTTTACGGGTATGAATTTTGACATTGGCAAAGCAGTAAGAATAGTAATAATTATATTGATTTTTGTATTCGATCCACTCGCAGTACTACTTGTTCTCGCGGCACACATCAGTTTGAGTAAAAAGTTTCCCAAGATGATGCAAGATGAAACAATTATGTTTGAAAAGATTGCTGAAATAGAAGCAGAAAATAAAGCTCTCGAACAACAACAAATGGACATCGAAGAGCGCAAAAAGGATCTTGAGCAGGATCGCAAGATACTCGAGCTCAACGAAAACCAAGTAAAAAAATATCAAACCGAAATCACAGAACACAAAGAAACATTGCGTCAGCTCAAACTCGAAGCGCAAAAAGAATTACTCGAACAAGAAGATACATCATCTATTGTTGCAGAAATAGAACAATTAAACACACAAAAAGAAACAGCGCAAAAAGAAATAGAAGAAATAAAATTGCAAAAAAATAAAATACTTAGCAGAGCAGAAGAAACAATCCAAAGCGCGCGAGAAATAAAAGCTGTACTAGGAAACCACGACGAGCATAAAAAACAAATCGAGGAACTGAAATCTGACATCTGCATCAACGCCGCGCAATTTGAAAAGCTCAAAACACAAATACAAGCACTTGAATCAACAAACAATCAACTCGACTCTATTAATGATACTATTCAAACCGAAAACGCAGATCTTCAAGTAAAAATTGATAAGCTACAATCAGAAGCACAAGAATTGCATCACAAGTTTTCAGAACTTCAAATGCAAAACGAAACTCTTCAAAAAGAAAACCTACAACTTTCAAATGAACACAATCCAAATCCAGAACTTGAAGAAAAAATCTCCAAACTTATTGAACAAAAAAACGAACTACTTGAGCAAAATCTTAATCTAAAAAACCAAAAACTTTTCGCAATACAAATTCACTCAGTCGATCACAAAAATTTTGAATTGATCGTTCCATCAAACATTAGCGGAAACCATGTTTTCAAAAAAGAAGCCGATTATACACAAGATCAAATACATAAATTTATAGATCTCGCGTCACAAATAGACAAAGAATGCCCACACAGAGACAAACAACAATTAGAGGCTTGCTATAATAAAAGAATTGCATCCTTGATTGATCCAAGAATAAGCAACGCAGATTATCGTAGAGCTCGACCAGAATATTTCTTTTCTGCTTGACTGTTCTAGCAAAATCAGTTAATCTGGTTTTGTGAAAAAATTAAACAAGCGCGATCTTATCAAAAAACTTGTAGTCGAACCCGACAAGCAAAAGCGAATGTTTTGGGCTCGCGAAATGAAACTGCTTAATGATTTAATGAGCATGTTTCCCAATCAAGAGTTCTGGCAACGTGTTTCAATTAACCTCGTTCCATCTCTCGCCGTGCTCCGATCAGGTCAAGGATTAAAGCAAATTCAAAAAAAATATCTAGAGTTTAATTACAAGATTCCACCCAAGATAGAAATACCTCTTGGAGAAAAATCGGGAGATGATAAAATAATCTCGAAAAAACCAAAAACAATACGACAATTTATAGATGAGTAAAACAAAAGACATTCAAACAACAGATCAGATTGCAAAATTTTTATCTGATAAAGACAATCAAAAATATCACTACAACTTTTGCAAAGCAGAAGATTATAAAATTTCAAGCGGCAGCTTGAACCTCGATATCGCACTTGGCGGCGGACTGCCAAATGGCGCGCATCGATTCACAGGAATCAATGAAGGCGGTAAAACAAGTTGCGCAATGACATTTGCGCGCAACTTTCAAAAACACTTCGGCGATAAAGGAATGATCATTTATATCAAAAGCGAAGGTCGCCTTAGCCCAGAAATGATCGAGCGCGCGGGAATTGATACTGATCCAAATAAATTCTTTTGTTTTGACTGCAATATTTTTGAAAAAGTTTTTGAATTGATTCGCGAGCTTGTGTTTCAAAATGAAGATGATAAAAGATACATGTTTATTATTGACAGCGTTGATGCGCTTTGTAGAGTAGGAGACATCGATAAACCATTTGCAGAAAGTGAGCAGGTAGCAGGTGGCGCATTGATTACATCAGTATTCTTGAAAAAGATGGTATTACCAATCACTAAAATGGGACACACAATGATTCTCACAAGTCAGGTTCGCGTAGAAGTCGCAACCAATCCATATGCCGCTCGAGGAGGACCAAAAGTAAAACAAGCAGGCGGAAACGCAATCAAGCATTACGCAAACTTCATTCTTGAATTCGAAGAGAGGTATAACTCAGATTTAATTTTTAAAAATCCTACAGCAAGCAAGCTCGAAGATAAAGGAGAACCAATTGGTCACTACTGTAAAATTCGCTTCCGCAAGAGCGTGAATGAAAAAACAGGATCAACTGTTCGATATCCAATTCAATACGGAAAAAAAGATGGTAAGTCAATTTGGCGAGCTCGCGAAATACTAGACATGCTTTATCTATTTAAATTGATCGACAAGAAAGGTGCTTGGATTTCTGTGAGCGAAGATCTCATCTCAGAGCTTGCTGACAAAAAACTTGAGATAAATGAAAAGTTTCAAGGGGAGCAGCGACTGATTGACTTTCTTGAGGAAAATGAAGATGTATCTGAATTTTTGTACGAAGATTTCCAGAAACTAACCAATGCGCTTTAAAACCTTAACAGGCGCGGTTCGCACTGTTAAGAAAGCAAAAAACCATCTGATCGATTGGGACGGTCCGAGCCGCAGTAAAATACAATTCAACGCAAAGCAGTTCCTCAAGCAATACTGGAACAAGCATATTGTGTTCGAAGAATTTCCCGTGGCAGGAACAAAATTATCTCTCGACTTCTACAACGCAAATAAAAAAATAGCAATAGAAGTTCAAGGTAAACAACACACAAAATACGTCCCCTTCTTTCATGGCAAAAATAAAATCAATTATCTCAATCAATTGAAGCGCGATCAAGACAAATTAAAGTTCTGCGAAATCAACGATATACAACTTGTCGAAATATACGATGGAGATGAATTGAATGAAAAACTTTTCGAAAATTTTGGTGTTAATCTATAGTTCGTGTAATATATACTATGAACGACGAAGATTTTGATCCAGAAAACTTAGGAAGATTTTGTTTGCCAGAAAGTATTGTTAACCAACTTTTCGAGTTTACAGGATCCACGGGCGGAGATAGCGGATTCATTTTAAGCTTTGTAAACCAAGATGGACTTCCCTCTGTAATTACCAAAGCCAATTCCCCTATCGTAGAGATGGGGTTGAGAAAAGCTCTTGAGCAATATCTCGACCAAGTATCAGCACAAGAAATCGAACTTAATTTCCCTAAGGATTTCGGCGACGAAGAAACACCTTGACTTTTTAAGGTTACTGTGCTAAGATGTAAGAATGATTTATTCTTACGAACTTGAACAGCATCTAATAGCAGGTCTGATAAAATATCCAGACTCGTATCCGCTGATCGCGGCATTCATAGATCAAAACGATTTCTTTGACAAAAACTCGATCGTCAATCGAACAATTTTCTGCGTGCTTCGACAAACCTTAGAAGAAGGCGACGCACTAGACGAAGTATTGTTAGCACAACGGGTGCAATCTCTCAACATTTCATTCGAAGACAACATCAATATAGCAGACTATATCAAAGCATTATCAATGCGACAGATATCTAAAGAAGGGGTAGTCAAAGCAGCAAAAGAACTAAAAAAATATACTGTTCGTCGCGAAATTCATGATGCTTCTGTGGAGGTCGCAAAAAACATGAAATCGATCAACAGTAGCGCATCATTCGATGACATTGTTGGAGAAGCTGATAAATTATACAACGACAAAGTTAACCTATATGAAATTGGTTCTAATAAACCAGAGAATCTTTTTGATGAAATGGAAGACTTCATCGAGGAGCGCGGAAATAATCCGATCGATGAATTTGGACTGATGGGCCCTCATGAAAGAGTAAACGAGCTTTATGGGTCGCTCTTTCGGCCAGGAAACATTACTGTGGTTGTTGCTCGCGCAGGTGTTGGTAAGACACAATTCTGTATGGACTTCTGCACTAAAGTTTCTGCGATTAATAACAATGTACCAATTCTTCATTTTGATAATGGTGAGATGAGTAAAGAAGAACTTATCATTCGCCAATGCTCTGCTCTATCTGGAGTACCCATGCATCTTCTTGAAACTGGTCGCTGGCGTCAAGCAGGAGAAGAGATCGTAAACAAAGTGAGAGACACTTGGAATCGCGTCAAAAACTTTCAATTTTATTATTACAATGTTGCTGGACATAGCATTGATAGTATGATCAATATTATTCGCAGGTTTTATTATTCAGAAGTTGGTCGCGGCAATCCAATGTTGTTTAGTTTTGACTATATTAAAACTACATACGAAAGACAGAATGGTGCGAGTAGCTGGGAGACGGTTGGCCGCATGGTAGATAAATTCAAACAACTCATACAAAAAGAATTATGCTTTAATGGCAAACCTGCAGTAGCAATGCTGACAAGTGTGCAAAGTAATCGTCTAGGTATCACCAACAATAGAAACTCTGAAAATGTTGTGGACGATGAAAGTATTGTTTCGCTCAGCGACCAAATCACACAGTTCTGTTCGCACTTGTTTTTACTTCGCCAAAAGACAATGGATGAAATACAATCCGAACCAGATGGTTTTGGCACACACAAATTTATATGTTTAAAATATAGGTGGCTTGGCAAGGACGTTCATCGCGCATTGCAGCCAGTAGAAATGCCAGACGGAAGCAAGCGTAAAAACTACATCAACCTCCATATGGAAAACTTCAACATTCAAGAACGCGGCGATCTACAGGATCTTGTTGAACACATGGATTCTGATGGAGTTGGCGCATTGATGGGAGCTGGTGACGAAGTACCTGATCTATAATGAGTCCCGAGAAAATAAAAGATTCGCTCATTCAATTGGGCTATAAACTCGCAGATCGTGGATCGTATTGGCAAACAAATGCAATCTTTAGAAATGGCGACAACAAAACCGCAATTCAAATCTACAAAAATACAGGAGTGTGGAAAGACCATGTGCAGAACAGTACATTCTCTCCGTTCAGCAGGCTTGTCGAAATCACACTTGGAACAAACGACAAAAATCGACTCAAGCAATTTCTTGACGAAGATGATCTTGGAGACAATTACAATAGACTAACCAATTCAGAAAAATTAGAAATGGAAGAAATATATCCAGAAAACTGTTTAGACAGACTGTTGCCGCATTATAAATTTTATAATGATCGCGGCATATCAGAAGAAACCTTAAAGTCGCTCAAGGGTGGGTATGCAACAACAGGAAAATTGTATGGTCGCTTCGTGTTTCCAATATACAATGAGCACAAGCAGATTCACGGCTTCTCAGGACGCGATATGAACTCTTCTGGCAATCGCCCCAAGTGGAAGCATGTGGGGCGCAAGACGGGCTGGATTTACCCCCTATACGCGAACCCAGAGGCAGAACAAGCAATCAATGAAACACAATCAGTTATTCTTGTTGAAAGTATTGGCGATCTACTCAACCTAAATGAACACGGATATAAAAATGTACTTGTTACTTTTGGGCTCGATGTATCAACAAAATTAATATGTGCCACACTATCTTTAAACATAAACAAAATAGTATTATCTTTAAACAACGATAAAACATCATCTGAAAATAGAGGATTAAATTCGAGCATAAAAAATTATTTAAAATTACTCAACTATTATAATCCCGAAAAGATACTCATTTGTTTACCAACCGAAAAAGATTTTGGAGACATGAATGATGATCAGTTTAAAGAATGGAGTAACAAGTTACAATCATTAACACACGAAAAACAAAAACCTTTTATACTAGACAAAATAAATTCTATACAAAAAACGCTGCCAAAAACTTTGTTAAAAAATAAAAAAATATTAATCAATGAGTGAACTAACAAAATTATCGGCGAGCAGGATAAAAACCGCGCAAACATGCAGTTGGACATACTGGTGCAATTATAAACTAAAACTGCCTGACGCAGGCAACGATGGATCAAGCAGAGGAACAATCTGCCACAATGTATTCGAACTGCTCGGCGATCATCACCGCGATGAATTCGACAAGATAGTTGAAGACGGAACAATCTGGAATACTGAAGTGGTTGCGACACAAGTCAAAAAAGAAGCAGAAGAACTCAGCGTGAATGACAAAGAGAACCTTGATCTTATTGACGAAATGATTGTCAATGGATTGCGCTGTGATTTCTTTGGAGAAGAAAATGAAAAGCCTGTCACTGCAGAATCAGAACGCTTCTTCGATCTAACCATCGACAAACCAGAACTCGGCATACGATATGCAATTCGCGGATACATCGATAAACTATTCGTATACAAAGACAACTCGGTAATCATTCGAGATTTCAAAAGCAGCAAATCTGTATTCAAAGGAAAAGAAATAACAGACAATCTACAAAATTTAATATATTGTCTTGCGATAAAACATCTCATGCCCGAAACCGAACCACAAAGTGAGTTTTTGTTTTTGAGATTTGATCTAGAAACTGATCTTCTTGGCAACACAGGCAAGGGTCGATTAAAAATGGACAAGATCACACAAGAAGAACTTGAAGGTTTTGAATATCAACTCACACAATTTCAAAATTATCTCGACAACTTTGATGAGGAAACCGCAAAAAGTAATCTTGCGGCAACTCAAGGTTATCCACGAGATGGTACATTCGGCGGCCCACTTGCATGCGGAAAAGATGGATACAAAATGTCTCGCGGGGAACCTGTGTTAGATAAGAACGGCGAACCAATTGTTGCATTCATCTGTCCATTTAGAAAGCCTCGGGAATACTGGGCGCTCAAAGATGCAGGTGGAAATTTAAAGAAAACGGCGTTCCTAGAAAATAAGGACGAATTACAAGTTGAAGATGGAGACGAAATCGTTAAAATGAAATATGACGGCTGTCCACATTGGCAAAACAAACAAGTGCTAGATGATTTCCTCGACTAAGAATTATATCGCCGCAGGAATTGTGGCATATGTTAATGGATTAGTATTGCTTGGTCGTCGCAGTAAGAACTGTCAAAATCTAGCAGGTCATTGGTCGATGCCGTGCGGCATGATAGATCCGGGCGAAAACCCCGAGCAAGCAGCTCGTCGCGAATTTTTTGAAGAGACTGGTGTTCGCGCAAACAAAGAAATAAAGTTTCTTGATGAATTTGAAGTGAAAGAAGACAAATACTTCGCGCTATACTCAATGCAAATCGACGACCTAATCTTTCCAAGCAGTGATGCTATTGACGCAATTGAACACGACGAATGGGGCTTTTACAAAATAGCAAAAAACTCACTTCCTTTGCCAATGACAAAGGAAACAACAAATGCAATATTGAAGTTAAAATGAATATTAGTTTTATAATTATTACAAATGCCGGCAAGCCAGACAAACTACTTGCGCAAATTGAAAGTATACATGCTCAAAAAATACCAAACTATGAAATTATTGTTTCTGGAGATAAAAAAGACATACAATTACCAAACAAAAATCTAACTTTTATAGAAGCAATAGATGATGCAAAAAATGGCGGTCTTGGCGCAATGAGAAACAAAGCTTGTGCGATTGCTAAATATGATAATTTAGTTATATCAGATGATGATATGTTTTTTCCTGAATCTTGGTTCAAAACATTGTGTTCTTATCAACAAGAATTTGATATATTAACTCCCTTAGTTAGGCTTCCCGATGGAACTAGATTTTGGGATAAGTGCTCGTACCAAAGCCCAAAGCATGGACACTCTGTTTTAGAGGATGAAGAGGAAGATGATCATCTGTATATGTCTGGAGGTCAAAGTTGGATAATGAAAAAGAAAGTCTGGGAATCTGTAAAGTGGGACGAATCACTTGCAATATATGTAATGAAAAACTTAAAAGATTACCGCGAGGGTAAGGACAATGAAGACACAGACTTTGCTCGTAGATGCAGAGAATCTGGATTTAAAATATTGCACACGTCAAACCTCGAAGTGCTTCATGATGACGCATCATATACAAGCGTCGGCAGGCTAGTTCGTCGTAGAATACATGCCGACCAGAACTGGTGTAAAAATTTAAACTTACCGCACAAGGTCAACCTAGAAATCGCAAAACTTTTATGGAACTATGGCATTGAGGCAGAAGCGGTTGATTTGCTGCGCAAAGGCGCGTCCGAGGGGGATTTTGCGTCAGAACATACATTAAAACAAATGGAAGATTCTAGGGGCGGAAAACTTAAAAATACAAAGTTTTCTTTTAGCGATGAATAATATAGGATTATTAATTATCGCAACCCATAAATACATTTCATTTTTAAATGATTTATTGATCAGCGCAGATCAATATTTTTTAACAAATCAAAACGTAGATTATTTTATATTTACAGATCACGAAACAATTGAAATTGAATCAAAAAGAAAAATCAATTTAATTAAAACAAATCACAAGCCTTGGCCTTGGATGACGCTTGGAAGATATGAAATATTTTCTAGTAATCAGGAATGTTTTGAGGGTATTGATTATCTTTTTTATTGTGACGCAGATATGAGGTTTTGCGATATCGTTGGAGATGAAATACTAAGTGATCGAGTTGCCACTCAGCACCCTGGATATTATGGAACTCGCGGCACTCCAGAAACCAACCCTGAATCTCTTGCGTGTGTTTTACCGTTTGAACAAATGGAATATTTTGCCGGTGGATTTAATGGCGGAACAAAAGAACAATACCTCAAAATGGCACAAAAACTTGCAAATAATATACGGACTGATTATTATAATAATATCATCGCAGTATGGCATGACGAATCTCACATGAATAGATATTTTATAGACAATCCACCCACAAAAATATTAGACCCAGGTTACTGCTATGGAGAAAGTTTAAAACCTCCATTCGCACCAAGACTAATAGCGCTTGATAAAAATCATAACGAAGTTAGGACATGAAAATATACAGTATACATTTCAACCGCCCAGATTACGTAAAGATTCAATATGACCTATCTCTAAAATTAGGATATCAATTAATAGTTGTAAACAATGGGCACCATCAAGGAATACATGATGCTTGCACTAAAAACAATATCGATGAAATATCCGTAAAAAATATTGGCCACAACAGCCACTCTCACGGCAACGCAATAAATCAATTATTTAAAATATGCCCTGAACCAGAAGACTGTGGCATTATTGATCACGATATTTTTTTGCTTGAAAAAATTCAATTTTTAAATAGAGATATTATAGCATTAAATCAATCTAGAGGCTTATTTAATTATTTTTGGCCAGGTTTTTTATTTTGGAAAAAACATGTTCCCATGAAAAATATTGATTTTACCCCAAATGGAATTGGAGATACTGGAGCAAACACCAACTCAATTTATTCTAAAAATGAATATAAAATTTCGAAAATTAAAGAAAATCTTTTATTTGCAGATCAATCAAACAAAATAAAGCAATCAAACGCTTATAGCGAGCTTTATCAAAAAAATCGCCTGCTAGCAATTCATGCCATTAATGCATCAACATGGCACTCTCAATTTTCTAAAAATAAAACCGACCTCATAAATTCTAAAATTCAGCTTTTTTTACATGAAAAATAAATTAATAACTAAAGAATTCGGAAACTTTTTTTCGCAAAAAATTCAAATTTGTGACCTTAACAATAGAAATGATTTTTTTTTAAAAAATATAAAAAACAAAAAATGCCTACATGTCGGTTGTGCAGATTGGCCAATTTATAATCCAAAAAATAATTTGCATTTATTTCTCTGTAATAACCATAAATATATTGACGGGTACGACGTAGATGAACATACTATAAACATAATGACTAAGAGCGGTATATATCCAGAAAACTCATTGTTTCACACTCTTCCTCCTAAAAAATATGAAATTCTCTTAATACCCGAAACAATAGAACATGTTATGAATGTCGAAAGCTTTTTCCTATCCATGACCAGACTCATAGATAAAGAAATAGAAATTATTGTCACTGGTCCAAACTGTTTCAGGAAACAGCAAGAAAGTCAGGTATATCAAATTAATCAAAATGAATGGATAGAAAGAGTTCATAGCGACCATAATTGCTGGTTTTCTATCTTCACATTGCCAAATTTTGTGGAGAAATGTTATCGAAACAGCGGATTTAATTTTGAAGCCCTGAAAATCGGAACCCTGGAAAACACAACAATGGTATTCCTTCACGCAAGACTTTCAAAAAAATGATCACACTTAAAATACAAGGAGGCCTATGTAACCAACTTTTTCAATGGGCATATGCATACAAAATTAGCAAATCGCACGAGCTATATATTGACAATTCATTTTATGGCACTCAATTTTTAGAGCCGTTAGTTACGAATAGAGAATTTGAATTAAATGAAATTTTAAAAACTCCCTTGCCTTTGTTAGATAACCAAGCGCATCAAAAATTCATTCAAAAACCCGTTCAACGCATTGTTGATAATTTTCATTTTAACAAACACAATTTTTTCCTAGGTCAAAATTATTATCTAGAGGGATACTGGCAAAGCGAAAAATATTTTCTTGACGTCAAAGATGAAATCATCAATTCATTTACTTGGCCAGAAATCAAACATTTAGACTTTAAAAATTCTTGCTCGCTTCATGTTCGTCGCGGCGACTATCTAAAAACTCAACACGTTCACCCGGTTCAAACAATTGATTACTATAATAAAGCTCTTGATATCGTTCAGCCAAAAGGGAATATATTTATATTCTCCGACGATATCGAATGGTGCAAAAAAAACCTTTCTTTTGATAAAATGATTTTCATGGAAAACAATTCTAATATTTATGATCTTCGCGCAATGAGCTTGTGTTCTGATAATATTATAGCAAACAGTAGTTTTAGCTGGTGGGGCGCTTGGTTAAATCAAAACGAAAATAAAAAAATTGTATGTCCTAAAAACTGGTTTTCTGATGGAACAAACGACTCAGATATTAAGCCTACAGACTGGATAGAAATTTAAACTATAATTCTTCCCGTGTAATTCTATAATCTAACAATGAAAAAAATAATAGTAACAGCCACGCTGTGTAAATCTAATGTGTGAATGATTCGCCTGCAGAGAACGTTTTTTATCTTAGCGCCGCAAA
>Ga0181564_10003675_pt1 | contig 13174 bp, 14 predicted proteins | sample 011ome_24_FD_134512 | JGI IMG/M metagenome (GOLD analysis project Ga0181564, IMG submission 134512) | Coastal salt marsh microbial communities from the Groves Creek Marsh, Skidaway Island, Georgia - 011513CT metaG (megahit assembly) | ecosystem: Environmental > Aquatic > Marine > Intertidal...
ATTGTAAATGAATTGCCAAAAAAATATCAGACAACTATTGGTGAGCGTGGTATAAAACTCTCAGGTGGACAACGCCAAAGAATTGGTATTGCCAGAGCATTATATCACAATCCTAAGTTATTAATTTTAGATGAAGCAACTAGCGCTTTAGACAACGAAACGGAAAAAGCTGTAATGGATGCTTTAAATAATTTAAGTAAAGATATTACCGTTATTTTAATTGCTCATCGATTAAACACCGTGAAGAGTTGTGATACTATTTTTAAACTTGAAAAAGGTCAATTAATTGCACAAGGAAGTTTTGAGGAAGTTATTAAGTCAATATGAAATTTAAAAATATAGCTACAAATAAAAAATTTATGATTACAGGTGGAGCTGGATTTATTGGCTCATCATTAGTTCGTTTTTTAATTTATAATACTAATATTAAAAATATAAAATTTTATGATAATTTTTTTTGAAAAAGGAAGGTTGGGCAATCAATTAATTCAATATATAGGTCTTAAAAATCTTTTTCCCAGAGAAAACTTAATTTTTTTTGGATGTGAAAGTTTATTAAAAGTATTTAAAAATCTTAATTCATTCTTTTTAAAGAAAGAAAATATAAGTCAACATACTTTTGTCTTAATTAAAAGGATTGTATTTTTTCTTGTAAAAATTAGAATTTTTGGAAAAATCGAGGAACATAGATCTAAAAATAAATATAAAGTTATCGCAAAAAAAGGACTTTTTTGGAAAATTTTTATAGTAATAGATTTTTATTATAATTTGAAGGATGTTAATAAAAATACGAGTCCTCCTTTAATAAAATCAAATTTAATTAAACAAGCAAAAAATTGGTTTCAATTAAGAAAAATAAATTTTAAAGATAGCCCCATTGTTTTTGTAGATATTCGAAGAGGAGATTATATAAATTTTCCATCTAAAAAATTTCCAGCTGTTTTAAATCTAAAATGGTATAAAAAAGCAATGAGATTAATGAAAACTAAAATAAAAAATCCAATTTTTATACTCATGAGTGATGATAAATACTATCTTGAAGATATTTTTAATGAGTCTAAAACATTTCATATATGCGATGTTAAGCCTGAAGTAAAAATTGCAATTATGTCTCTTTGCAATTACGGCATATTATCTGCAAGTACTTTTTCATGGATAGGATCATATTATTCAATCTTGAATAATGCATCTAGGAATTTTTTTATCGCGCCAAAATATTGGATATATCACAGAATAAAAAAAAATCATATAAGCTTTAATTCGGATTTTATTAATTACATTTAAATACAAAATAATTTGAAGTCATTTAGATAATTGAAATGAAATTGAATTTAAAAAATCTCTCTCCAATTTCTATTTCAGTTTATGTAAGATTAAATAAATTTAAAAATTGGATCAATAGCTTGGCTGCGAATGATCTTGCAAAACATTCAGTTCTATATATTTTTTATTGCAATTAAATTAAAATGTAAATTTCCTAGGCTGAGACTGCTTGTAAGAAATTTAATCAATATCTATAATAGGATTTTTAGATACTAAATATTATAATTTAAGTAGAATTTTTGATTAGACTATTAATTCTTGCTTGATTAAAATAAACTTCAGTGTATCAAATCAACTGACTTAGAATTAACTATGAATAAATAATTTAAAAAATAAAATATTTTAAATTTATGAAAGCAGTAATATTAGCAGGCGGTTTTGGTACACGTTTGTCAGAAGAAACAGATATTAAACCAAAGCCTATGATTGAAATTGGTGGCAAACCTATTCTATGGCATATTATGAAAATTTATTCCGCTCATGGTATAAATGAATTTATAATATGTTGTGGATATAAGGGTTTTGTTATTAAAGAGTATTTTTTTAACTATTATTTGTATCAATCTGATATCACAGTTTCAATGAAGGATAATGACTTTATAATGCATCAAAATAAGGTTGAGCCATGGAAAGTAACTTTAGTAGATACAGGCGAAAACACAATGACTGGAGGTCGGTTAAAAAGAGTGAAAGAATATGTTAAGGATGAAAAAAATTTTTGTTTTACATATGGAGATGGTTTAGGAAATATTGATGTTTCTGCTTTAATTAAATTTCATGAGAACCATGGTAAAAAAGCTACAGTAACTGCAACAAGACCACCAGGTAGATATGGAGCTTTAAAATTTGGACCAAAAAATATCGTGACAAGTTTTCAAGAAAAACCTGATGGTGATGGTAGTTGGATTAATGGTGGTTTTTTTATTTTAAAACCTGATGTAATTGACTTAATTAGGAATGATGAAACAACTTGGGAAAATGAACCTCTATTCAATCTTTCAAAAAACGAAGAACTATTTGCATTTAAACATGAAGGTTTTTGGCAACCAATGGATACTCTTAGAGAAAAAAAAATGCTTAATAAAATGTGGAGTCAGGGGAATGCCCCTTGGAAAATATGGAAATAAATCATAGTTTTTGGAAGGGAAGATCAGTTTTTCTGACAGGTCACACTGGTTTTAAAGGTGGCTGGATAGCGATGTGGCTTACGATGATGGGGGCAAAAGTAAACGGATATTCATTAGAGGCACCATCCGTCCCAAGTTTTTATTCTGAAACAAGGTTAAAAGATAGATTAAACTTTTCCACAATTGACAATATTCAAAATCTTTCTGCATTAAAAAATGCAATTAATTACGTAAAACCATCAGTAATTTTTCATATGGCAGCACAACCTTTGGTAAGAGAGTCTTATATTTCACCTGTAGAAACCTTTAAAACTAATACAATAGGTACTGTTAATCTATTAGAGGCAGCAAGAATGCTTGATACTGTTGAGGCTATAATTAACATCACAACAGACAAATGTTATGAAAGTAAAGAAAAATTAATACCATACGTTGAGAGCGATAAACTAGGTGGTTACGACCCATATTCTAGTAGTAAGGTATGTGCCGAAATGGTTTCAATTGCGTATAAAAACTCATTTTTAAAAGAAAGAGGAATAAAGATTGCAACAGTGCGTGCGGGCAATGTAATTGGGGGCGGTGACTGGGCAACTGATAGATTATTACCTGATTTTTTTCGTTCAATTAAAGAAAAAAAAAAATTATTAATACGTTCTCCAAATTCCATACGCCCTTGGCAACATGTTCTCGAACCGTTATCAGGTTATCTATTATTGGCTGAAAAATTAGTTACAGAGGGTGAAAATTTTGAAGGAGCATGGAATTTTGGGCCTCAAGAAAATGATGCAAAGTCTGTTTCATATATTGTCAATTATTTGAGTAAAAAAATTCCAAATATAGAATGGGAAATTGACAAAGCTAGCCAACCTCATGAAACTAAATTACTTTTATTAGATAGCTCAAAAGCTAAAATAAAATTAGGCTGGTCACAAAAGTTATCGCTAGAACTCGCATTAGATAAAACTATTGAATGGTATCAAGCAATGAAAAATAATCAATTAATGGCAGATTTTTCTATTTCTCAAATTAAGTCATTTATTTCTAATCAGTTTTAATAATTAATATGATACATATATTAAATTAATGAGTAAATTTGAACAAATATCATACGCAAAAACAGTTTATGGCCAAGAGGAAATAGATGCAGTCATAAAGTGTTTGTCAGAGTCAACTCAAATGGGAAATTATTCTCGAGAATTTGAAAAAAAAATAGCTGAACTTTTTAGTAAAAAATACTGTTTATACGTAAATTCAGGATCTTCAGCTCTTTATATTGGAGTTGAAGCATTTGAATTTCCTCATGGATCTGAGATAATAACTCCAGCATTAACATTTTCAACATCGATTGGCTGTATAGTAAAAAATAAATTAGTACCTGTTTTTGTTGACGTTGAGCCTTTAAGTTATTGTATTGATGTTTCTCAAATAGAGTCACAAATAACCGATAAGACAGTTGCAATACTTGCTCCAAATTTAATGGGAAATTTATGTGACTGGCCGAGAATAAGAGCCATAGCTGACGAATATAATTTAATTGTAATAGAAGATTCAGCAGATACACTGGGTGCATCTATAAACAATAAAAGTTCTGGATTTTATTCAGATATGTCAATCACCAGTTTTTATGGTTCTCACATAATTAACTGCGCTGGAAATGGTGGTGCATTAGTAATTAATGACGATAAAGTAATGGAAAGAGCTAAGTTGCTTCGATCATGGGGACGAAGCTCTTCTTTATTTGATGAAAAAAGTGAAAAAATAGAAAATCGATTTAATGTCAAATTAGATGGAATTGACTATGATGCCAAGTTTGTTTTTGATAAAATTGGCTATAATTTAGAAGGGAATGAAGTTGGTGCTGCCTTTGGTATTGCTCAACTTAAAAAATTAGAGTCTAATATTAAAATTAGACAAAATAATTATATTAGACAATGTAATTTTTTTTCAAAATATCCTGATTATTTTTTAAATCCTATTGAAACAAAGAACTGTAATACAGCTTGGTTAGCTTTTCCATTGCTTATTAAAAAAGATGCACCTTTTAGTAGAAAAGAAATGCAAATTTATTTAGAAAAAAAGAACATACAAACACGTGTAGTTTTTACTGGCAATATTATGCGTCAACCGATGTGTAATGATATAAATTTTAAGGTTATTGATGGAGGATGCCCTAACGCAGACAATGTGATGAAATATGGGATTTTATTACCAATTCACCATGGTTTGACAGAAGAAATGTTTGAAAGATTTCACTCAACAATAGATAATTTTATTGGTAATTATATTTAGTATTGATAGTTATTCATAATAAGATTGCATATTTAATAAAAGAAAATTTAATTCAAGAGAGACCTTTTGAAAATAATTAATACTAAGATACCTGGTTGTTATGAGCTTTTCCCAATTATTCACAAAGATAAAAGGGGATTTTTTGTCAAAACATTTCATTTTCCAACTTTTAAAAAATTTGGTTTAGAGACTAATTTTAAAGAGGAGTATTACTCTGTTTCTAAAAAAAATGTTGTAAGAGGCCTTCATTTTCAAATTCCTCCCAAAGGACATTCCAAATTAGTTTATTGTATAGCGGGCATTGTTAAAGATGTGGTGGTTGATTTAAGAGTAGGATCACCTACATATGGAAAAAATTTAAGTATTATCCTTTCCTCTGATAAGGGAAATATGATTTACATACCAGAAGGTTTAGCACATGGGTTTTTTACTTTAAGTAAATTTTCTACTTTAATTTATAAAACGACAAACATACATGATCCTAAAAAAGATATTGGTATAAAATGGGATTCAGCTGGAATTTCATGGCCAAAAAAAAATATAATAATTTCTGAAAGAGACAAATCTTTTTTACCATTTAAGAATTTCAAGTCACCATTTAGATTTAAAAAATAGATATGAAAAAAACAGTCATGGTAACAGGTGCTTCAGGATTTGTTGGTCGGCAAGTTATTAGTAAATTGGTTGATAGAGAATTTAAAGTAAAAGCAATTATTAGAAAAGGTAAAGAAAATTTCCTTAAAAAAAAACACTGTAAAGTTGAACTGATCAAAACCAATGATTTATTTGAAGAAAGTATTGACTGGTGGGCAGAACAATGTGAGGGAGTTGATATAATTATTCATGTAGCGTGGTATGTAGAACCTGGAAAATACTTACAGTCTACTAAAAATATTAATTGTTTGATAGGTTCGTTAAATCTTGCAAGAGGAGCGATACAGGCCGGTATAAAAAAATTTATAGGTATTGGCACTTGTTTTGAATACGACCTTAATTTTGGCAATTTGTCAATAAATACTCCATTAAAACCTGTGAGTCTATATGCGGCAACTAAAGTGGGATTGTACACAACTCTTTGTCAGTTACTACCTTTGAATTCAATAGAATTTGCTTGGTGTCGTTTATTTTATTTGTATGGTGAAGGCGAAGATGAAAGAAGAGTAGTTCCTTATATTCATAAACAACTTAGAGAAGGCAAAAAAGTTCATTTAACAAATGGAAAACAAGAGCGTGATTTCTTGGATGTATCTGAAGCTTCTAAAATAATTACAGACATTGCCACAGGACCTCAGAAAGGTCCAATTAATATTTGTTCTGGAAGATCTATTACAGTAAGAGAGCTAGCTGAAAACATAGCAGACAAATATAACCGTAGAGATCTTTTGAATTTTGGAGTCAAAAATAAAAATTTAATAGATCCGTTGAAAATTGTTGGGGTTCCAAATTTTAACCTATATGAAAACAATAATATTAACTATAAAACTTAATTAATTAGCTGTAAGAAAAATGTAATGATGAGTCAGTCAGTTACAATTGCAATTCCAGTATTTAATAGCCAAAACACTATTGGAGCGACAATAGAGTCTCTACTTGCGCAATCATTCAAAGATTTTAACATAATTATTTCTGACAATTCCTCTACAGATAATACAGAAAAAATTTGCAGGCAATATTCAAAAAAACATAAAAAAATTAGTTATTTCAGACACTCAAAAAATAAAGGCCATGTTTTTAATTTTATTTTTCTTTGCAGTAAAGCCAATAGTAAATATTTTATGTGGGTTGCAGCTGATGATATTTATCTTCCACAATTTTTAGAGTCTTGCGTTAGTGCGCTTGAAAAAGATCTAAACGCTAAATTTGCTATGACGGATTATAAAATCTTATCACGGTTTAGTAAAATTTTTAATTTAAGAATTTCTAACCACCCACTTTCATGTATTGAAATACCAGACAAGGAAAAGCGTTTACTAACTTATTCAGAATTAACAGATTTTACTTATAAGGACAATTTAATTTATAGTTTATGGAGAAAAGAATTTATACAAAGTATAGTTTTGGAATTAAAAGATATTTATGTAAATTTTGATGCTAGATTGCACCATATTAATCAATGTGCTTTGTATAAATCATATGGTAAATATATCCCATGTGTATATTTTTTAAAATACTACCCCAAATTACCACCAGGGCATTATTTGAATCCAATTATTGGTATGATAAGAAGGGTTGTTTATCCTATTAAAGAAATTATCTTTTTTTTTAAAAATAACAAAAAAACTGATATTAAAAAAATAGATGATACAACTCAACAGTATGTAAATAATACAAAAAAAGTTCTTAAAAGAATTGGGGTAAAAAAAAATTCAATTAAAAAAATAATCACATTTATTATTGAACAACAGAAAGATAAAAGAAAAAGAAAGTTTTAGAAGTGAAAAATATAAATTTAATTAGAGATAGATATGATTATTTTCTAATATGGGGTCATGGTCTTAAACACAAAGAATATATTTTAGAATTATTATCTCAAGAAGCTAATTTTGATATTATCATTATTCAAAAATATAAAATAAAAAATTTGAATTTTTTTATCAAGAAAGTTTACGAATATGACTATGTTCCATATTTTCATTTAAAGGGAAAAACAAAATACTTAATGAAAACACCTAAAGAAGTCATGTTTATAATCTTAAAAAATAAAAATCCACAAGAGATATGGCGATTTAATCATAATTCAGGACTAATTCAATCTGAAATAATAACTGTCTATAAAAACTTTATTAGAGATAAATTTAATGAAATAAAAGACAATAGAAGAACAGAAGATCATGTTATTCATGCATCAGACAATGAAAAGCAAACTCATCATATGCTTAAATTTCTTGGCTACAAAGAAGGATTATACATTTTTGATCGACATAAAAATAAACCTTTTGTAATACCTTATTATGTTGAGAAGTTTGAAAAATATAAAATTCATGAGATAAAAATAGACGATTTGGTTTGCAATATCATATTTGATGATAAAATAAAAAAAATACCTGTAGAGGAAAGTCCACAGTACAATTTTTTAAAAGGAAACGAAAACGGATACATAAATTATATTAAAAAATATCAAGGTAAAGAATTAAAAAGCTATTACGATTTGAAAAAATTTAAAAATATTTTTAAGAATTTTCAATATTTAAATAAAAATTATGAAAATAATTTTATTTTAGTAAAAAAAGTCAACCATAAATATTTAATTTTAGATGGTTTGCACAGAGCCTCTGTATTAAAATTCCAAAAAAAAAATAGAGTGATAGTATTAGAAATATTATGAAAGAGCTTAAATTATTTAATTATTTTGATGCAGTAAAAGAAGAATACTACTGCATTATGAAAAGAGGAGATATCGAGAACTATACTTTGGGATCAGATTTTGATATTTTCTGTTTTAATATTCAATCTTTTGCAAAAAAAATTATATCAGCATCAAATACTTACATTCAGTCAGGGTGTGAATTAAAAATAAATGATCATGATAAAAATCATTGGCATGTTGATCTCTTAGAAAACAATAAAATAATAGTTCGATTTGATTTATACAGCGCACTTCCCAAATATAAAAATATAAATGTAAAAAATGCTCTATTTTCAAGTATAATTGAAAATAGACATGAAGAACAAATATTCTTAAATGATAAATTTACAAAAATTTATTATCCATCATTAGTTGATGAAATTATTATTAAATATTTAGAATATATTGAAAATTACACTTTAAGACCTGACAAAATAAAGCATTTGAATTACATAATTGAGAAATTAGAGAAGGATAAAGATAATAAAAGATTTATCGACAAGCTACATTACTACACTGCTTTACCTCGAGATCTGACACTAAAGAAAAAAAATGATTTACTTTTTTTATTTAAAGAGATAATTCAAAAAATAAAAGTTACCCCATTAAATGAACTGCCGCAAAAAAGTATTAAGTTTATAAAAAAAAAATTACTAAATTGATTATATCTAAAATATCTGGTGGGGTAGGAAATCAAATGTTTCAATACGCTATAGCAAAAGCTATTGCAAAGAAAAGAAATGATAAATTTAAACTTGATATATCTTTTTATATTAATCAAAAATTAAGAAATTATGAATTATATAAGTTTAATATTGAAGAAAATCTTGCACACAATAATGATAAAATAAAACTCAAGGGTAGGGATGATTTTTTTTTTAAATTAATTAGAAAATTAACCCCAAAGCAATTTAGACCAAAATCATATTTTTTAGAAAAAAAAAACTCAGTTTTTTACGAAGAGGTTTTTAATTATAAAAATAATATTTATCTAGATGGATACTGGCAAAATGAAAAATATTTTAAAGATATTAAACATGAGTTAGTTAAAGATTTTAATTTAAAGAGAAACTTAAAGATGCCAATATTAAAATTACTAAATGATATTGTAAATAATGAGAGTGTATCGATCCATGTAAGAAGAGGCGATTATATTAATAATTCAATTGTAAATAAAATTCATGGAGTATGTAGTATAGACTACTATAAAAATGCTTCAGAATTGATTTCACAAAATATTAGAAATCCGATATTTTATATATTTTCAGACGACATTAATTGGTGTAAAAAAAATTTTAATTTTATAAAAAGTAAGTTTTTTATTGATAATACATCTGATGCATTAGAAGATCTAGAGCTTATGAAAAATTGCAAACACAATATAACTGCAAACAGCTCTTTTAGTTGGTGGGCTGCGTGGTTAAATAAAAATAGTTCAAATATAGTAATTTCTCCCAAAATTTGGTGGAAAGAAGCTCCTGAAATGAATATTGCTTGTCCAGGTTGGGTTTTACTATAAAAATGTATTTAAAGGCATAAAATAGATATTTTATTATAGTTTTAAAATATATTAAAATTTAAAAATAAGTTACGAGATTTGTTTAAAATAAATCTAATTAATTTTAAATTTATAAAGATTATTATAATTTGTTTATACAATCATGAAATTATATTTTATAATTGCCACCATCGAAGGCCGTGAAAAATTGTTAAATAAATTATTAAACTCTATTAAAATAGAATTTAAGTCATTTAATTATAAAGTAGTAATTATAAGACAGTATAGTGTTAAAAAAAAAATATTAATTAAAAAAAATTCAATATTATTTAATATAAAAAGCTATGGCGCTTCAAGAGCTCGTAACATCGGATTAAAGAAAATTAAAAAAGATGTTAAAGATAATGATTATATCTGTTTTCCTGATGACGATTGTTATTATGCAAAAAACTTTCAAAAAGAATTTTTGAAAAACCTGGAAAAATCTATTGATTTGATTTTTGGAGATATTAGAGATCCTGATGATAAGCTAAGAATGGGAACTACTGTAATTAATAAAAAAAATTTAAAATTAAATTTTCCCTCAATAAATTGCCCAAGTTTTTTTATAAGATATAAATTAATAAAAAATTTATTTTTTGATGAAAATTATGGACCAGGTACCTTGGTTCCCGCAGTAGAGGAAACAGAGTTTCTATATAGAATTTCCAAAAAACATAATAGGGTAAACTGCAAATACGACTCAAATTTAAAAATTTTTCACCCATATAAAATTTTAAATGGTCAAAAATTAAAAGATTATTCCTTTGCTCAAGGTGTATTTCTTAGAAAGATTTTTAATCCAATATTAATACAATTTTGGGCTTACCTAATAATAATTGTAAGACCATTTGTAGGCTTGATCAGCAATCAACTTAATACCAAAAATAGAAAATTTTATAAAGTAAGGAGCATTGGAATAATTAAAGGTTTTTTAAATGGAAATACTTAAACATATCCTAAATTAAAAATGAAAATTTTAATAACAAATTCAACTTGTATTCAAGATACTTATGGAGGAGCTCAAAGAGCAGTGAATGAAATTGCATATTATTTTTCTAAAAAAGGGTATGACGTTTCAGTTTTAGTCCCAGATAGACTTTCAAAAGGTAGTAGTATTGAAATTATCAACGATAATTATCGAATTATAAGATACACTTATTTCAGTGGTTTTTTAAAGCCATTAAATATTTTCACCGCAATTTCAAAATATTATAAATACTTTCAAGGTGTTAATTTTGATATTATTTGGGGAAATTCACCTGAGCCATGGATTTTTATACCAAAAAATGCAAAAAAAATTATATATACAGTTCATGGACCATGGATATTGGAGTCTAAACTTAATAATAATCTAACTTATATAAAAAAAATTTTAGTTAAATATCTTTACAAAAAAATAGTAAATAAAAACTCAATTATTCATTTTGAATCTAATTATACTTATAAACAATGTTCCAAAGAAACTTTAGTATTTGAAAATTCAAATATTATTATTTCTCCTGTCTTATTAGATGAAAAATTATTAAAAACACCAAAATATTCTGAATTCGAAAAATATATTAAAATATCAAATCTAAATATATTAATTCCTAGAAGACTAGTAAATAGAACTGGTGTTTTAGAATTTTTAAGGAATTGTGAAACATTTCCTGAAGAAGTAAAAAAAAAATTAAATATAATAATTGTTGGATCTGGTTATCTAGAAAATGAAATTAAAATACAATCAAAAAAATTATTCTTTGTAAATTTTCTAGGAGCCATAAATCAAAATAATTTAGACTATCTTTATAAAGCATGTGATGTTTGTTGTATTCCTTCAAAAGATGCAGAAGGTTTTGGAGTTTCATTGTTAGAAGCATTATTTAGACGAACCCCAGTAATTTATACACGTACTGGAGGTTTGGGTGAATTTTTGAATAGTTTTCTAAGTGACTTTGGTTATCAGTTTAACAATGCGAGTGATTTACTTTCTGTAATAAAGATGTGTTTAAATTTGAAAGAGAATAATAAATTAAACTTTGATATCAAAAAAATTCCTTATCAATTTAAAAAAAATATTGAACTAATAATAAATAAGTAAAAGAATTATATAGAAATGATTAACAAACATTATTTAATTATGATAAAGTTTAAGATATATAAAATTAATCCTAAAAAATTTTTACTTATCAAATGATATCTGATCCATTTAACTTTATGGTAATTGATTTAATGATGTTAATCATAATATTATCTATTGGTATTTTTATCACATTGATATGCTCAAAATGTTTTGAACTATCTTTTTCACGTTCATTTTACTTGTTCATTTGGCATACCTTTTTTTCTTTCGTCTATGTTTGGTATACACGTAAATACTATGGTGACTCTATATTTTACTATGAAGAAGCAACTAATGGTATTAGTGAATTTAGTGTATCTAACGAAAGTATAATTTATATCACCAGTTTTATATATTATTTTAGTAAAATTTCCTTTTTAAACATAGGTGTATTATTTGGCTTTTTTGGTTTAATAGGTTTGCTTGCATTTGATGGAACGTTAAGATCAATTACAAAAAGTTCTTCAAAAAATATAAAAACCCTTGCTACTCTTGTAATTTTATTACCTTCTATAAGTTATTGGTCTTCTGGTTTGGGTAAGGACTCTATAGCTTTTATGTCTGTAAGTTTAATCCTATGGTCCTCTCTAAAATTAAATAAACGTAAGCTTGTTATGCTTTTGGGAATTTCATCAATGTTAATGATTAGACCCCATGTCGCAGCATTGTTACTTGTTGCACTCACATTTGGGTTGTTTTTTGAAAAAAAAATAAAAATTTTTATTCGCTTATTTTATCTGACTATTATTTTTATAATCATAATTAAAATTATTCCATTCTCTCTTAATTTTATAGGTATGGGTAAAGATATTAGTCTACAATCTATAATTAATTTTATCGAATTAAGACAGTCTTATAATTGGAAAAATTTTGAAGGAGGAATTGATATAAGTTCGATGAATTTAGTAAATCAAATTTTTTCATATTTATTCAGACCTTTGCCTATGGATGCCCATTCTTTAACCGCATTAATCTCATCATTCGAAAACATATTTTTATTTATCTTGTTTTTATTTGGAGTGATTTCAAAAATAAAAGGAGCCTCTGCTGATCAAAATATAAATTTGAGTTTTTGCTGGTTTTATAGTTTGGCCGCACTAATTATTTTTTCAGTAACAACAGCAAATTATGGAATCTCAATGAGACAAAAATGGATGTTTTTACCATTTTTAATTGTAATTTTTATTTCATATATTTCCTGTTTTATGGGTTCTTATTACAATCAAAAAATAAGCAAAAATTAAAATATAAAATCTATTATGAAAAAAAAAACAATTATTGTAACAGGAGCAAGTGGATTTATAGGTAAATTTTTAATTAAAGAACTTATTAAAAATAAAAATAATTTTGTAATTGGGGTATATTATAAAAGTAATTATTATAAATTAAAAAAAGAGTTTAGGGACAAGGTTAAATGGCTAAGAGTTAATTTAGTTAAAGATAATTTA
>Ga0181564_10003708_pt1 | contig 13117 bp, 9 predicted proteins | sample 011ome_24_FD_134512 | JGI IMG/M metagenome (GOLD analysis project Ga0181564, IMG submission 134512) | Coastal salt marsh microbial communities from the Groves Creek Marsh, Skidaway Island, Georgia - 011513CT metaG (megahit assembly) | ecosystem: Environmental > Aquatic > Marine > Intertidal zone...
CTAATTGCGGCTTTAGCCGCATCGTCACCAGATGCGGCAATTGCGGCAACTGCTCCTGCTTGAGTCGTTAACACGCCTGTAATTCCGTCAGTTACTCTAGGTCTAGTTCCTAATTCTGCATCAGGCACAACTCCTTGTGTAATGAATGGGGCCGTTCCATCGCCCAACGCCGTTGCAAGGTCTGAATCAATTGAGTCTGCAAGTGCTAAATCTAATCCCGTCATACCAGCACTTGCTCCGGCGACGCCGGCTGCGGCTGCGCCTGCAGTTGCTACTAAATCAACAGGAACGTCAGCAGGTAAAACAGGGAATGAATTAACGATAGATTTAAATGATGATGCCGCCGCTCCTATATTTAGATCGGCACCGACACCTGGTAAATCAAGACCGCTGTTACTAAGTGTATCTAATGCTGATACAATGCCACCACCGGCACCTGACAAAGCAGATGCTATCATTGCTGATGAACCGCTTTTCATTTTTGATAGTACTTCGGCTTTGGCTCCTGAAACACTTAGATCACTTCCTTGACTTTTATAACTGGTAATTATGCTCCCTACATCTTGTGCATTTTCTGCTACATTTCCTTTATCTGCTAATGTTGTTGCTGTACCCTGTACAAGTGCCCCGATACCGCCTGAGTTTTCTTTACCTGATATGGCTTTTATTTCTTGTAATGCTTTTTGTCCTTTCTGTAATACTTGTACTGAAGATTTTGCCTGTGCTCCTGTAGAATTTGTAAATTGTTCTAATGTGTTAACACCATCTTTTCCAGTAAATGCAGTTGATGGCATAACTGATGATAATTTATCGGGACTAATAAAGCCATCAAAATCACCATTTGCTTGTACGTTTTCACTGCTAACTAGTTTCCCGGCGTTCGCCGCAATCAAAGTATTAACCATAGTATCGGCGCCTGGCTTAAGAATGCCGCCTGCCGCCATTTGCGATGGGGTTTGACCAAATACACCTATGACTGCTGTTGATGAGGCTGTTGTTGAATTAACTCCATTAACAGAGTTAATGTCTGTAACTACCGCTTTAAGTTGACCTCCTGCCCCTCCTATACCAAAATCTGAAGCAGTATCTTGTGCTATGCTACCTAACATTTGTGCTGTAGCATTTTTATCTATTGCATCACTAATGCTACCCACTTCATTAATTGTTGCGGCAGTTGAAGGGTTGGTTAAGGCTGTTGTTCCTCCTAAATCTCCGGCCAAGTCTGCATTTAAATCTGCTACTGTCTCTGGTGGTTCTGCAGGAAGTGCGCCAGATGCTGAAGGGTCAACTTGTACATCTGCTCCCTGATTTGCATTCATCCAAGGCATATGAGCAGGTGCACGTGAAGTAATACTTGGAAGTTTTGCTAGTGCGGCAGCCCAGCCCTTGACATCATCAAATAATGTGTCTGGGTGCATGACAACTTCTATAGGCTCAACTTCATCTGGTGATAAACTTGCGGCTCCGTCGTTTAAATGTATTTTTGTACCTTCGTTAAAAATTTCAGCATCGGATTTTATTCCTACTTGCCCGGTAGCAGCCATTGCAAGTGCGGCGTCTGCTTTAAATTTTAAGTTTTGTAATGCATATAAACTGTAGTCTTCTCCTACTCTTTGTTTAAATACCTTATCAGTATTCATTGTAGTATTTTCAGATGCGTTTATGTTTACGTTTTTTGCATTTAAGTTAAGTGTTTCGTCTGCATGTAAGTTGAGATCACCCTGAGTACGTAGGTTAATAGAGTTTGTACTAAAGACATCTACAGTACCTTCTTTTCCCAATTCAATATATGATTGCCCATTTGCATGTAAGATAGATAACATTTGTCCGTCATCACTCATCAGTATTTGATGACCTAATGATGTACGTAATCTAATTAATTGATCTCTACCAATGATGTCTCCATCATCCATGACAAGTGAGTGTCCACCTCGTCTTGTTACTACTCTAAAGTCTTGTGGATCATCTCCTAATTTACCTGCAATGTCTTCATCTGTTGCACCGCCTATATAAACAGGACGACCCGGAGTGCTTACGCCCCACCCTACTCTACTTGATGCTTCTCTTGTTGCACTTGAGCCTATAGGACCTCTATACTTGTCTCTTAGAACACCTTGTTGTTGCATAATAGATGCAGTAAAACTATGAACTGGTTTTGCGTCTTTTAAATAATTAACACTGTCTGCAATATCTTTGTTGTTTGTGTTGATATTAGTAGTGGGTAATCTTGTTGCACCACCATATGACGCCGCTTCTGCTCCGTTAAGAGTTACATTTTCCGATGCACCTATCGCAGGTATCATCGATAATGTTTCTGGTTTAGGTATTGTTCCTATATAAAAACCATAATTAGGATCACCATTAACAAATATACAAATAACTTGAGTTTGTTTATCTGGTGGTGCATTCCATTGTCCATAAGAACTAGGGTTTTGGGTATATGATCCATACTCTCCTATCTCGTCTGGACCTAAAGGCGCTGTTTGCCCTGCAAAAGTTGCAAGTCTACCTACCCATAGCCAGTTGTTAGCATTGTATGCATCTTTGTCTAAATTTTCAGAAGGATAAACAGCAACACGTCCTTGGTGTGTAGGATCGACAGTACTCATTACTGTACAAAGAATAGGTACATCGATTACAGAGGCTACTCCCGCTCCGGGTTGATTCTTTTTTAATTTCCCTCTGGGCTTAAAAACATCAATAGCCATTATGTATCATCGTTTCCTTCGTTATTTTCACTTTCACCTTGTTCTTGTGCTCCTGCTTCATCTCCTGATGTTTCTATAGGTTCAGGATCTGCGAATGTATTAATTGCACAGGATAATTCTTGTGTGAATTTCCCGTCACTAAAAGTACTATCTATAGTTATGACTTTATAACTTACCCCTTTAATTTGTTCTTCTATTGCTGTAGGATATCTGAAAAATAAAATAGAGTCATTAAGATCCATTACACCTGTTTCGCCATTGTAATCTATTGCTTCTTTAAAATCAATTTCAATAAAAACTTGACCACCGTTTGCAGTTACTCTAAATCCATCGTCTCCATAAAATCTTTGATAGAGGTTATCTATTGCTGACCGATGTTCCTGTACTAGAAAATCAGGATCTCCCAATATTTTAATTTTTGCGGTAGCATAAGAATCAGGAGAATAAAGACTTGTTACATATTCATTCTGCGATGATCTACCTCCACCTACAGCATTGAGTGTTGGCATAGATGTTTTTTTGTTTGTTGCAACTGGAGTTTGTGCGGCGCCGCCTGATCCTCTACCTTTTTCATCGGCTGGCGCCGCTTCGCCGTCGACAGTTTTAACGTTTAAATTTGCATTTCCTAATACTTCATTGTAAAATAAATTATCTAATTTCTGTGAGTATTCTAAAATTTCTCTGTTTTCTCCGGTCCACCAATATTCATATCTTTTATGGGGACCATAATAATCAGTCGATGGGTTTGTAACACTTGTAGTAACAATAGGTGTTTCATATCTTTCTATTATAAAAAGAGTTTGATATGCCCAATCAACTACAATACTATCCCATTTGGCTTTTTGAATAACCGGTGTTACTTTATACCAAGCAACTTTTGTATCACTGCCTGGATCTTCTTGTGGTTGTTCTCCTGTTGTTAAGTCAGGAGTAGCCTGACTTTTATAGATGGCTTTTAATGCATCATACATATAACCACTGCCTTTAAGAATTTCATCAAAGATTTCTATAAACGTAGTGTCGCCATTAAATATTATTTTTCTATGTGCATCGTTTGGTACTGCTGTCGCGGCTTCAGCATCAGTTGCGTTATCTGTATTTAATGCGCCGCCGTCTGGTCCGCACCATTTACTTTTGTCTGTGTCTGTAGGCAAAATAAGTCTAGCATCTTTAATAGCATCTACTCCATCTCCTACATATTTTACTTGATATACATTTGGAAATTCTGCTTCGCCATTTTGAACCTTTTGTGCTTCTATCGCATTAAGTTGTGTGAATAATCCTACACCAGGTATTGGAGGATCAGCATTTGGATCTCCTCCTTGCAGGGCTTGATCAAATGTCTGACCAGAAATTGTTTTAGTTGAATCTATTCTGCCTCTTTTTGTACCAAATGCTTTTCCAGGAGATAATGCTACACCTGATAATGCATATCTGGTTGCACCACCTTCAATTGAAAATTTAATACCTGTAATACTTATATCATAATATGTTTGAAAAATAGAGTTGCCACTTGCATTTGGATCCAGCACGTCACCTTCGAAATCTTGGTCTCCTGATATTAAATTACCACTAGCATCGTAACCTAAAAATTTAATACCTATAATAAAAAACTGCCTGCTTGGATTTTCAACTGCACCATTACCTGAATATCCTGTTTCGTTGTAATATGATTGTAATTGATCACTGGCTCTTTTTAGTTTTGTGTTGAAAGAAAACCCATATGGCTCTATAATATCAAACGAGACTGAATAAGTGTTAGTAGACGATTGTGTGGCAGCACCATTGATTGCTTGTTTTAGTTTAAAATTATCTATATAGTAATCTAAATCAAAACCTGGTGCCCTTTGAGATGCATCATTATTGATGCCACCTGATTGTGCAATTAAATATGCACCGCCCGTGTTCTCTTCCCCTGATGCTTCTGCTAATGCATTAATTGATCTTCTGCCTGTTGCATTAAAAGCATCGTATGCATCCGGAGTAATCATATACAAACTTAATTGGTAAGTATAGGAAGACAGAACTCCTAACGGGTTTTTTAATCTTCTGCCAGGTGCATCAGTTGGACTTGGCATTATATGCTCAATACTCTTTTAAGAGTATCCATAGTAGGAACATATATTTTTGCTCCTGAAACAAAATTAAAATATGGATCGGGTCCTAATAAATTGGGGTTACGTGCCGCAAACACCCACCATAAACGTGAATCATTATATAAATGTTCTGCTAACATATCAGGTCTAAATTCATATTGTGGTGTAATAGTAAAAGATGCGTCTGATTGCAATCTAGGTATTTTTGGAAACGGTTCCATAATACCTAAATATTTACCATCAATGACTTCTGTTCTGTTATATGGACTTGAGGGTGGGTATATATTATTTGTAGCCATTACCAAATTCCTGGTTTATCATTTTGTGATCCGCGTAATAATTTTCCTGTTGCATACTCTTTAACACTAAAGTCATTACTAATTGTATTTCTACTAACAACAGGTACGCATGTAAGTGTTATTGTAATTTTTGTAGGGACATATGTGATTGCTTGATCTTCTGTGTCAATAAATGTCGCAGGAGGCCTGTTGCCACCTGGTTGCAGTTGACCACCTATTAAATTAAGATTAGATGTTGAAGATGCATCGTCTGTATTTGTTGCTCGGATATAGTCAACATTATTGGGTAAATTATAAGAAAAATTAGTAACAACGACAGGATGATTGTCTAATTGAAATGCTCCTAATCCATAAAAGAAACCTAATGGAGGAGGAGTTCCGTTTGTTGGGTTTTCGTCTTGTCCATAAAACATTTTAGTCATTGCTTTGAAAAAATGTATTGATGCTAATAAGTAATTTGCTTCAAATGTGTCTTGTGCTGTAAAGTCTGCGGTTACTGTTACTTGCTCTACTGCACTATTCATATATTGTTGAATTCTAAAGTTTGTATGAGTTGGCAATACACCATCATAATTTGCTACATATGAAGTATTAATTGTAGGAGTATATGGAAAAACAACTCCGTCTGTTTTTGCTAGAGGAGCCATGATGCCAGGTGGATCAGCCCTATACAAATAATTAGCCGTTGATGCCAATGATAGTCGTACTCTCCAGTCGGCTAGTCTAACATCTGCGGCTGTATTTGCTTGGTCTTCTGCTGACATATATGATTTCTCCGAATATTTCCCAAGACTTACCTATTTGTATAAATAGTAGTCTTACATGATATATTTATCTATTACAAAAACCACTAAATTTTACCCGTTCATGTTGCATTCGGGAAAGAAATCACATAGAATAGATATATCGACTCCATACTTGTCGAAATAATCAAACTAGAGGAATATTAATGCCAGCACCACGCAAAACAACAAATTATCTTAATAACAAGGATATACTAAAAGAAATTCACAAAAGCAAATCATCATATTGCTATTTTACTAAAAAAGATTATCATCAATATGATCTAATTACTGATTTGGATCTTGCTAATGATGGTCAAACAGGCATTGAAAAGAGTCTGACATGGGCACTTAAGCCTGAACAGATTCAACAAGCAAAAGAAAACAAAGCCGCACGTTTATCAGCAGAGCAAGGCTTGACCGGAAAAAACAAAATTGATCCAGCAACGATTGAAACAGATGGATTAATCTTTAGAGTTATGACTTGGGACCATATTCCTGTTGCACAAAAGCAACCTAGAAAAGTTACTAAGAAAAAGAAAGCGGCAGACATTATTGATTTTGAAGACGATTTAAGTGCAAACCAAGATTTGTTCTCAGATATAGAAGACAAGAAAACAAAGAAAGAAGTTGAAGACTTAGTTCACGTAAAAGTTAACTTCCCTCCTTTTCAGCATTTTAGATTAGATGCTGAAACAATGTCTACCCATTTAGTTGGCAAGTCACATTGGAAGGGCGGTCTTAAGACTGGTAAATTTACTGCGACTGACGGTAATCTTACAGATAAGTTAGCACGTATGTACATTATGTTATGTGAAAAGTATGCTATGAAGTTTAACTGGCGTGGCTATACTTACAATGACGAAATGAGACAAAGTGCCATTCTTCAATTGACTTATGTCGGCTTAAGATTCAATGAAGCCAAGTCAGCAAATCCATTCGCATATTACACTGCGGCAATTACAAATAGTTTCTGTAGAGTTCTTAACTCTGAAAAACGTAACCAAAATATCAGAGACGATATTTTAGAAATGAATGGATTGAATCCTTCGTTCACTAGACAGATGAAAGATTACAACGGTTTAGGTTACGAAAAGAAAGCAGAAGCATACTCTGAATAACATTTTCGGGCAAACAAGGCATCCAAATGTCTTGCTTTGCCTACCTTTAACATGTATAATAGATGTTGAATACTGGGAAAACTAATTATGTCAAATCTTTTTAAAAAGGCAGCCGTATTCACAGATATACACTTCGGTTTAAAGAGCAATAGCATACAACATAACCGAGACTGTAGTGATTTTGTGGATTGGTTTATTGATAAATCAAAAGAAGAAGGCTGTGAAACATGTTTGTTCTTAGGTGATTGGAATCATCACAGAGCAAGTATTAACATGCATACCTTACAGTTCGGACTTAATGCATTAGAAAAACTAAACGATGCATTTGAAAAAGTTTATTTCATAACAGGTAACCACGATCTTTATTACAGAGACAAACGTGACATTCATTCAGTCGAATGGGCTAAACATCTCAAAAACGTAGTCATTGTCGATCACTTTATCGAAGAGGGTAACTGTGTTATTGCTCCTTGGTTATGTGGTGATGACTATAAACTTCTTAAAAAGAAGAAAGGTAAATATTTGTTTGCTCATTTAGAGTTACCACACTTTTATATGAATGCTATGATAGAAATGCCTGATCATGGCGAGACTAATGCTGACCATTTATCTCATTTTGAAAAAGTATTCTCTGGGCATTTCCATAAACGTCAAGCAAGAAAAAATATTTGGTATATGGGTAATGCTTTCCCACACAACTATGCAGATGCAGGTGATGATGCTAGAGGCATGATGGTACTAGAATGGGATAAAGAACCCGAGTTTCATTCATGGCCCGATCAACCTGTATACAGAGTGTACAAACTAAGTGAAGTATTAGATAACCCAGAAGGGTTGTTAATTAAGAATGCTCATGTTAGAGTACATTTAGATATCGATATATCTTATGAAGAATCAAACTTTATAAGAGAACAATTGATACCAAAACATGAATTAAGAGAAATGTCGTTGATTCCTGTTAAGTCTGACGAACATGCACAAGACTTAGCACCCGGTGAGATTTCTTTTGAAAGTGTTGATTCAATTATTATCGAACAGATTAAAAACATAGAATCTGATTTCTATGACAAGGGTGTACTATTGGAGATTTATCAGTCTATATGATCAATTTAAAACATGTAACTCTCAGAAACTTTTTAAGTGTGGGGTCAGTTACACAAGCAATTGACTTGCAGAATGAAGAACTAACACTGATTTTAGGTGACAACTTAGACTTAGGTGGAGACGGTGCTAGAAATGGTACTGGTAAGACTACTATTATACAAGCAATCAGTTATGCATTGTATGGTGTTCCACTTAACAATATCAAACAGAATAATTTAATCAATAGAACTAACGGCAAAGGCATGATGGTCACATTAGACTTTGAAGCCAATGGCGTTGAGTATCGTATTGAACGTGGTCGTAAGCCTCACGGCATGAAGTTCTTTATTAACGGAACAGAAGAAGAAGACAACGAAGCCCAAGGCGAAAATAAAGAAACACAACAAGTTATTGAAGACATCGTAGGCATGTCTTCAGTGATGTTTAGAAACATCGTTGCACTTAATACATACAGTCAACCATTCTTAAGCATGACACAAGGACAGCAACGTGATATCATCGAACAGTTGTTGGGTATAACTTTGCTATCAGAGAAAGCAGAAAAGATTAAAGTTATTATAAAGAATAACAAAGAAGAAATTCAACAAGAAGAATTTAAAGTTCAAGCCGTTGAAGAGGCAAACAAACGAATAGAAGAACAAATCAACAGTCTTAAACAAAGAGAAAGACTATGGACAGCAAAGATTAATGAAGATATTAATACTTTAAAAGAGCAGATTGAGACTTTAGAAAAACTGGATATTGATGCCGAATTACTTGGACATAAACAACTTGCTGTCTATAATGCATTAGTGAAGGATCATGCAGATATTGACAAATTATTGTTAAGAACACAATCTGATATAGACAGAGAAACTAAATCAATATCCAAATATGAAAGAGAATTAAACATCTTAAAACAGAACAAATGTCATACTTGCGGACAAGATATATGTGATGATACTCATACAAAAATTCTGTCAGAAAAAGAAGAAAGCCTTAATGAATCTACAAAACATGCAGAAGAACTAGCAGAGGTGTATGTAGAGTTAGAAAAAGAAAAACATTCTTTGTTTGACATAGGTGAAAAGCCTGTTGTTTTTTATAGTTCTGAAGAAGAGGCTATTGAACACAAAAACAAAATTAAAGATTTATCAGCACAAGTTGAACGTAAAGAACAAGAAGAAAATCCATATACGGATCAAATCTCTGAAATGGAGTCTAGTGCATTACAAGAAGTTAACTTTGATAAGGTTAATGAATTATCTCGTATAGGAGATCATCAGAAGTTCTTGTTAGACCTATTAACAAGCAAAGATTCATTTGTACGTAAAAAGATTATTGATCAAAACTTGTCATACTTAAACTCACGTTTGACAAGTTACTTAGACAAGATGGGTCTACCACATCAAGTTGTATTCCAAAATGATTTATCTGTAGAAATTACAGAGTTGGGTAGAGAGTTAGACTTTGATAACTTGTCTAGGGGAGAACGTAACAGACTGATTTTAGGATTGTCATTTGCATTCAGAGATGTTTGGGAGAACTTATACTTCCCAATCAACACATTGTTTATTGATGAGTTAATCGATTCAGGTCTTGACACAATCGGTGTTGAGAATGCTATGGCTATTCTTAAAGATATGACACGTAGACGTAACAAGTCTGTTTGGTTAGTATCACACAGAGAAGAATTAGCAGGAAGAGTTGCTAGTGTATTACAAGTTATTAAAGAGAACGGCTTTACTACATACAACTCGACAAGGGAGTTGGAGGAGTTGTGAGTCTAGCCCTGTGGCACTGGCATATTGAAATTAGCAGTAAGTGTACATTAAAGTGTCCTCGTTGCCCTAGACAAGAAGTTCCTGACACATTAGTCAGTACTGAACTCAAATTAGATTTTTTTAAACAAAACTTCCCTGCGTTCTTTATATTAGAACATGTAGAGAAACTAACGTTCTGTGGTGACGATGGCGATCCTATCTATGCACATGACTTCTTAGAAGTCATCCAGTATTTCAAATCAATTAAGCCTAGTATAGCAATCATTATCGTCACTAACGGATCATATAAAAATGAAGACTGGTGGACGAGACTAGCAGAATTACTAGACGAACAAGATCAAATACACTTTAGTATAGATGGCTGGGACCATGAGAGTAATAATCTCTATCGAATCAATTCTAATTGGTCTAGTATCATTACAGGCGTCTCTATCATCAATGATAAGTCTAATTGTTATACAGTATGGGACGCAATAGGCTTTAAGTTTAACGAAGATAAGATTGGCGACATGCAGAATTATGCTAGAGACTTAGGTTTTGATGCATTTCAATTAACACGTAGCACTAAGTTCGGTAAGATATACGAAGATTCTTATGGGAAAGAAGATGCTTTACAACCACGTGATGATCTGTTATCATCTAGTCATAGATTTGAAAGAGAAGTCTTTAAGTTTACAGATAAAACAATTAAAGAACCTTGGATGAAGACAAACATTAAATTGTATGATGAATCTAAGTTAGTAGGAAATGAACGACCTCTATGTCATATCGGCAATAAAGGTAGTTACATTAATGCAAGAGGAGAATTTTATCCATGTTGTTGGGTTGCTACAAGGTACGGACACAACAATAAATGGAATGAAATTGGCAAGAAATATAATCTACATGAATTGAGATTACCCAAAATTGTAAAAGATAAATTTTGGGAAGCCGACTTTATACATGACTCTTACGAGTGTCAAACAAAATGTGCCCATCATAGGGTAGATAAAAATTATGCCACCGAGTGGTAAGGAGATAACTACATATAATGCCATCACCATCTAAGAACAAAGGATCAGGATTTGAACGAGAAGTTGCAAAATTTCTCAGTGAAACTTATGAAGAAAGTTTCATACGTGCTCCTGGCTCTGGTGCTTATGTAGGTGGCAAAAATCAAAATCGTACAGAGATTTTGCATGAAGGACAAATCAGAAGTTTTAAAGGCGACATTGTTCCCGGAGAAAGTTTTCACAAGTTAAATGTAGAATGTAAGTTCTACGCAGATTTCCCTTTTCATCAACTTCTTTCTGGTTCATGCAGACAACTAGAAGAATGGCTCGACCAGTTAATGGACGTGCATGATGAAGGGGACTTTGACGTTCTTTTTATGAAGTTTAATCGTAAAGGACGTTTTGTATGTGTACCAAGTAAATACACATTCGTAAGTGATCAATTCATATATTACACATCGGACAAACACAGTGACTGGGTAATATTTGGATGGGATCACTTTTTTAAATTCAATAAAGATATATTCAAAGCATACGCAGGCGACACAGAGACCAACTCAGAACCCACCGATGACACCAAGTCAGAACTAAAACTAAACACAACAACAACTACAGTAGACTTTTAAAATTTAGTATGGTCGTAATTTGTACTCGACCCTCCTCGAGGATGCAGTAACCCTGCTGACGGATTTGGAGTAGTGTCTTACAGACATATAAACCGACAAGGCAATCGTTATGGTAGCGAACCTTGAATGAGTTCATATCTACTTTGATTTGATGATATGAAACATGCGTTGCTGAGAGGTCATGCTTATTAGTATGATTGGCTCAACTACAGCCCAGTAAACATTACAGAGCAACCGGTTGCAATTGATTATAGTAACGTAATCGATTGGGGATAATCAACATGGATGACAGGGGGTAATGACCTGAACCGTGGTAGTGTTTGATAGCACTACCATGGCTTCTAAAAGGTAATAAGACTTTAAACAATTACCTTATAAAATAATCGATTAACCGTTTTAAATAAGAAATTACGAATGAACGAAGTGAATGAGTAATTGGGTCTTCAAAGAAGACCCTTAAGAATGCTCTAGTGTTTAGAAGAATGGCATTTGAGTTTTCTTAGTAGTTTCTAAGTGTTCCTCAATTAATTTGTTTATGGCTTTGCGTTCCGATAAGGACATGTTAAGGACATCTTCATATGAGGCACCACCACGCATATACCAAGCCAAAGTCAATGCGTTTGACTTTAAGCCCTGAGTATATTCTTCATATTTTTGTATTAACTCCCTTATCCCTTCAGGGTCGAGTGAAAGGAGTCTTAGACGAAAAAATCCGATGCATTCAATGTGAATGGTTGCTGATATTCATGTCCACATTCTTCTTTTGCTGGATCATCTGCACCTGCTGTGCATACAATAGTTAGAGGTTTAATTGTTGATTTCTCTCTAAGTTGTGTGTTATGATCTCTTATAGTTTCATAAGTTTTTGTATCGGCATTCTTTAGAAAATCATGTATATGATCGGTATCGGTTACTTCTCCTTCCGGAGTAACAATTTTTGTGATTGTTTGGGCTAAAATCTCCATGGTGAGTACTGTGATATCTTTTAATGCTTCAGCACTTACTAAAGTACGTTCTTGTTGATCTTCAATAGCGGATAAGTTTTTGTATTTTGCTTGAATCTCAAACTGTTTTAACCCTGCTTCATTCATTTCTTTATATTTTAAAGGTGCAAAATAAATTTCTAAATCATTGATTCTTAAAGGAGTTTTGTAATCACCTGCACCTAATGATTGTAATAGAACTTGCAGATTGATAGCATATGTTCCTTGTTCTCCGCATTTTTCGCATTGAGACTCTACATCGATTGTTTCTTGTCCACCTGCGGCTTTGATAGAAATTAATACTGTATCTAAATCAGTGCTTAATAGTGCCCAAGGATTCTTAATTGCCGGTACACAACTTTTAATAATCTCTACCATGGCTGTACCATTAAATAAGGCATCTGGAGTTTTTGTCGTTATCTCATCAATTGCTGTCATAGGATAGACAGGCAATTCTTTGTTTTCAGGCCATTCAATGTCTTCTGGTGCGTAATTATCTCCACCTGACGGTAAAGTTATATGTACAGCAGGTCTACGAAAAAACTGTCGTAGCGGATTATTTTCATTTATTGTCATATATGTTCCCCATAATAAAATACGGTATTTTAAAAAACTAAATACTAGTGATATATTTAGTATTCCA
>Ga0181564_10003720_pt1 | contig 13093 bp, 11 predicted proteins | sample 011ome_24_FD_134512 | JGI IMG/M metagenome (GOLD analysis project Ga0181564, IMG submission 134512) | Coastal salt marsh microbial communities from the Groves Creek Marsh, Skidaway Island, Georgia - 011513CT metaG (megahit assembly) | ecosystem: Environmental > Aquatic > Marine > Intertidal...
AAGCAACTCTGGGATCGTTCTCAATCCATATTTTCGGATCCATGGAATGTTCAGGGTAAAGTGACTGTTTGCTGTCAGAATATTCTTTTGGACAAGGCAAAGGGTAAGCATGTGATTGTCTTTTAGGAAAGTCACCAATGGTTGCACGAGTGTTACGAAAATACACACGTCCAGTCCCATGTTGATCTAATAATTGCGGGATAATATTACTTGTGTTTGTCACATTTATACCCTTAAGCAAAGGGTTTGAATGTGAGTCTTTTGAGATATTTTGATTTGCTTGTATTTGATCAAGATATTGATTCAATTGTTGATAGTTCTCTTGCTCATGTCGGTAACTATCAAAATCATGAAAACGTGCCGGATCTAGTAATTTCAGTCTGGCAAAGTGACTTTCTACTCCCATTTGTTCAGGTGTTGCAGTCAGCAGTAATAGACTTTGACTGATTTGTGAGAGTTTCTCTACCAATTGATATTCAAGACTTGCTTCATCTTGTGACCAAGCCAGATGATGTGCTTCATCAATAATCAACATATCCCAAGAGCAATTTGATGCAAAATTTGCAATATCTGAATGGTCAGTTAATAGACTAATTGAACATAGTATTAGTTGATCAGCTTCTAGAGGGTTGTTTAAACCTTCTTCAATTAAAGTCTCAACTCTTTCACGATCATATATAGAGAATTTGAGATTGAAGCGTCTGAGCATCTCTACGAGCCATTGATGAATTAGGCTATCAGGAACAATAATGAGTACTCGCTGTGCTTGTTCTGTGATGATCTGATGGTGCAGTATCATGCCAGCTTCAATGGTTTTTCCTAAGCCTACTTCGTCAGCGAGTAATACTCGAGGTGCATGACGTTGAGCAATCTTATTAGCAATATATAACTGATGAGGCAGTAGATTGCTGCGTGAACCAAGCAGACCTTTTACATTAGATTGCTGCAATCTATCTAGGTGATTGAGTGTCTCAATTCTTAATGAAAAGTTTTTGTTCTTATCTAGTTGTCCACTGAATAAGCGTTGCTCTGGAGTGGTGAAATGTACAAAGCTGCTAACATCAATTTCATGCAAAGAATGTGTCTGTCCCTTTGAATCATATCCTGTATAAATATAGAGTGATTGCTGCTGCTCACATTGCTGTATGGTGATAGTAAGGTCTTGATCATTACTAATAACATCACCTACTGAATAGATAATGCGACTCAATGGGGCAGTGTCAATGGCATAAATGCGACTTTCTCCCACGGCAGGGAACATGATTTTAACACGACGACTTTTTGCTTCGGTCACTATGCCTAAACCTAATTGGGTTTCAGAGTGACTAATCCAGCGCTGACCTATACTAAATTCCATTTTCTTTCTTGAGAGTCAAAATCAGGCGCTAGTATAACTGAAAAAAACAGTCAATAAGACGTGGAGGGGTGTTTTGTTCAGCTGAGTAATTTTTCTTTTTGTAAGCCTTTGATGAGAAGTTTTTTGGCACTTAAGCGATTAAGTTGCTCATCGCCATATTGTCTAGATAAAGACCATCTCAAGGAGCAGGCCAAAGCGTACGCACCTACGCGTTGATAATAGTTTAGCTGCTGTTGATAAAATGGTAATTGATCAAGAAATTTTTCATTGTTATTGAGTGAGTTTACGAAATCATGTTGCAAATCTTCGATTGCATTTTTCAGCGAAATATTTTGTTGCCAGTTTTCGCATGTTTGCATAGACCATGTTCTATCGTCATTAAGCATACAACGTGCAAAAAAGTCACCATAAGAATGATTCTTCCACGCATGTGGTTCAATTAAGCTCAGCTGCCAAGTGTCTTTTTTGAGATATAAATAATAATCAACTCCAGTAACGGGTTTGAAGTTATAGTTGGCTAAATAGATCAATGAAGAGGTAAAGTAGTCAGCCAGCACTTGACTGTAGTCTTTGGGTTCAATAATAGCATTTCGTTGAGCCTGTAAATCAACCAGTATACCTACTACACCTTTGCCCTGTGGATTTGCTTTGATTGGTCTAGACATATTGTATTTCAGTTTGTGATGAAGAACTCAGACTTACGATATCAGCATGGTTATTTTTTTTCAGGTAAGCCAGTAGTATCTTATAAGTATCTAGGTCAAAATAGGGGGGCTGGTTTGAGTCGTTAACGATTTTTTCTATGTCGGACGGTTGTGTCGCTGTGCCTAAATAACACCAGTTATCAAACAGATGAATTTCGGTTTTTTCTTGTTCATGGCAATGTTCACGAATACCTATCTTTCCAAAGAAAGGCCAAGTTTTGTTTCGTATGGGTTGCAGCGCAGTTAATAATCTCAGGTGATGTTGTTTAATATCTTCTTCACCAACACAGGCTCCTTTACATTGCTTCAGTTGGTAAGCGAAGCATGCACCCGTACCCGATTCCAAACCCATTTGCTTCAGGCATAGTTGATGTCTTTTTGCGAGTTTTAATAGTGACTCCTGTGCGGCTTTGCGCGTTTTGAATAACCCAAAATGATGGTGGATTTTACTCGCATTAAGTGTTTTTGAGGTAATGATCTCGGGTGCAGCAACTTGTTCACTGCATTCTATGGTAGTGAGTTTGTCATAACGTCGTAAACGGTAATTAAAGCGAGGCAGCTTTTCTTTGATTAGTCGAGATTCTGTAATGAGTGCACCTAGTTCACCGCATGTTTGAATATGTTCAATGCTGGCAATGTTTTGACTTATTTTCATCTCTTTTGTTGAGCTATGATCGTTGGAGAAATGAGATAAGACGCGTTCTCTGAGATTAACACTCTTACCGATATAGAGTGGCATGTCATCACCGTCATAGAAAATATAAACTCCTGAGGTTTCAGGTAATTTTTCTATATCTTGGTCTGTAATATTGATCGGTAGGCTGGGGCCCTTCAGTTGTTGTTTAATAGCATTCTTAACCTGGGTAGTATCATGTCGTCGTTCTAATATATCCAAAAAATCATATAGTACGCGCGCATCCCCCATTGCTCTATGACGAGCTTCACAGCCGATATTGAATCGATGCATGATGCTGTCTAAGTTATGTCGTTTGTATTTTGGGAACAGCTGTCTTGATAGTTTTACAGTGCAAAGTACAGAAGCCCTAAAGGTTACATTACAGCGTTTAAATTCATTCTTTATGAAGCCGTAATCAAATCGGGCATTATGCGCAACAAAGATACAATCAGCTAAGTGATCATAGACTTCCTGATAAATATCGGCAAAAGTGGGTTGTTGACTGACCATGTCATTATTAATACCAGTAAGTCGTTGAATGTGTGCTGGAATGTTTTTTTGTGGATTGATTAATACGCTCCATTCCGTGATGGGCTCATCTTCACGGACCGTAATTATGGCAATTTCGGTTATTCTATCTCTTGTTGCACGCCCACCGGTCGTCTCAACGTCGACAAATGCTAGGTTTTTTTTAAACATGGTCGTGTGGTGTATTGGGAAGAGATTTAATTCTCCAGGGCAGCATCGAGTGCTTTGATTAAAGCTTCATCGTCAGGTCGCGTGCGTGGGCCAAAAGAACTAATGAGTTTGCCATCACGGCCGATGAGATACTTATGAAAGTTCCATTTTGGGTAAGTGCCTGATTGTGCTCGCAGGGCTTGAAACAGGGGATGAGCTTTTTCACCTTTAACATGGGTTTTTTCAAACATGGGGAATTTAACGCCATAAGTGAGGCGGCAAAAATCTTGAATTTCATTTTCAGTGCCTGGTTCTTGTCCGAAGAAATCATTTGATGGGAAACCCAATACAACTAATCCCTCATCTGCACGCCGAGAATAGAGTGCCTCCAATCCAGCGTATTGTTGTGTAAGTCCACACTTTGATGCTGTGTTGACTATCAATAGGACTTTGCGGTGGTAATGGCGGCACAGGTTAATCTGCTCATCACTTGCGAGTTTCCTAAATGTGTGGTCAAGGAGGGGATTTTCACAGGCTACGGCCGTCGTAATGCTCACTAATACGGTGAGTAATGTAAGGGTTTGTATAAGCATCTTGGGCATAAAATTGTCCTGAAAAACGACGTTATAGATAAAATTTAGGCATGCACATCGCCTGTAAGGCTGTATTTAATCTGTATATTAAGAGATAACACAAAGATTTAATAGTTTTACGGCAATTTATTTAAGTTATGTACAGGAGTTAAATTCCTATGTATATATATTGCATACATTATTGCATGTGCAAACAATGGACTGGAGGACGATACACAGTTATGGTGACTACAGTGAACGTTAAGTTCCAGCCAGTGAAGTGAATTTTTTTAGCAGAGATTGTCTGATTTTCATGACGGTACTGTTTATCGTCATCAACCCGACGAGTAGGTTGAAGGCCCTGTCCTCAAATCAATCCAGAGTTAAAAGTGACTTGGTGTTTGGTTCGTCAGTTTAAGTAACGAGATAGAGGATACAAAGACTACCTGCATAGGAAAAGGTTTTGAGATCAATATCAATGAACATTTACTACATCATGGAGCAAAAATTATGAAAAATGTATGCAGCCACTCATTTGCATGTACAGCATCCAGCGAGGCGACTCTATTGTCTCTTGCCTTGTGTGCTAACTTTTTCATCATTATTTCGATTTTTTAGCGGTTTTACTCTCCTCTAGCCTGGCAACAGGTACATTATCCCCGCTTAGGCAGGGAACTTTTTAGAAGGTGACGCAAATGAAAAATGCCCACATTATTCTGTCGTTGAAAAGCTTTACACAAATTTTGAAAAAAATCGGTGAAGCGCTCCAATCACAATACCAAGAATCCTCTCAACATTAAGACCATTAATGGCTATTCTGACCCTGCTTTTTCCTTATGGGTGCTTAATATGCCTAAATGTAATATTAATGCGTTTGTCGTTAACGACTCTGCTTTTAGGCAAACAATGCTTCCACTGATGTTGTGTCATCCCTGACATAATTAACAAGCTTCCATGTTTGAGTGTGATATCAACCTTACACTCATGGTGGTGGATGTGTTTAAATTTGAATTTGCGAGACGCGCCCAAGCTCAGCGAAGCGATGACAGGCTGCGGACCTAAAGACCGCTCGTTATCTTGATGCCAGCCCATATGATCTTGCCCATTTCTGTACAGATTCAGAAGAGCGGAATTGAAGCTGGTTTCAGCCACTTCTTCAATTTGTTCTTTCAACGACAGCAAATTCACTGTCCATTTGTTTGGCATTAGGGTGAGTCCCGAATATGTGTATGGTTTATCACCGTGCCAAGCCATCAGGCGTGGTTGATTGACGCGTTTGCCAAACATAATAATATCTTTTTGTTGCCAATATGTTTGTGCATGTAGTTGTTGCATAACGGCATCAGCATTTGATTGAGTGAGAAAATTATTTAATAGAAATGCGAACCCATCATATGGGAGTAGGCTATGAGAGTGGAACTTATCGATTTGCATGATTTTATTTGCTCACATATTGATTGTGATGAGGGTATATGCAACTCAGTGTGTTCAAATAGTTTGACGCTTTAGGTGTCTATTGAATCCCAAAAAGTTTGGCTATCAGACTGTATCATTGCTAATTTTTCAGGTGACATTTTGTCAAGAGTTCTATAACTCATGCCTAATCTGTGATTGTTTTCCAATTGTTTGCGATTCTTGATCATAAAGTTCCAATAGAGATAATTGAATGGACAAGCATCAGGTCCATTTTTCTGGCTGACTTTATAACGACAATTCTTACAATAATTAGACATTTTATTGATGTATGCACCACTAGCAGCGTAGGGTTTGCTTGCTAGTCGGCCACCATCTGCATGTAACACCATACCGCTGACATTGGGTAATTCAACCCACTCATATGCATCTGCGTACACTGCCAGATACCATTCGTTAACATCATCGGGATGTATGCCCGTAAGTAGGGTAAAATTTCCTAACACCATCAATCGTTGTATGTGATGAGCATAAGCATTTTGTCTGGTCTCAGTGATGCATTGTTTTAGACAATTAAGTTCAGTGTTTGCCGTCCAGAAAAAACTTGGCAGTTTGTTTTGCGCATTGAGGTGATTGAGTTGCTTATAACTAGGGCCAGATAACCAGTATACGCCTCTGATGTATTCTCTCCATCCTAGGACTTGGCGAATAAAACCTTCTACAGCATTGATGGGTGCCTTATCTTGATAATAGGCGCGCTCAACTGCTCGAATGACCTCATTGGGTAACAATAAGCCAATATTTAAATATAGACTGATATGAGAGTGATATAACCATGGCTCGCCCTCCAACATGGCATCCTGATAATCTCCAAAATTGATTAGTCTTTCTTGTATGAATTGTTCCAGTACGCCCAATGCTTGAGAGCGTGTAACGGCAAACTCAAATGATTCTAAATCACCAAAATGTGATGCAAATTCCTGTTCAACCATATCAATGACTTCAGTGGTAATCGCATCATTAGTTTGCTGATATGGTCTGGGTATATCTATGGAGTGTTTAGGGGTTTTGCGATTCTCAGCATCATAGTTCCAACGTCCACCGACAGGGTCAGTCCCATCCATTAATACATCATGGCTGACTCGCATCATGCGATAAAAATTCTCCATGCGTAATGACTGCTTGCCATGCGCCCATTGATTGAACTCATCATGAGAACATAGAAAACGATCGTCATCTCGGATCTCTACATTTAGTTGTGAATGATTGGCCAGGTCTTGAATTATGGCATCAACGCGATGTTCACTAGGTTGAGTAATAAGGATGTCATTAGTTGAGTGACGTTGACAAGCTCGCAAGATTTCATTTTTAAAGTCGCCATGATTATGTTTGTCACTATACTCTACATAATCAACTTGAAAGCCTTGCAGTTCTAACTCTTTGGCGAAATGACGCATGGCGCTGAAAACCAGTACTAATTTTTTCTTATGATGAGGAACGATGTTAGCTTCTGTCTTGACTTCGCATATCAGAATGATGTCATGTTTACTATCACAGTCACGCAACGAGCTGATGGCTAAATTCAGTTGATCCCCAAGAACGACTCTGAGCTTTGACATAATGTTAGCGCGTTCGCTGCATGCTGGATCTAAATCGACCCACTTCATAGCCGCGGGCAGCGATATGCTTAGTTTTTCGGCCACGAACACGTGCTCGCCACAACTTGAATGATGAGGTTTTCATGTGTTTGCGCATAAGTTGCCTTACTTGGTTTTCTTTGAAACCAAATTGATGGTAGATGGCCTCAAAAGGAGTTCGATCCTCCCAAGCCATTTCGATTATTCGGTCTATATCATCTGGGTCTGTTGGCATAGTCTTATGAAGTTTATTGACGGATAATATACAGTGACAGTTGTGCAGGCACTAAACAAATTTCTGTAATGTATGAAAGACTATGCCTAAAGGCGTTAATAAAGAAAACTTGCCCACCAAAGTGTGTATTGTATGCGGAAGGCCGTTTACTTGGAGGAAAAAATGGCAAAATTGCTGGGAGCAGGTTAAATACTGCTCAAAGGCTTGCCGTGGGCAGCGTTGCGCAAGTCGTGTAAGAGCACGCTAGCTTCGGTGATTTGGGCTATGTGCTCATTATTGTCTAGATTTACCTACCAACCACTATAAAGTCTGTGCGCAACACTTTGATTGTGGCAGGACATATCGTGATGCTCAAAACTCCCCAACCGCCTGTTTGATGGTGTAAACTATAGCTAGGAAACTTGACACTCGACTCACAACATTATCATTATGTGAAATTTGAGTTTTATTAGTAGGAAACTTTGTTTGCATCCAATATGAAAGCTCGATACAGCCCAATTGCTAATCCAAATAACCCTGATTGGCCAAGTGTGATTGTGTTTGAGGCGGAGAACACTCAAAAGTCTAATCTATCTACGGTAAGAATTTTTCTGGGCACAGAAATTGCCCAACAAAGAGCACAGCGTGTATTCATTTACTCTGTTGAAAAACATCGAAATCCAGCTCGTCGATATGAAATCTATTTGATGGATAATCTCACAGGATTCGATAATTCTCGCTGGCGCACAGGCTTTACATTATATAGATTTGCTATCCCTGAATTTGCTGGCTTTAAGGGAAAAGCGATATATAACGATGTTGATCAAATATATCTCACTGACCCGGGGTTGCTGTTTGACTGTGATATGGGTGAAGCCGGATATATGTCAGTGTCACCTAATGACACCTCAGTGATGTTGATCAATTGCGCTAAAATGGGCGAGTTGTGGAATCTACAACAAGCTACCAGTAAGACAAAAAAGCAACTTCATGATTCTGTTATTCAAAACAAAACTTTATGGACTGTATGTGATGAAGGATGGAATACACGTGATTGTGAGCATCCGCTAGAAAAAATTAAGTGCCTACATTATACCGCTCTACATACTCAGCCTTGGCGACCCACACCAGAACAATATTCTTACCACCATCATACGCTGGCATATCTGTGGGAAGACTTGGAGTGTGAGTTGGACACGCTAGAGGGTGCTAGCACATCAGCCTACGAACATTCTCAACCAACAATTTGGGCCTTAATTACTCATAGGCGTGGCGATAACAGTCAGATATTGAATCTAGCCTCACAGCTCTCTGAATATATTGAGGAAAAAAAACTGGATTTTAATATCACTAACCATATACCAAATTATGTACGAAGAAATTCTTTGCTGGGCCTGAAATCATCTGAGCATCTCAATCCACCTTGGCCTGATATAGTTATTTCTTCAGGTCGAAGATCGGCACCAGTGGCACGATGGATAAAATCTCAATCGCCTTCCACTAGATTGATTCATATTGGCAGACCATGGTGCGGATTGAGACATTTTGATTTGATCGTGACAACCCCGCAATATCAATTACCCCTGCGAGAAAACGTCTACATTAATAGTCTCACACTCAATCAACTTAATTCAGATGTATCGCAAAAACATAACAGCGAAGATGCAGTTACACAATCAGGCCTGTCTGCACCTTATCTTACGGTGGTACTGGGAGGTAATAGTCGACCTTATAAAATGACACCAGCTTACTTGAGTGAGATGGCGCAAATGATCAATTCATATGCGCGACAACAGGGTTTCTCAGTATTGATCACTACAAGTCCGCGTACACCTGACTTTGCAGTGGAATGTTTTGCCTCGCAACTAGATGTTCCTTATCAATCGTATACATGGGCTGCAAACCTAAAAAATCCTTATCAAGATTTTGTACGACTGGCGCAGGCCATTGTGGTGACGGGTGATAGTGCATCAATGGTGTCTGAATTGTGTAAGACTAGGAAACCTGTGTTTGTGCATAAACTTCCTAAACATGCTGATTTGCTCATGAGTGGTGTGGAGGCTTTGCGCAATTTTTGTCGATTTCCGCTAGGGCGCGGTAACTATAGAGGCATGCCTAAACAGCAGAATATATTGAGTCGTTTATTTGATAAGGCCGTAGAATACGGTTTTATTACCTCGCTTAGAGATTTGGATTTATTTTTAGATAATTTACATAGTAGGGGTTACATAAAATACTTAGAAGATGCAGAATCTCTTGAGAATTATCATTCGCTAAGGAATCCTCAGCTTGAGATGGAGAGGTTGGTGACTTTTATAAAAAAGCATAGGTTGGGACATTGAGAAGTTTATGCATTATCTGAATAATCAAATTTTATCAGGTTTCAGTGAGAAGGTATTCAGAACGACTCAGCCTTATCCTTGGTCAGCCATTGATGAATGCATTCATGCTGATAAATACCAAGAACTTATTGATACACTTCCAAGCAAAGAAATCTTCAAGCAAGTATTTGGTAAAAAACGCAAATTTGGTCAGATGAGTCACGATCGTTTGGCACTTGATTATCATCCTGATTTGCCAATTTCAGATTCATGGCATGCTTTTGTTAATGAACTGAAGTCAGATGAATATTGTGACTTTATATATAGGATTGCTGGAAGTAAAAATATAGAGCTAGATTTTCACTGGCACTACACGCCTAACGGTTGTTCAGTATCGCCTCATTGTGACTCTAATAGTAAAATTGGTTCTCATATATTTTACTTGAATACAGAACAAGATTGGCACAGTGATTGGGGAGGGGATACACTCATACTAGACGATGAAGGTCGATTTAAGCGCTCTTCTAACCCATCATTTTCAGACTTTAATAAACATTTTAAAGCGGAATCGATAGGTAATCGTAGTTTATTATTTATACGTAATGGAAATTCTTGGCATGGAGTGCAACAAATAAATTGCCCTCAGGATAGATACCGTAAAGTCTTCATTGTAGTTATAAAAAAGGCATCAACTCGGACGATCGCTCGACGTATATTTAAAATTAAAAAATAATGACTGCCAAAATCACAGTGTTTGTCCCTGTCTATAATCGACAGAAATACATTGCAGAAACTATACAAAGCGTTCTTGACCAAAGTTACAAAGATTTTCAATTATTATTGGTCGATGATGCTTCTACGGATAACTCTGTAGAAATCATACGACAGTTTAATGATGACAGAATCACTCTTATTGAGAACAAAGAAAATTTGGGGATTCCAAAAACAAGAAACATAGGCCTTCAATACGCTGAGGGCGAATATCTAGCAATACTAGATAGTGATGATCTCATGATGAAGAATCGCTTGATTAAACAGAAGCGGTTTCTTGACAGACATCAAGATTATGTTGGTGTGGGTTCATGGAGTAATTATATTGATGATAAGGGTAAAGTAACTAAACCAATAGTCGCGAGGCCAGTTAGTCATAAAAGAGTGGCTGCAAGCTTGCTATTTCAGTGTGCTATTCACAATCGTACATTTATGGTGAGGTCTGAGGCAGTGAAAAAAATTGGCTATAATAATGAATTTCCACGATGCCAAGATTATGACTTGCTCTGCAAATTATCAAAACAAGCTAAATTACACAACATTCCTTCAATTCTAGTGTCAGGTAGGAAGCACGATCAGCAAATTACTCAACACACTTCCAGTTTGGGCGATCAGATGAAGAAAATTATCGCTGAGCAACTCCTTCAGGATATGCAGGTTAATTATTCAACAATTGATATAGATAACCATATTCAACTAGCAAGAAGTTCATCATGTGAATGTAGTCTTGAATTCGTGGAATGGGCTGAGCATTGGTTAAATAACTTGCTAGTCGCTAACCGGCAAGTGAGATTGTTTGATCAAATAGCCTTTAAACAGATTTGTTTTAGGATGTGGGTAAAGACTATCTCTCGCCATTATTATGGGTCTTCTCTAACGCTGAATAAAAAACGAGTTTTCAGTAGTTTAAATAAACAGTCTGTGATGTATCTTTTTCCACCTTACTTATAACTTTTTACTAGCATGATTCATTGCAGGGCACACTTGGAGATTGATCAAAATGATTGATCAATTCAGGGTATGCTCTGATGATGTTGGCCATGGCATGATCATTCTGACCTTCGTCAACATTCATACTGCATAGAGGGTCAATGATAGAATTCGACGTTGGTAAAAAATCGGTGTTAAATTGTTTTTTCTCGATGATGACTTGTGAGCCGGTTCCATTTAATAAACACATGGCCTTGAACCACAAATCATCTGCTGACGGTGCTAATTTTGTAAACAGATCTTGGCGCAGCACGTCTTTGTGGAAGCAGCCAGGGCCATATAAAATTGCACCAATCCCGGTAAGCATGACATTGTTTCCCGCTTGTGGGGTCATACATTTAGTCCAATCTTTATAGTGCTTAACAGTTTTGTATTCGGATAGTTCAATTTGATATCCTCTACAGCCATGTACCAGATGTGGCTTCGTAGTATACGCTTGCATTAAAGATTGTATGAGATAGTGCGGATAGAGAATATCATCATCGACAGTAATGATAATGTCATTGGGGTAATTAATGAGTGTTGGTATAAGCTTTTTATATGAGCGTGTATCATCAACATAATTAATTTCTAATCCAAATTTTTGTAACTGAATGAGAGCATTCGGAAGATTGCTTTGATTAAATTCATGTTTGGAAAGATTTAATACAATTTTGTCTGCGCATAGGCTTTGGTTGAATAAAGTTTTAATTGTTAGATCGATGTTATTTATGCGTGCGCCGAAAGATGTTAACGACACAATAATTTTTGGATTGCGGTGAGTACTATTAAGAGCAGGTGATCGTATGAAAAGTAATTTGATTCTTGCCAAATAAGTTTTTACTCGTCTAACAATAGAATATTTAAAAAACTGATATAAATTAAACTTTTTACACATGTGGTCAATTAGATGAGTTCTCGGAGAAGATGTTGATTTTGTTTTAGTCGTTTAATTTTATATCTAAGGAAAAGTGATTTTAACCATTGCGCCCTGAAGTATAAATGAATGAAATCCATGTGTTCATGAAATGCTGGGCCTTCTTGTGCTTTTATGTATTGCATGACTAAATCGAAATTTGATGATGGCATCCATCGTGCGAGCGCTTTAGCCAAGCCGCACCCTAATAATGAATTTGATTGTATGCTCTCTATATCGATGCCAATAAGATTTTTATTTGTTGTTGATATCAAAAAGTTTTTTGTGATTGCATCTGTATAATCTATTCCCTGCCAAATATTTTCTGGTGTAACTTTTTCCAGTAACTCAAGCAGTTTATTCAATTCATCAGAACTAATGATCTTCATTTGCTGATGAAACTGCAGTGTCTTTTTAAGTTTATATGCATAGGGTTCTGCGTTGACGAGTTTGCAATCGATCTTATAGAGATTTGAATAAAATTGACCAAACTGAAAGCACATATGTTTGTTCATTGTACTACCGTCCAGGAGGGTTCCCTTAATATATTCTACCCATAATTCATTCTCATGCAGATGAAAGACTTCCGGAAAATTACCAGAGGATTGTAGATTCTGAAGGATTTCATTGTAATGTTTAGGAGTTTGATTGTCGGTAAATTTAATCCGTTTGTAAGTCTGTTCACCCAGAGTGACAAAACTTAAATCCATACGCTTACGTAAGATTGATTTTTGTTGATAGAGCTTATTATGCAGTCTTCTCAACAATGAGTAGGCGGCGACTTCTTTTCTTTTTGGAAATTTCATAGAGCTTACATGGTGCTTTTAAATGATAGTGGTTCAATCATGTTTCTTCAGAATTTAGT
>Ga0181564_10003723_pt1 | contig 13086 bp, 12 predicted proteins | sample 011ome_24_FD_134512 | JGI IMG/M metagenome (GOLD analysis project Ga0181564, IMG submission 134512) | Coastal salt marsh microbial communities from the Groves Creek Marsh, Skidaway Island, Georgia - 011513CT metaG (megahit assembly) | ecosystem: Environmental > Aquatic > Marine > Intertidal...
ATTGCGTCTCGATTTCCTTTTGGACCCACGTTTTCGATCGTGAGTCGTTGCAGTTGGATGTGCGACGAGCTGTCGCTCGGATCGCCTCCGTCATCGATGTTGATGCCATTGCTTAATGCATTTTGGAATCTTATGTGTTTAAGCTGGATATGTCGGCAGCTTGACAGATGGATGCCTGTTTCTCCCCCGTCGATAATCGATGGATCCTTGGGGTTCTTTGATGTGATCACGATCGGTGATTCAGCAGTTCCCGACACGTTTCGGAGGTAAAGTCCGCCGCGGTATTTCCCGGGAGCAAGCTCGATTGTCATGCCGCCGGTGAGTCGCTGGATGGCCTTGGAAAGTTCCGCCTGATTCGTCACTAGGATGCTGCGATTTTCTATCTTTGTTGGGCTCACTGCCAAAAGAATAAGCGAGTGACTGGAAACTTGTAGAAGAACCACCAAGGAAAAAAACGAGAGCTTTAAGCTGACGATACGTGTAGCGAGGCAAGAGATGAACGTTGATTTCTGAATACGCGAGTCGTTAAGACGGTTTGAGGTGGTTTGCACGGCTGAGTCACTTGTTGGTCGGAACGCAAGCTTTCGACGCCAAGGCCGTGGTGGGGTAGACCCGTGAACGCAATTCATAGCGGATCGCATGATCAACCCCGTATGGAAAATGGAACGACTGGATAGGGATAGTTGGTCACCCGTGCGCGCTCGCGATTCAGTTTAGACATTAACACCCAAAACCCATCTACTTGTCAGTTTTCTAACATGTTGAGGGCTGCAAACCGCTAAATTGGTCGTTTGATGGAGATTTTTAGTTCATCGAACCGCCTGTTGATGCTGTTTTTGAATTCCGTTCAGAGCTAACAATCATTGAGTTGGTCCTGTGGAGGGGTTTTGGTTTCGTTGCTCGGCAGTTTCCGCGACCAAATTGCAAGAGTTTTGCGGTTTGTTGACACCTGTTGATGGGTGTTTTACCTAGTAAAAGTGGCGGTAAAGGGAATCGGGTTCAGGATGCGACTAGCGGTTATTGGTTCAGGGATTAGCGGAAATGCTATCGCTCGAATGTTGGCGGTTGAGCATTGCGTCGACCTATTTGAAGCCGATCAGCATGTCGGAGGGCATGCACGCACGGTGAGTGTCAGTGCGTATGGGAAGCAGGTCGATGCGGATGTCGCTTTCATGGTGCTCAACGAAAGAACCTACCCCAATCTCTGTAAATTGTTCTCGTTACTCTCCGTTGCGACGCAGGACAGTGACATGAGCCTGAGTGTTCGTTGTCAGCGATCGGGTCTCGAATATCAGGGTAGTTCTCTGAACGGCTTGTTTGCTCAGCGAGGCAATTTGGTTCAGCCTGCATTTTATCGAATGATCGCCCAGATTCTTCGATTCAATCGCGAGGCGATAGCTTTTTGCGACGGGATTGACGACCGAAAGTTGCTCGGCGAATTCCTCGATGACATCGCCATGGGGACCATGTTTCGCGAGAAATACCTATTGCCGATGTCGGCTGCGATTTGGTCAGCAGATCCAGCTTGCCTCGAGCAATTCCCCGCATAATTCATCCTCGGTTTCTCTCGCAACCACGGTCTTTTGCAAATTCGAGCCCGTCCCCAGTGGAAAACCGTCTGTGGTCGCTCCAAGCATTATGTCCGAGCACTCATGCGTCCCCTTTCACACCGCATACATCTGCGGTCGCCTGTGGAGTCGGTAAGCCGGATCAAAAGCGATGATGGCAAGCTGGCTGTTGAGTTAAAGGTCGAAGGTTGTGCGCCGAAAGTTTTCGATCATGTGGTATTCGCGTGCCACGCGGATCAGGCGCTGAGTATTTTGACTGACGCCAGTCTTCTTGAGCGGCAGGTGCTCAGTGGGTTCCCCTACCAAGCTAATCGCGCGGTGCTTCACACGGACCCATCCTGTTTACCAAGTCGACAGAGAGCTTGGGCAAGTTGGAACTATCACATTCCCAATCGACCCTCCGATTGTGTGAGCGTGACTTACGACTTGAATCGTCTTCAACAACTTGGTCTGCCGGGTCCGCTCTGTTTAACGCTGAACCCGTCGGATGACATCCAGCCGGAATCGGTTTTGCAGGAGTATGACTTTACGCACCCCGCTTTTACGCTCCAGTCGATCGACGCTCAGCAGCGTTTCTCAGAAGTCAGTGGTGTGAATGGTGTGAGTTTTTGTGGAGCGTATTGGGGTTACGGATTCCACGAAGACGGTCTCAAGAGTGCGATTGCGGTTGGAAAGCAATTCGGACTTTCCCTCGAAGACATCACACGTCCTGTATGCATGGCGAATACCGTCGATGCCACTGACGAGCGATTAGACCCTGCGATGGATCATGTTGCTTCACCGATCAACTCCCCGTACCATCGAGATCTTGGTAACGATGGTTCGAACTGCATTGCGGAGGGCTCATCGAGTAGGGGGCGAAATCAGCATGCATAGTTGTTTGTATCGTGGTTATGTGAGGCATCGGCGTGGCACACCCGAGCATGAGTTTCGCTATTCAACCTCTTGGGCCTATTTTGATCTTTTGGAGCTGGATCAGGTAATCAGTAGTTGTTGGTTACTTAGCAAGAGGCGTTTTGCGCCCATCAGTTTTCGTCGAAGTGACCATTTTGGTGACTCCAGTCAGAGTCTGATTGAGTTGGTTCGCGAGAAGCTATTTCGAGAAACTCAGTTGACCTTTGACGGTCCTATAAGATTGCTAACACAGTTCAGTCATTTCGGGATTTACTTTAGCCCACTGAATGTCTTTTACTGCTTTGATTCCAATCAAACACTTCAGGCGATGATTGCTGAGGTGACGAATACGCCTTGGAATCAAAAGCACACCTATGTCCTATGGGATGCAAACCGGGTCGCCGGCAGTACATCTCGATATTCGCATGCGAAAGATTTTCATGTTTCGCCGTTCATGGGAATGGAAGCGGAGTACCACTGGCGAATTCCTGCGCCGACGGATGTTCTGAACCTATCGATCGGATCGGTGCGTGATGGCGAGCGAATTTTTCATGCTGATTTAAATCTTCGTCGGTTTCCAATGACCGACAGGCAATTGTTCCGCAATGTGTGCCGGTACCCGGTAGCGACGTTGCAAATTTTGGGGGCGATCTACGCCCAAGCTTTTCGACTTTGGATGAAAAAATGTCAGTTCTACCCTCACCCGCAACTGCAACCGGAAGCGATGCCGGAATCTCGATTGACCTCCCCCACTTTACCGACCTCGGACTCGCCGGTTCATCATTAATTTCTGGGTGGTTTCGACGTGCAGTTTTTCGCAAGCTGCAAGCGATTCATTCAGGCATGCTCGAGATTCACGATGGTGACGGAGTGAGCACCTTCGGTGATCGCGAAAGTGACCTGCAAGTCAGCATCCGTGTACATGACTCAAGTTTTTATCGCTCGGTTGCCGTCGGTGGCAGCATGGGAGCAGGCGAGTCCTACATTGATGGGGCGTGGTCGTGCGATGATTTGACAAAATTGATTCAGCTCTTTTCACGCAATCTACGATGCTCGGGCGAACTGGGTGGTTTTCTTGAATCAATCGTTACCATCGCAAGGAAGGTGACACACCGACTGAACCGCAACACCAGGCGAGGAAGTCGACGCAACATTGCAGCGCACTACGATTTGAGTAACGATTTCTACAAGCTTTTCCTCGATGAGACGATGACGTATTCCAGTGGAGTGTTCAACACTCCGGACGACTCGATGAGGGAAGCATCGATTGAAAAATATGATCGGCTTTGTCAAAAACTTGATCTGGATAACACGGATCATGTTTTAGAAATCGGTACGGGGTGGGGCGGGTTTTCGATTCACGCGGCAAAAACCTATGGTTGTCGCGTTACCACCACGACCATATCGAGCGAGCAACATGAATTTGCCCGACAACGCATTGAGCATGAGGGGTTGCAAGACCGAGTAACCCTGTTGCAAAAAGACTATCGCGACTTAACCGGTCAGTACGACAAGCTCGTTTCCATCGAAATGATTGAGGCCGTCGGGCACGAATACCTTCCAACTTATTTTCGAACCTGTTCTGATCGATTAAAGCCTGACGGTCTTTTTGCGTTCCAGGCGATCACGATTCCTGATCAGCGGTACGAGAGTTACCGTCGCTCGGTGGATTTTATTCAGAAGTATGTCTTTCCAGGTGGTTTTTTGCCTTCGGTCGGAGCATTATCGGCGGCAGTCGGAAAGTACACCGATATGCAATGGATCCACTTTGAAGACTTTGCCGAGCATTATGCTCGAACGCTCGAGTGCTGGAGAGAAAAGCTCTTTGAAAATATTGTCGAGGTTCGCAAATTAGGAATGAAAGACTCGTTTTTGCGTTTGTGGGAATTTTACCTTTGTTACTGTGAAGGTGGATTTCGAGAAAAGCAGATCGGAGTGGCTCAGATTCTTTTGCAGAAGCCGGGTAACCGGCGTCCCGCTAGTTATCCGGGGCTTGGCGAAGTATGAGAAATTGGCTCATTCTTTTTTGCATCGTTGTCATCGGGTCGATGACCTGCGTTACGACGATGGCGTCACTGGATCGTAGTGTGTTAAAAGGCGGGGTTGGCCTATGGCCTGATCCCTGGTTTATCGCGACTTTGTTGGACGCGTATTTCGGATTTCTGACTTTCTATCTCTGGGTGATTTACAAGGAAACGACCTGGGCAGCGCGGTTTGGTTGGCTTGTTTCGATCCTGTTGCTCGGGAACTTTGCCATGTCCGCATACTTGTTATGGAAGGTCCTCCGGTTGCGACCCTTCACCATCGAGGCGTTACTACTGCGTGACATACCCAGTGGCCAATCTATTGAAAAAGCGAGTGCTTGATGACCCTAATCCAAATGGCTGAAAAACGTTGGCTGCCGGATCCTGTGATTCGTATGGGGATGCGGCGTTTGCTTCGCGAGCGATTGGAGCAAGAGCATCAAATTGCGGGCGGTAATCATGTCGCCGCAGTTGACGCGTTTGCAGAGCGTCAGCGCCAAAGTGTGGTGACAATCGAGACGCATCTCGCCAACGAGCAGCACTACGAGGTGCCCGCGGCATTCTTTCAGCGAGTGCTCGGTAGCCGACTCAAGTATAGCTGTGGGCTCTGGGGAGATGACGCCGCAACACTGGATTCGTCCGAGGTGGCGATGTTGCGATTGTCCTGTGAAAGAGCTGGCATCGAAGATGGGATGCGTGTTTTAGATCTTGGTTGCGGATGGGGGTCCATGACCCTTTGGCTCGCAGAGCAATATCCAAATTGCCAGATCACTGCACTTTCTAACTCCAAGGGGCAGCGAGCATATATCGAGGGAGTTTGCCGGAAACGAGGGTATGAAAACGTCCGGGTTATCACGACCGACGCGGGTGAGTTTGATACCGATGATCGTTTTGATCGAGTGATTTCAGTGGAGATGCTCGAGCACGTGAGAAATCATGAGCATCTGTTTGCCAGAATTTCTAGATGGTTAGAGACCGATGGTTTGTTCTTCGTTCACGTATTCTGTCACCGACAACTCGCCTACACGTTCGAACAAGAGGGCGAGAAAAACTGGATGGGAAGGCATTTTTTTTCCGGCGGAATCATGCCCTCCGAAGATTTGTTCGCTCGTTATCAACGTGATTTGTTGATCAAAGATCAGTGGTGGGTGAACGGTAACCATTATGCGAAAACGTCGGAAGCGTGGCTCAGTAAGCTTGACCAGTGCCAAGCACAGGCGAAGAAGATCTTGAGTGATGCTAACCCTCAAGAGTCAGCGAGAGTTTTGGTGCAACGCTGGAGAATGTTCTTTATGGCCTGCGCTGAGTTGTTTCGTTTCGATGACGGAGAGCAATGGGGAGTTGCACACTACCGGTTCGGGGTGAACCGAGAAAGTGATCAGGCAAGATGACTTTGTCGAGTCTGCTGCTGATTAACGCCGTAATGATTCTGGCACTGACCACACTATTGTGGTTGGCGAGTTTGCGTCTAAAAGACGTCAGTATTGTCGATCTTTTTTGGGGCTTTGGTTTTGTTGTCATCGCATGCGTTTCTCTCTGGAAGGCGGAGCTGTCAACCAATCGAGGGTGGTGTCTCGCGGTACTGTGTTCGATCTGGGGGCTACGTCTAACCTTGCATCTCTGGGCCAGAAATCACGGTCGACCGGAAGATTACCGGTACGCTGAGATGCGAGAGAAGCGAGGCAGTGGTTTTTGGTTGTCGAGCCTTTGGGTTATTTTCTGGTTGCAGGGTGCGGTCATGTGGGTCGTCTCGTTGCCATTACAAGTGGGGAATGTCTCGACCGATGAAATGTCTTGGCTGAATCATTTCGGTCTGGTCATTTGGCTAATAGGATTTCTTTTTGAAGCCATCGGCGATTTTCAATTGGCGAGGTTCAAACGGCAGGCCCAAAAGGCGAGTAGCGATGCTGCGGTGGGCCGCGGTGGGGGTGTGATGGATCAAGGCCTGTGGCGTTACACGAGGCACCCCAATTACTTTGGCAATGCGTTGATTTGGTGGGGACTCACCTTTGTCGCTTTGCAAGTTGACTCGATTTGGCTGCTAATCAGTCCGACTCTGATGACATTTCTTTTGCTCAAGGTTTCTGGCGTTGCGATGTTGGAGCGTTCGCTTGCCAAACGATCGAGTGAGTATCGAGACTATATGATGCGAACGAGCGCTTTTATTCCTCTACCGCCAAAGCGACTAGCAAGTAAGGGGAGTTAAACTTGCAGGGGATTGATGCATAGGAAGTGTTTCGTGATGTTCACTTGTTTACAGCGATTACGTGACGACCAAAAAAGCATTTGAGTTGTTTCAACGATTGAATTGAGTCGGAGAAGGATCAGGTCTGGGATGTCGGAAATTGATTATCGAGAGCGATTGAGATCAGGCTTTGATTCATTGCTCTGCGGAAATGATCCTTTGCAGAGTGTGGAGTCGTGGATTTGGTCAGAACTGCAAGTTGGTTCTGTTAGTCGCGAGCATCCGTGGAATCTTGGTTGTCTGAGTTCGGTTGAAAAGACCAAGGAGGGGATGCATTATCCGCGTTCGCGGACGGTGGTTTTGCGAGCAAGCGACGTTGTTGAAAAAACGTTAGATTTTCATACCGACAAACGGTCAGCAAAGATGTGCTCGCTGCTCGATCCCGATAGCGAGACTGGAGTTTGTTGGCTGTTTTACAGTCATGAAACAAAAATTCAATTGCGAATGGATGCGTCTTACCGGATTTTAGATTCGAGCGAGAACCGTGCTTATTTTGAGGCCACACCTGATCCATCAAAGCGTGTTTATGCATCGGTTGATCCACCCGGCCAATCATTGGCTGCAGCGTCAATGGGGCTATTCGATATCAGAGTGGAAAGTGCGCTTGCCAATTTTTGTGTCGTGCGTACAAAGGTTCATTACGTTGATCTTGTGATGTTATCGCCAAACGGTAACAAACGACTGGGTGTTGATTATCAAACACCCAGTGAAGGACCAAAGGTGAGTTGGTTGGTTCCCTGATAGATGGTTGATTTCGTTATTTGTTTTATTGAGTTTTGATTGATCCAATCTCTTTTCTATTTGCTAACACCATGGCTCAAGACTTTCATCACAATTTTGATCGCGTTGAAGACTACTTGCATCACCGTTCCCCATATCTGTTGGTTGATAGGGTGGTGGCGGTTGAGAGCAAGCAGATTGAAACGGAGAAGGTGATCACGGGTGAGGAGTTTTTTCTTCCGGGGCACTTTCCCGGCGTCTCCATTTTTCCTGGTGCCATGATGCAGGAGATGACGACGCAGTCCGCTGGCATTCTCATTGCCGCACGGTACAACCCGATGAAGGAATACAATACACACGATCCAAAGTTCAATCCGTTTGCACTGGGCGTGCTGGTTCGCGTTACGCGTGCAAAGTTCCAGGGTTTTGCTCGGCCAGGTGATGTGCTACGCGCGACTGTGGTTCTGAATGAACGGTTCGATACGATATTCGATTTTTCTGCAACGCTTAGAGTCGGTGATCGGGTGATTATGAAGAATCAATTCCGTTTGGCGAACATCCCAACCGAGGCTCTCTACGGTCATGACGCCTAAATATATTTGGGTCAGCTTATTTTTAGTAATACAGGTTTCGTTTTTTAGTTTCGGGGGTTCATGCAATTTACCTCTGACGATCTACGTTTTTGCTTCGTATGACTTTTCTGGCTGATCTTTTGATTCATGCCTTGTCGCATGTTGATCTTACTGCATTGCGCCCCCAAAATCTCGACGTCGAATCTAGTTCCATTTGCTTCGAGAAATGCTATGACGTTGAAAGATCTTGTGTGCCGCCTTGTGATGATTGTTTTGCTTTTTGCGAGGCTGGCGACTTTTGAGATGTCGAACTTATCGGCCGAGGAACCCAGTGGAACTTGGGTTTCCATGTTTCCCAATGAATCTTTCGATGGTTGGAAACGCACCAATACGCCACCTGAGACGTGGTCGTTTGAAGATGGTTTGTTGGTCTGTAGCGGAAAACCCATCGGTGAGCTTCGAACGACCGAGATGTACCAGAATTTCATCATGGAGTTGGAGTGGCGACACATGGTGCCAGGCGGTAACGCGGGTATTTTTGTTTGGGCGGACGACATCACCGCGAGGGGCGTTCCTTTTCATCGTGGTATCGAGGTTCAGGTTTTAGAAAACGACTACGGTAATACGCAGTCTTATACGACGCATGGAGATATTTTCCCGATTCACGGTGCCACCATGGTTCCCGTTAACGGGCGCGGCGGAAGTCGAGCGTTTCCAATCGAGAGTCGTTCCAAGCCAAGCCCGCAGTGGAATCACTATCGGATTGTTTGTCGCGACGGTGAAATTTCGTTGGCAGTCAATGGAAAGGAAGTCACGCGAGGGAAGGAGTGTTGGCCGCGTCGCGGTTACATTTGCTTGGAGTCAGAGGGTGGAGTAGTGCATTATCGGAATGTTCGAATTCAAAAACTGCCCGACACTAAGATTTCAGTCTCTGATATCGCCATCATTGATCGGGGGTATGAATCGATCTATAGCGGACTTGACCTTCGAGGATGGGTTGCCGATTCCATTGGGAAGTGGAAATCAAGTGATTGGGTTCTTTCCTATCAGGGGCCGAAAGCACGATATGGCTCGTTAGTCTTTGATGCAAACCAACTTGGTGACGCCTTGCTATTTGATTTTCGCTTGAAAGCTGATTCCAGTGGTGTTCAGCTGGCAGGGATCCTGAGACAACCGTTGGATCTACGCGAGGCAATGTTCAGTAAATCGCTATCACCGCAAGGTCAGTGGAACCGATTCGAATTGACTCGAACACCCTCAGGAATCACCGTAACTCTAAACGGCAATGAAATAGATTTCCCGACCGATTCACCACCTCAGTGGGCTGATGTCAAATCTAAGCTTGTTCTGCAAGCAACTGGGGATGTCGATTTCGCAAATCTCTACCGTCGTACCGGTCGCTAATCCGCGCCGGCAAGATAAACGAAACGTTATGTTGATCGCTTTCGTTGCTGCCGTCTATGTTTGGTGAAACGTTTGAAAGTCGGCTAACTCCCCGTCGAACTGACTTCATTCGTTGGGCATTAATGTTTTCTTCTAGGATAAAAGATCAGATGATCAGACGCTACGCGTTTTTCTTTTCAATGTTAATCACGATGGTTTCGTTTCTCACCCTTGACGCAGGTTGGACGCGTGCGGAAGTGCGGATTCCTGGGTTTTATGGGGATCACATGGTGCTGCAGCGAGACATGCCGATTCGGTTGCGCGGATGGTCGGAGCCAGGTGAGAAGGTTTCGGTAAGTCTTGGTCCTGTTCGTGCTACAGCAGAGGCGAATGAGTTGGGTCAATGGGAGGTCACGTTGCCGAAGCAGTCAGCAAACCCGTTGGGTCAGGATTTGATTTTTCAGGGTTCCAATACGATCACCATTCAGGATGTTTTGATCGGTGAAGTATGGCTCTGCTCGGGGCAATCCAATATGGAGTGGACCGTGGCGGCGAGTCAGCGTGCCGAAGAGGAGATCGCAGAGGCGCAGTATCCAAACATTCGTCACATGAAAGTCGCTCATCGTCCTTCGAACATCCCTTTGGATGATGTCGCAAGCGAATGGAAGATCTGTACACCCGAGGTCGCAGGTGGCTTTACCGCGTGTGGTTATTTCATGGCCGTGCGTTTACAGGATGAGCTGAACGTACCGGTTGGCTTAATCAATTCTTCGTGGGGTGGCACACGCGTTGAGCCGTGGACGCCCACGCTGGGGTTTCGTCAAGTAACGGCGCTTTCGGATATTTATGAGTCGGTTGTTCAGCGAACCCCTGGATCCGAGATTTACCGAAATAGCCTTCGGCAACACGTTGATGCTCTCGGTCAATGGGTCGATCAAGCAAAGTCAGCATTGGAGTCCAATCGGGCGGTGGTGCCTTCACCTGCCTTTCCCGCATCCATGATTCCGTTTGCGAGTCATCAAGACCCAACGATGTTGTACAACGGAATGATCCACGCGTTGGTGGGTTATCCCATTCGGGGCGCGATTTGGTATCAAGGTGAGTCCAATCACGAAGAAGGAATGCTTTACTTTGAGAAGAAGAAAGCGTTGATTCAAGGTTGGCGTGAATTATGGGAGCAGGGGGATTTCCCTTTTTACTACGTACAGATTGCTCCTTTCCAATATGGTAACGAAGATCCAACGATTCTTGCTGAGTTCTGGGAGTCACAAGCAGCAGTGGAGCAAATTCCAGGCACGGGAATGGTAGTCATTAACGACATTGCAACGTTGAATGATATCCATCCACCCAACAAGCAAGATGTCGGTGAAAGACTCGCATTACTCGCACTGAAACGCGATTACGGAAAAACAGAACTGATCGCAGATCGTCCCGTCATGGAGTCTTACAAAGTTCTAGACGGGAAATTGCAAATCAAATTCAAAAATACGGGCGGCGGCTTAAAAACACGCGATGGTCAGCCACCAAGTCACTTTGAGGTGATCGGAGCAGGGTCACGTGGGTACGTTCCCGCAGAGGCTACATTATCCGTTGATACGATTCTGTTAACGAGTTCAGATGTCGAACAACCCGTTGCTTTTCGCTTCGCGTGGGACAAGCTTGCGGAGCCTAATTTGATGGGTGCGACGGGTTTGCCCGTTGGAGCGTTCCGAGCAGGAGAAGAGCCAGACTTCTTGAGTCTGATTTCGATCGAGAGTGATTATCGGTTGGTTTATGATTTGGATCTTTCGAAATTAGGAAGCGAGATAACATACAAATTTGATGATTCTCAATCGGTGCAGACGTTTGATCGAATCGGCTACCTGATTGAATTGCGATCCGAGCAGTTTGGTGAGCAACAGCTTTTTGTTTCTATGGATGCTTTTACAGAGAATGCAAAGCAGATTGCCATTCCCACTGCTTCGTCCGAAGCCTCGTTCCGACGGGCTGTACAAAACTTGGATGTTTATACGTCGGTCAAGGGATTACCGCAGGGTGCCGGAGTTGGCGAAGGGTTCATTGAATTTTGGCCCAATAACTACGCCACCGAAAATGGACTCGGAATACCCGGAGCCTCTGGGTCGCATTACGACTTTGGTGATGAACCCGCTCCGCCCGTCGATGGTTATGGCTGTATGCAAGTCCACCTTCCGAAATTTCGAACGACACTCTTTTCCGTCAACCACTGGAATGCGGGAAGTGATGCGGACTTAGGAATCGGGAACGCACCAGCGGAAAATACGGATTGGACGTTTTCCGGAAATGCCAAAAAATATTCAGCAAAGCGACTGCGAGTTTATGTTCGAGAGTCTAAGTAGACTGGTGATTCGCTGAACGGAAATGCTTTGGCGAGAAGGCAAAACTCGTTCATGTTTTCACGTTGGGCGTGTTACTTCCAAAGTTGAGTGAAAAGATTCAGGATGGACCCTGAATTTTGATTCAATTTGTACTGCTCACGCAGCTGTGTACGAAGCGCTTGGATACGTTCCTCGGATGGGTTTGTCACCGCCTCATCGAGATCAGTACTATTTCGAGTCGCGATTGCGAGGTTGGAAAGTCGCTTGGTCGTTAGTGACGTTGTTCGCGGCGCGGTATGCGACAACTTTCGAGGCTTATCTTGGTTCTTGGTGTTGTTTGGGTCAGTTGATCGCCGTTGTCTTGTACCCTGGTCGCTATTTGGCTCGGAACCATTTGATTGGTAATGGCGGTTCACAGGGATCGTGGATTGAATCGGTTGTACGATAGATGCATCCTGCTCAAGTCGCTGGTTTTCGATGTTCTGCTTCGCTCGATCGGCCTTTCGATCGCTAATCGCAACTAGCTGCTTTTGAAGGTCATTGTTTTGCTGTTGGGTTTCCGTAAGTTGGATTCGTAGACGTTCGATTTCAAGCTGCAGTTGGGTCACATCCGATGGCTGAGTTTTTTCAGGCTTGGCACTTGTTTTTTTCGAATTTGAACGCGCGAGATAGTTACGGTTTGCCCAAGTAGTTTGTTCCCTCAGAGTGTTCTCGTTAGGGAAAAAGTTAGGTCCTTCTCGTACTTCAGTGTGTTGGATTTGAGATGCTAAGGATTCGTGATCACGCATCGCTTCCTCGAGATAAAGTTGTAGCTTTTCTAGGGAATCGTTGGCTGCTGTGGGTGGATCAACGCTGGATTTCGGGAAGGATACAGCATTTTCAGGGACGTTCTCTTCGCTGTTCATTGATTCGTCGTTGGAACGATTTCCACCATGGTTGCTTGGAGGCAGCGTCTTAGGTTGGATTGGGTGCACGTCAGCGGTTTTCATGTCACTTAATCGCTTTGCGACGCTGGTTTGACGTTCGGTACTTTGCTTTCGAATTCGAATCTCATAACACCCGATTGCGATGACATCGTCAACGAAAACGGTTGATTCGGAATCAATTAGGCGTTGGTTAATATGGATAGCGTCCGCCGAAAGCCATCGCTGAAGTCTTACGACTCCATTTGAGAATTCAATCCTGCAGTGGATATCCGAGACATTCGGATCGTCTAGTTGGATTCCGCAGTTAGCCGATTTTCCGACAAAGACACCTTGGTCGGCTTTGAGCGAGTAATAGGTGCAATCACCCCGCGTATTCAGGATTTGGAAATCAATCTGTGAGGCGTTTTTTAGGTCTTGA